>ENA-OROE01000368-OROE01000368.1-human-gut-metagenome-genome-assembly--contig:-NODE-368-length-46369-cov-4.583063_pt1 | contig 46369 bp, 30 predicted proteins | sample MGYA00242126_ERZ509044 | MGnify/ENA primary metagenome ERZ509044 (study PRJEB26280, sample SAMEA2338716) | human gut metagenome | biome: human gut; feature: human-associated habitat; material: faeces... | reverse complement strand
TACAGCAAGGAGGGCGAAGAAAAAATGACTGACGTAATTGAAGAATATGCTGCAAAAAAGGCTGAAGCAGTGGCAAAAGAGGCAGCTAAAAAGACTGCACAGGCACGTAACGTTGAATTGGCCAAAGATCTTTTGAGCGAAGGTGAAAGTATTGAAAGAACAGTCCGTCTTTCTAAACTTTCAGAAGCAGAGGTGCGTGAACTGGCCTCAAAACTGAGTGCGTAATATAACAACAAAGCTCCCCGATACGGTCGTATCGGGGAGCTGTTTTTTAGTGTGCAAGCTTTTGGCCAACAACAAAGGCCAGTGAGTTGTTGACGAACTGGTTCAGGCTGATGCCCTCACGTTCTGATTCTTCGGCCAGCAGGCGGTGCAGCGTTTTGGGTACACGTACTACGAACCTGCCGCTAAAACGGGGCTTCATATTCGGCTCGTTGATGGGCAAACCGCGGTCGAGCATATCAATAATCCATTCACGTTTAGCATCCTGCAGATTTGTATAAGCTTCTTCGACTGTTTCACCATCAGTCATACAACCAGGGAGCAGGGGAATGCAGGCGAGATAGCCGCCGCCTTCATCTTCGGGAATAACGCTGATTTCAGAAGCATAATTTAAAGATAAGTAGTAATTTAAATCTTTTTTCATGTTAAATCACTCTCCTTTCTGAATATCATCAATTAAATTTGCAATAATACGAGCATAGACTTTTTTGATTTTCCCATTATGGACTGGGATGCTCAAAGATTGCCTGTCTGAATAACGAATTTTAAAATGACTGCCACCACCAGTAGGCGGTTTAACTTCGGCTCCTAACCTTTCTAAAAGAGCTTTGGTCTGGTCCCAAGGCAAATCCTTGCCGTTGGCCAGAGCGCGGAGTTTTTTCTCGAGGGATGTCATAATATACCTTCTTTCTTTATGATACTATATATAGTATAAAATATCAACAAAAAAATGGCTGTTACGTACTTCATTACGAAATTCGTAACAGCCATTGAACACGTTCAGTGTTTAATGCTTAGAGCATATTTGGTTATTTTGCACCACCGAAGAGATACTTTCTTGATTCCAGGAACAGTGCAATTGCCAGGATGAAGAGTACAGAACCCAATGCAGCGGTAATGATATGAGCTGCCATGTTAGCGAAGATGATTTGTGCCAGTGCAACCAAGGTTACACAGAACATAAACGCCATCGGGATGAGAACCATCAGGTTATCACGGCCAACACTCTTCAGCCATACACCGACGGCCAACAGGGAGAGGGCAGCCAACAGTTGGTTAGCAGCACCGAAGATCGGCCAGATGGTGAGGTAGGAACCAAGGGACATATAACCGGACAGTACAACGGTAATCAGAGTAGCAACAAACGGGTTGGTGAGAACATTGCCTTGTGCTTCACCGGTTTTCGGATCAACCTTAGTGAACAGCTCCTGGAAAATGAAGCGGCCCAGACGGGTTGCGGTATCCAGAGTAGTCATAGCGAAAGCGGAGATGGTCAGAGCAACGAAGCCTTTAGCTACGCCGAAGGAGAAGCCGAGCTTGGTCATGAAGGTACCAACGCCATCAGCGAATACGTTTACAGGACCACCGTTTTTCAGCAGCTCGGTCAGCTTGTCGCCGCCAACATAGCCTACAGCAACAACTGCAACTACAGCCAGCACGCCTTCAAGCAGCATGGAGCCGTAGCCGATGAGCTTAGCATTGCCTTCGCTATCGAGCTGTTTGGAGGTAGTACCGGAGGATACCAGGGAGTGGAAGCCGCTGATAGCACCGCAGGCAACGGTTACGAACAGCATCGGGAACATCGGGTTGGTGCCTTTGCCGGAAGGATCAAAGGTGGTGAATGCCGGCAGTTGCATGGAAGGCTGATAAATTGCGATACCAACCAGAGCGAATGCGATGCAGGCATACAGCAGGAAGGAGTTTAGATAGTCACGCGGCTGCAGCAGAATCCAGACAGGAGCGATGGAAGCAACGAAGATGTAAACCATCAGGATGCAAACCCATACGTTTTTGCTCAGGTGCAGCGGATACATGTTGCCGATAGCAATTGCAACAACCAGCATGATAACACCGATAACGGTGCCTACGCCGAGGCTCAGACCGCAGCGATATACGGAGAAGCCGAAGATAACAGCCAGCACGATGAACAGCAGGGAAGCTGTTGCAGCCTGCGGGCTTGCTACGAAGGTAGCGGCTACGATGTTAGCGAAAGCAGCGATAACAACCAGCAGAGTTACGTATGCGAAAATGGAGAAGAGGAACTTGCCGCTCTTGCCCAGAGTTGCATCAATAATCTGGCCGATGGTTTTGCCGTCAAAACGGATGGAGGAGTACAGAGCACCAAAGTCGTGCACGCCGCCGAAGAAGATACTGCCGATTAAAATCCACAGCATTACAGGAACCCAACCGAATACAGCAGCGGTGATAGGACCAACGATAGGACCGGCACCGGCGATGGAGGAGAAGTGATGGCCCATCAATACAGCGGGCTTGGTCGGCATATAGTCGACGTTATCGCACAATCTCTCAGCCGGGGTCTTACGGGTAGGGTCAACACCCCACTTTTTACACAGCCAGGAACCATAGGTTACGTAGGCAACAAAGAAGATAACCATTGAGCCTACAAGCAACAATAAACCACTCATAAATAACATCCTTTCTTTCCCTTTTGCATCATTGCAAAATAAACAATTTAGAAAATAATAACTACTAGTGCACTCTATATCTCGTGTGCAACATAGAAATAGTATACCACATTTGCTTCTAATGTCAACGAATTGTCACAGAATTATTTATTAACTTAAAAAAAAGAAAAAGCTGTTAAGATTTGTACAGAATGTGCAAATACTTAACAGCTGTATACGATTTATTTTTTCCTTGGAGGAATAACTTGTCTAGTGTGAAGCGACAAGCATTAAGCTTTGGCAAACTCAAAGAGCGCCTTTTCCTTAGCGCCTGCTTTGTTGCAATAAAGCCTCTGCGCCGGGATGTCTACAATATATAAAGCCAGGTCAGACCAGCCCTTCAGGGTGAAGCAGTAGTCCTTGTGCTGCCTGAGCTTCTGCAGGTCAGCCAAAGCCTTTTCCTCAATGCCTTCTTCACAGATAAGCACGAGGGCATAGATGCTGCTCATGTGCTCGGTAGTGGTTTTGAGCGCCGCCATAGCTTCCTTGGTGAACTGCAGATAGGGCGCAGCCATTTCTGCAGTGAGCTGCTTGTCGAAGCGTGCTGCATAAAGATATTCGTTGTGCTGCACGCTGTAGGTCTTTAAATTTGGTATGATGAAATAGCCTTCGTCCGCAGCGTTCAGCTCTGCCGCAAGGACGAACGCCGGAGCCTTAGGCAAAGGCTTCTTATCGTAATAGTGAGCAAGACGCTGCTCTAATTGCTGTAAATATTCCTGTCCGTTCATTATTGCTTACTTCCTTTGTTATTCATTATCAATATTATCAGCAACCTGCAGGATACAGGCACAAAAACCCTGCTCCGGCTGATAGCAGTAAATGTTGAGCTGTTGGCCTATCTCCGGACTGTAATCGTGGATAAGATGTTTTGTTCCGTTGAGGGCCACATCAGCGTAGGTTACCAGCCATTTTTTTTCACCGTTGCGAAAAACCTCATAGAAAGAACGGTTTAACATTTTTTCTACGGGAACTCCCTCAATATGTGCCATTTCCTTATTGCAGTAACGGAAAACAAAGTCTACACCATGGCCATTGGCATCAAAAACAAGCTCGATGATGCAATATGCCAGAGGCATGTCATCAAGCAGGGTGCATTTTTCCAGAAAGCTCATGGGTGCTGCTTGCGGCTGTGCGTCCGGCAGAGCATTGATGCCCATTTGCTTGCGCAGCTGGCGGTGGGCGCTGAGGTTGCGTTTGCGTCCCTGAAAGGTTTGCCCGTCAGATATGGTATAGACGCCTTCGCTGCTGATATCTACGATTCGTGCTTTGTTCACAGCAATTCCCTTGTTGATGTTCAGAAAGGCATCCTCCGGGAAGAGCGCTAGAAGTGTATATACTGGAGCGAACAGCTCAAATTCCTCGCCATCCTCCCGATGGATGATGGTTTTGCGGTCACGTCGATAGACATAGAGAATATTATCCGCACAAAGCTCTCTCTTTTTAAGCCACTTGTTCCAGTCAGTCATGTTGTTCCTCCGTTTCTAGCATTGGCTGATTTTATTGTTCTAATTATAGCACAGGATGCATGATGAGACAATAAATTATCTTAAAATCAATTTACTATTGAACTTTAGATGATTTAATTAGCCAATCAACGGCCTAATCACTCATATGATAAAAAAACTTATTAAATTATTGACGTTAAGAGAAGATGGTTTTATAATTAAAGTATAAGGTTAAGTATAACCTTATGCTTAACTATATGTTCTGTTTCAATAAATTACTAGAATATATCTTACTGCGAGCAGGTGGTCATAACCTATAGTTAATTGCTGTTTCGCAGAGGATGCTCTAAGATTAATTCAGAAAATTATTGCTTTTTTTATGCATATCGGATAGGCACTAATAAGGAGGGAAACTAAGATGAAGGTCAATCGTAAGTTCTTGCGTAGCGCAGAAAGGCTTAGCTTGAGCGCTATTGCGAAAGATTCCGCTGCACAGAAAATTGTCAGCGCTGTTACGGCCATTGGCTTTGTAATGCAGCCTGTAGCTGCACTGGCGAGCACGATTACTAGAACCGATGGTGGTCCAAATGTCAGCTTTAATAATGGTGTTGCTGACGTATTTGCCGGCAAAGTTGTCGGTGATGTTGCAATTAACCAGTTTAAAGAATTCCAGCTGGACGCTAATAATATTGCCAATATGTACTTTGGCACGAACAAAGACGGCAATGCCGGTAATCTGGTCAACTTTGTTGATTCACGTATTGATATCAACGGTACAGTCAATGCGATTCAGAATAAAAAGATTGGCGGTAACCTTTTCTTCTTCAGCTCCGACGGTATGGCAGTAGGCAAAACCGGTGTGATTAATGCCGGTGCGCTTTACGTTGCTACGCCGACTAAGACTGCTTTTGATGATTACAAGAAACTTGATACCAATGATAAGTTTAATACCATAATCAAGGATGAAGGCTTTGCCAAGATTCCTATTAATGCCAGCGGCACCATCAGCGTTTTAGGCAAGGTTAATGCTGTTAACGCTGTTAATTTGCGTGCTGCCAAGATTGGCGTGGGCAAAAATGTAAGTGGCGAGGCTTTTGATAGCGTAGCTGCAGGCGCAACGGCAACGGGTGCGTCTATTCGTACTGGTGTTGTTGATTTTAAGGATATTGTTAATATTGGTAAAGTTAAATCCGATTTGACAGGCAATGCGCTCAAGGCTACTAAAGATGGCAGCGGCGATATCGTTCTTGCAGCTTCTAATAATTATAATGATAACTATAGCATGCTTGATGACTTCAGCAAGATTGCAGGCGCTAAGGTGGAAGCCGAGCTTAGCGTTGCCAATGGCGCAGAAGTAAAGGCTACAGGCAATGCCAAGCTAAGCGCGCAGGCGTTGAACAATGTTGTAGTTGAAAAATCCGACCAATATAAAGAAAATTATACTCCCTCCACTACTACCAATTCCCATCTTTATGGGCAGATCGTTACTACTAATGCCACAGTCAATGTTGATGGCACTGTTGAAGCAACGCAGGTTGATATTACTGCCGATGCAGTTAACCGTTATGTGAGCGCGGAAAGCAGCGTGCTGAACGCCAGCAACGTTACTTCTAATATTGTGGGCGCACTCACAGCTAACCTTGATGCTTCCTATGCAGTTTTGAACAGCAAGGCTGAGGTCAACGTAGGCCAAAGTGCTGAGATTAACGCCACTGGCAGTGATACTGTCAGCGCGGGCAAGGTTGTTAAGCCGGCGCTGAATATCAAGGCGAACAGCAGCGTGGAAGCCGGCGCTGGCGCCAGCACTGCTTTGCTGAAGGTTATGAACGTGGCAGGCACAAACATCATCCCGGCGGCTGCCGTAACCTACAGCCAAACACATAATGAGGCAGCAGTAAATATTGACGGCACCCTTAAATCCACGGGCGGCACGTCCGTTACTGCCTTGGCCGACAGCAAGGTGAACAGTGAAGCCAAGGCCACCACTATGGATGTTTCTGAAAACCCTAATTTGGGTGATGTAGCGTTGAATATCACTACGGGTGACAACAAGAGCAGTGTTACCATTGGCAAGACTGCGCAGATGACTGAGCTGCAAAAGGACGTCAACATTGAAGCGAAGTCTGTAAACAGTGTGATTACCAAGGCAGAGGTAAGCACAGGTGAAAAGGCTGTAGTTGCTACCGCTATCAACGTAACTGATTATGACAGCAAGGCAAATGTCAACATCAATGGCAATGTAAGCAGCAAGGATGGAAGCCTGTCTGTTAATGCGGAAAATGTTTTGACGGATAATACTGTCATTGCCAACAACGCTATGGGTTCTTCGGCATTTATGAAGAAGATTGTTACCAATATCAAAGGCTCCCAGTCCTTAGATTCGCTTATTGGCGAAAACGGCGCTAAAGATCAATTATTGGGCGGCATAAAAAAATGGCTGGCCAACGCCAAGTACACGCCGCAAAAGCTGAAGGATAAGCTTAACGCGCCGTCTACACCTTCTGCACCGACGGAGCCTAAGCCGTGGGATAAGCTGGCTGATTTCATGAGCACCGGCGTCAGCGTGGGCGTTGCAGTGGAAAGTAATACTGCTGATGTAAAAATTGGGCAGGGTGTTGCGCTTGCTGCCAAAAATGATCTTAATATCACTGCTAAAAGCGTTATTGAAGATACCCAGATGCAAATTACCGGCAAGAGCAATAACTATGACAAGGATACTAGTAATAAAGCACTTGTTAATGCGTCCGTGCTTTACGGCAAGCTGGATAATACTGCAACTGTAACTGTAGCCGGTGGCGAGGAAGCACAAGGCTCTGCCCCTGCTACCAACGTTACGCTTACAGGTGGTAAGGTAAATATTGCGGCCAACAGCAGCTTTGAATATAACCGTATCAACCGCATGGTGCAGGAGGTTAAGGATGCCTGCGCCAAGGTTAAGGCTGCTTATACAGGCGCCAACCATGATGAAATCAACGCTAAGGCAGATGCTTTGAGCACTGCAGCAGATGCTTTCTTTAATTATGCCAAGGATAACTGCTTCTCTTCCAACGGTGGAGAGCAGGTAGATTTTATGGACCTGTTTGGCGGACAAAAGTATAAAGATTTCACTGCTGCCTGCAGTGCTTTAACCGAGGCACTGGGTGATGAAGCTAAGAATATCGCTGTAGGTCCGATTAACGTAGTGAGCGCAGCTGCAGCCTTTGCTAATCCCAACAGCTACCTTAACTTTACCGCAGGCAGTGCTAACGGTGGCAAGAGCGGCCCTGGAGAACATGAAAAGCCTGCTACAATTGCGCTGGCAGGCAATGCAGTAGCAACGGATATCAGCAATAATGCGCGCGTATTAATCGGTAAGAACGCTAACATTAAAGCTGGTAACGAGCTGGCAATGAAGGCTGCATCGAAGCAGTTTGATACATCGCTGGCAGGTAAGCTTGGCTTAAACGGCGGTGGCGAAAGTGCAGTTGGCGGAACCTTTGCCGTTGGCTTGGCTGATGCCAACAGTCTTGTTGCGGTAGCACAGGGAGCGAAGCTGACTGCAGGCTCTATAGATATAGGTACGGAAAATAAAATTGACCATATCCAGCTGTCGCTTGGCGCAGGCAAAGGCACAACCAGCGGCGTCAGCGGCATGGTGGGATACCTTGAAGGTGCAAGCAACAGCCTTGTTTCCTGGGATACCTTGAAGGTGCAAGCAACAGCCTTGTTTCCGTAGATGACGAAGCAGTTATCAACGCAGGCACGGGCGCAGTCAACCTCAATGCTAAGAATGATACTAATGTTTATAGCGCAGCCGGTGCTGTGGCTATGGGCGAAACTGCAGGCATCGGTGTGGCAGCAACGATTACCAATTTTGACCGCTATACCTATGCAGCGATTGGTGATAATGGCTATGCAGCTCCTCCGCAGGCTACAACTGAGCAGGGCGAAAGCGGCAGCGATAGCGGTGATAAACTGGGCGAGGACGCAAATGCGGACCGCAGCAAGGAAGCCGAAAAGCTGGCGAATACTGCTGCCGAAAAACGTGCAACTCTGCAGCAGCTGGTGCAGAATGCTTCCGGTCTGCGCCAGGGCACAGATGATGGCAAGACTTATACCGAGCAGGCAGATTTCTTCGGCTCCAAGACGGCCGCTGATACTAAAGGCTCTATCAATGCAGGCTCGTTTAAGGTTAATGCTGAAACCGGCGGCAAAATTATTAATGTTGCTGTTGCCGGCGGCGTATCTACCGCTGATGACAGTGGTGAAGCTGGTATTTTTGACAAGCTGGGTAATTTCGTAAGCAACAAGACTAATGCTCTTACAAATAAGCTCCATGCACTTGACCATAAGGTAGCAGGCAAAATTAACGGCCTGATGGACCGTCAGACCGAAGCGCAGAAGGTACTGCCTACTGACCAGACACCTAAAGCTACAACGCCCGGGAAGCAGTCTTCTGTAACTATTGCCGGTGCAGGCAGCGCAGCAATTAATCTGCTGGATGGCGATACCGGTGCACTTGTGGACAATGTTAAGATTAACATTGCCAAGGATGCTACTAACGGTAAAACTATCACTGTAACTGCCAAGGACACTGCTATGATGGTGGCTGCCGGTGGTGCTGCAGGCATCTCCTGGAAGAAGCTGACTAAGGATAATAATGCGAACAGCCATAATGCAGCCTTTGGCGGTACTGTTGCTGTAAATGATATTGATTCGCAGACCTTGGCGGTAATCAGCAACAGCGAAATTGAAAACGCTGCTGCGATTATCAACAATGCGCAAAAATCCGGCTCGCTGGCAGCTGCAGGCCTGGGCCTGGCGCTGGCGAAGAATTCCGGCGGCAATGGCGGCACTAATATTGCTGCTACTGTCAATGCGTCGGTAAATATTGCGGATAATACTGCTTATGCACTGCTGCAGAATAATAAGGTGAACACCGATACTGTCAGCGGTGAAGACAAGCGTGCAACCTCTATTACCAATACAGCTTTTGATAACGATATCCAGATAACCGGCGGCGTGAATACCAGCCTTTCTATTGGTGGCGATAACGCTTTTGTCGGCGGCGCGACTGTGGCCTACGGTTCGCTGAAGAATGACGTACAGGCGGCCATTTTAGGTGGCACCTATGACAAGATTACTACTGCTGATGTCAAAGCGACTACCAATATGACGCAGGTTGGCGTAGCTGCCAACGTGAGCGTTGCAGGCGGTGCCAAGACCTCCTATGCCTTCTCCGGCAATTCCGCCTACAATAAATTAGATAACTATGCCAACGCAACGGTTGAGGGCGTAACACTGACCGGCGAAAGCCTGAATGTTGCAGCCTATGATACAGATGAATCTGCTAATACGCAGGCTGAGTATCTCAAAAAACGCGGCCTCGATGCTGACGGCTCTGCATATCTGGAGCAGGTTAAGGAAGCAGCAGATGAAAGCGGCGACAGCGATAAGCCTACCAATGTTGATATTACCCGCGGCGGCAATGTGATTGTTACAGGCGCGGTAAGCGTAGGCGTTACCACCGGTAACGACGGCGGCAGCGCAGCTGCATCTGTAACTGTCAGCGATATTGACAATGATTACAATGCTAAGATTAAGGACAGCAATATTACGACTACCGGCAAGGGCAGCGGTGATGATTTGGTCGGCACGAACGTTAATGCGGCAAGCCATACCGTTCTGGCAGGCTTTGCGGCCGGTGTTGCCGGAACCGCAGGCAGCTTCGGCGTAGGCGGCAGTGCTAACTGGCAGTCGCTGAATAACGATATTACGGCAACTGTTGAAAACAGCAAGCTTGTTACGCCTAAAACTGATGTAAAGGCCGAAAGCGGTGCTTTGGCAGTGAATGTTGCTGGACAGATTGGTGTTACTGCCGGTTCTAACTCTAAGGTGGGCGCAGGTTTGGCAGTTGCCTACAATTCCTTGAACAATACTACCGGTGCGTATGTCAAGGGCAGCGAAATCAGCGGCGTGAAAGATGATGCTAGCAGTATTCTCAATGTAGATGCAGCTAACAAGGGTAACGTGTACAGCGTCGGCGCAGCAGTTACCGCAGGTACGGCCAATGCTTTGAATGGCGTGGTTGTTGTTAACCGCGGTCGTAATGATGTAGAAGCTGTTATTGACAAATATGACGGCGAAAATGCGAAAACTGATGGTGGACGTACGAAGCTCAACAACATGAGCAAGGTGGCAGTGAAGTCCTCGGATGACAGCAACCAGCTGGCAGTAGTGGGTGCGGTAAGCGTCAGCGCAGGCAGCAATGCTAAATTTGCGGCTGGTGGCAGCGTAGCTTATAATGAAATCGGCAATATCACCGGCAGCGCTGGCGAGAAAAAGCAATCCAACAAGGCTGCTATCAATAATGCTGATATTACCACTACTGAAGATGGCAAGATTAGCGTCAATGCCGTAGATGAATCTACGCTGACGACTATTTCCGTAGGTACCTCCATTACTACCGGTAATGTGGCCTTCAGTGGCGCAGGCTCTGCTGCTATGATCAAGAAGGATACCGATACAGAGCTTGTTAATACCAATATCAATAAGGATAAGACTAATGCAGCGACTGTGCAGGCTGCTGCTGACAGCAAGGGTAAGATTACTACCGTTGCCGTTGTTGCTGCAGGTGCCAAGGACGCTGCGATTGGTGCAGGTATTGCGGTTAACCAGCTCGATGCTGATACCAATACTACTGTTACCAATGGTGAATATAAGGTTAAGGGCTTCACAGCCTAAGCTAAATCCGACAGCAGCATTCTTTCTGTCGGCGTAGCGGGCGGTGTTGCCAAAACTGCAGGTATTGCCGGTAATATCGGCGTTAACCTGCTGGCGAATGATACCAAGGCTATGATTGACGGTGCCAAGATTAATGCAGACGGCACGCTGGCCGTAATTGCCAAGAGCAAGGATACCCTGCAGAATTTTGCAGGTGCCTTTGGTGTGGCGGCAGGCGGTCAGGCCGGCGTTGGCATGGGCGTAGCCTACAATGAAATCAGCGGTACTACTGAAAGCGTAGTTAAGAATAATGCAGAGCTGACGGCAGCAGGCAATGATGCAGGTGTGGCTGTCAACGAACGCAATAAGGATAATGATAATGTAGTCAGCGATAAAACTCGCAAAGGCGTTATTATTGCGGCTGATGCGGAGCACAAGCTGACGAATGTAGCAATCAGCGGCGGTGTGGCAGTAAGTGCGGACGTTGGCGTGGGCGTAGCAGGTACGGTTACTGTTAACCGTATTTTGGGCGCAACCAATGCCAAGGTAACGGATAGCAGCATTAATGCAGCATTGACCGACCGCAGCAAGGCAGACGTTTATGTAGCAGCAAACGATGCTACCAAGAGCGAAAGCCATGTAGGTTCGCTGGGTGTAGGCGGTGGCGCTGATGGTGGTGCAGGTGTCGGTCTGGCATCTGATATCGGCGTTGTCAGCAGAAATGTAACGGCAATGATTGACGGTGGCAGTGCGAAGAAGCTTGTCAACGGCAATAGCATTGATGTCGCTGCCTTGAATAAGGCGAAAATGTCGACAAACTCCTACGGTATTGCCGCAGCCGGCGGCGCTTATGGCGCCGGAGCCGGCGCAGGCACCGTTTCGGTTGCTAAGCTGGACGCAGAAACTACTGCTGCAGTAAAGAATATCCAAGGCACGAATAATGGTTTGGCAATTACTGCTGACCACGTTAACGATATTACGTTGCGCAGCGCTGCTGCCGCAGCTTCCGGTGCGCTCGTGAGCGCTGCCGGTGGCGCAGGCATTGGCGTAGTAGACGATGACAGCAAGACTGTTGCTGAGCTGAGCGGCAGCAATGTAAAGGCTGAAACAGGTGATATTACTGTCAACGCTGCCAACAAGACTGACGTGACAACGGCAGTCTTTGGCGTAGCTGCCAGCGAGATTGCAGCAGGTTTGAACGTGGCTGTAAATAATCTGGACAATACTGTTTCTACGCTGGTTAGGAACAACGAAAACTTGCAAGCACAGGGTACCTTCGCAGCGAAGGCAGATAACAGTGTGAAGACAAGCTTTGTCAACGGTGCGGATGCAGCTGGTGCTGCAGGTATTGCCGTTGGCGTAGGCGTGAACACTATTGATACAGGCGTTATTACTGAAATCAGCGGCAGCAAGATTACTGCCGGTGCTATCGACGTAGCAGCAACCGAAAAGCTGGATGTTAAGCAGTTGGTACAAAATGCTGCTCTCGGAGCACAAGGCTACAGTGCGAACGTCAGCGTAACCACGATTGGCGCAGCAGCTGCAGACCAGTACGGCGACAGCGAAACTACGGATAGTGATAAAAAGGCAACCTTTAATACAAACGATATTCTCAATAAAGCAAATGATGCAATTGAAGGCCAGGGAACTGTCGGCACTGTTACTAATAAAGACGGCAAGAGCAGTTCTAACGCTGCAGGCATGACCTTTGATAAATATACCGACAGCAACGGCCAGAAACTGAGCGCAGATCCCGGTACTACTGCCAGCAAGGGCAGCAGCAAGGCTGAGGGCGTGCAGGCGAAGGTAAGCAATTCTACGCTGCAGGCAACAGGCGATACGAAGGTCAACGCTAAGCGTACTGTTGACGCTGAGCTGACCTCGGCGCAGGTAGCAGCAGGTATTGCAGGCAATGGCATTGCCGCTTCTGTTGCAGTGCTGGATGTAGAACGCAAGACTGGCGTAACCATCAACAATAACAGCAAGCTTAGCGGCAAGAATGTAACTCTTGGCAGTGCGCAGGACGGCACATCCAAGATTGATGCTTATCAGGTAGCAGCAGGCGCTGCTTTCGCAGGCAGTGCTGCCTACGCGCAGAACAGTCTGCATGGTGCTAATGCTATTACTATTAACAGCAGTACGGTTCAGGCTACAGGCGATGCCAGCTCCAGAGGTACGCTGACAGTTAAGGCAGAGGATACCAGCAGTGCAGCAGTACGTACCATCGGCGCAACTGCGGGCGCTGTGGCTGGCGGTGTGCTGGTAACCAATGCAACGAATAATAGCGATAATACTGTAACTATCGGCGGCAGTAAGCTTATTGCCGGCAAAGAGTATGGTAATGGCTATTATAATATCGGCATGGTTGATGTTGCTTCTGTCAAAGCCAACAGCATTACTGCAGAAACATACGGCGGCATGGTTGGCATTGCTGCGGCACAGGGAATTGTTGCACTCGCTACGGATGCAGGCAACAGCAAGGTTAATGTAACCGGTGCTTCCTGCTTCCTCGGCAACAGCGTAAGCATGAACGCAACCAATAAGCCTGCAGTACGCGCAGAGGCACAGGCTTATTCCGGCGGCCTGCTGGCGGTAGCAGGTGTGGCAGTATCCAAGGCTAAGGCCAGCGGTACGGTAGAAGCCAAGGTTGCGGACGGCAGCAGCTTTGCGGCAGATAATGTGGAGATTACTGCAAACGTAACTACTCAGACTGCCAAGGATGAGAACAATAACGTATATACTGTAGATAACGTAAGTGCTAAAACAATCGGCGCTACTGCTTCCGGTCAATACGCTGCAGGCTTCAACACTGCTTATGCAGAAAATGATATGACTGTCAGTGTTGATGTGGGCAAAGAGCAATATAAGGTCAACGCTTTGAAGCTCAAGGCTGATAATGCTTCGGTTATTTCGGCAGATACCCTGGGCGTAACAGTGGGCGGTTATATTGCCAGCGGCAGCAACTGGTCTGATACCAAGACGAACTTGACGACCAGCGTAAAGGCAGCGGGCGTTAAAGAGAATGTATACAACAGCCTGGGCGCTGTAAACATCGGCAGCTCCGGCTACAGTGCAGTAAACAATGATGCCAATGGCTATGGCGGCGGTATTGTAGGCTTCAACCCTGTTGCCGCAAGGTCGCAGAATGAGATTATTACCAATACTACTGCTGATGTGAGCGGCAAATGGCAGGGTGTAGGCTCCCTAAAGGTTGCTGCCAACAATGCGGATAAGCTGGATATTCTGGCGGACTCCCTGACGGCGGCTGTTGTCGGTGCTAGCGGCACAGAAATAAAAAACAAGGTTGCGCATAACGCTAATATCAACGTAACAGGCGATATTACAACCAGTGGCAAGCAGTCCTACATTGCCAACAACACACTGAACCATGACGTTGACCTGAAGGGCAGCGGTTATGGCGGTGGCAGTGTCAACGTTAATGATATGGACAATGATCTGACATACACTGCTGGCGTAAACATAAACAATGCAACCTTGAGCGGTACCGGCAGCGCAGGCTCTATTGAGGCGCTTGCTTATACCGACGGCAAGATGAATTACAGTAATACGCTTAAATCTGCCGGCGTTGTTCCTGTTACTATCGCAGCAAGCAAGAATGTTATCACCTATAACAACAGCATCAATGTTAGTGGCAGTAATCTGTCGACGGCGAAGGCTGATCAGGATATCACCCTTGCGGCAACCGATGAAACCACCGCAACCTTTGATACTACTGCTGATACCCAGGGCGGTGCTGTGGGCGCAGCTTCTGCTGCAACAGACAACACTCTGAAGCGCAGCAACAAAATTACCGTTACTAATGGTAAGATTCTCAGCACCAATGACGTAAATATTTACGCAGGCGCAAACCTGGACGGCATCACCTCTTCGCTGACCTATAACGTGCTGGCGGATGCTTATAACAAGACGGCAGTTCCTCTGGCTACTGCTCCGAAAGCCAAGAACACGATGACGCAGAAAAATCAGGTAAGCATCAACGGCGATATCGACAGTGTACGCCACGTTAACTTCAAGGCCGGCAAGGGTATGACCACCGTATCGACCTCCGCCCGCGAATACAACTTCTATAAGGGCACGAGCGGTAGCGGTTCTGTTACCTCCACCGCCTTGGGCGAGGTAACTCCGGGCGAAACAGTTGCCAATTATGTGGATATTGCCAGCGGTAAAAGGGTACGCGCAGGCATCCATAATAATCTGGAGCTTACTATAAGTGGCAGCACTAACGTTATACAGCCGCAATATAAGGATGGTAAGGTTGTTAAAGAAGGCAGCATAGACTTCAGCGGCATCAAGGTTGAAACTGGTGCAGGTCAGGATTGGTTCAATACCAAGCAGAATGTTGTTGCAGATGTGGTTGATCTGGAGAATGGTCTTTATGCTCGCCTGGAGGAAATAAATGGTCTCTTAGGACAATATGCTTCTGATTCTGGCGAATATAATATTTTGAACAGTGAAAGAGAGCGCATCCTCACCCAGATGGAGGAGAATGGCTTTGTCAAGACCAGAGTAGAAGGTGGCAAAACCTACAAGAGTATTTTCGATAAGATTTCTTTGCCGGCAGTTGATGTCAAGGATATCGTTGTTTCCGGCGGCAACATCAATATCGAGGCTGACAAGCTGCAGGGTAGCGGCAGTCTGACAGCGCAGGGTGCCAAGAACCTGACAATTAATAACAGCAGTGACCTGTACCTGAAGATTAACGACCTGGCTATCAAGGATAAGGGCGGCGTAATCCGCTACAACGATGCTGAGGTGAGCAAGGTTGATGGCTTCAATGGTACAATGAATACTGCTGCAGGCACTAACGCTGATCCGAAGATTACTGTCAAGAGCACCGGCACATCTACCAACGGACTGACTAAGGCTGATATCGGTATCTTTGGTACTGTGCAGAACAGCACCGGTGACGTTTTAATCCAAAACAGCAATTACAATATCAACGTAGACGGCAATGCCAATATCAGCGCGCGCAACATTGAGCTGAAGGCTGACAAGGGTTCGGTAACGCAGAACAGCAAGGGCCTGCTGCTTATCGGCGGTGACCCGGTAACCAAGTACCAGTTCAGCGATGCTATTGCTAAAAAGATTCAAAGCTATGTTTCCAATCAGGCTGTTAATGGCAAGACTACTATTGATTGGCTGAGCAATATCGGCAGCTATCAGGCGTATAAGGACGCTCTGATTGCGCATAAGGACGATCTTGGCCTTACTGATGCAGAGGTTAATGAGATCAGGAATTACAGTGTCAATAAATCCAGCGGTATCGTTGCAGGCAACAACGTTTATATCAGCGGCCTGAATGCTAACCTGGATGGCCTGGTACAGAGTGGCTACAAGAATTTCAAGGTTACACTTGATAATGCAGCCAACAACAAAATCGGCAATCTGGATAGCGACTATGCGCGTAACCGGACTGCACTTACCGATCAATATGTTATGTCCAACGATAAGTATTGCGTAAGCACAAAGGCCGGCGCAGTTTATAACGCAGCAACCGGCGCTTATGACTATACTGTTAAGGTTTACTACAACCCTGCAACTAAGGAGCTGCTGACGGAAGCAATTGAGCCTAACGGCGGTAAGATTTATATTACCGGCGCTCTGTCGAGCACTGGCAGTGGCAAGCTGCTGGCAATGGACGGTACTGCCAACATTGCGATTGATACTACGAACGCAGACCGCGATTTGCGGGTAAACAAAATCACTAATAAGGATATCACCGGCCTCATCAGCATTAAGGATACGCAGAAGAACACCTTGACTGAGTACACCACTGATGGCCAGAAGATGTCCGTTAAAACAACCACGCTTAACAGTAAGGGTAATGCAATCTCTACCAGCACAACGCAGGTTAATGATTCTACTACCACTTATAAACCGGCTGACGGCATGACGATTAACTGGACAGGTGGCACCTCCGGTGATAAGAAGATTATCAAGTGGCAGTATGAGAAGGACTTCGTTTTCTGGGGTCTGATTAAATACGGCACTACCAAGGACTTTGTCGAGAATGAAGAGGTTAAGAATGGTAAGACGGAGGTTTCTTCCACCAGTATCACTGGCGCCGATCCGCTTGGTCAAGGTACTGTTATCAAGGTGAACAATAATGCCAAGGAATATGGTGTAACGACTAAGGAATATAATGATCCTAATGCAACAACTTACACTCCTGTTGTCGAAAACAAGAAATATTCCGGTTTATCAGGCAAAATCTTCGGCTATGGCAATTGCACCTACACCTGGACTGAAACCCAGATGCATTCCACCAGCAGTACCTATACAATTAAGGGCGATAAGCCGATTAACGTTGGCTTCATGACCGGCGGCAGCGGTGACATCAGCGTTTCCAGCGCCAAGGATATGTATCTTGCAGGCAACATCAGCAATGCAACTAAGGCTGACGGCAGCGCAATCGGCAAGGTTACCTTAAACAGCATTGGTGGCGCTATCAGCTCTGTTGGCAGTGCACGCGTTGACGCGGACGACCTGACTGCTAAAGCAGCCAAAGGCATCAGCATCAATCACAGTGCGTTGGGCAACATGGCGAAGCTGAATATTGAAGCAACGACTGGTGACGTAAGCATCAATTCCGACCGCGGCAAGCTGCAATTTGTCGGCGGCAATAAGGGCGCGTTGAACGGCAACCTGGTAATTAACGCAGCAGGCGACATTACTACGGCTAGTGATACTGTTTTGAACGGCAACCGCATTGATTTCACCACTCTTGGTGCGATTAATGCAGCGATTGCTCCCGGTCAGACGCTGACCAGCAGTGATACCATGTCTGCAAGCGTAAATGCCAACGCGTATGGCGATATTACACTGACCAACAGCAATGGTGATATGCGTATCGGTCATATTGCCAGCAAGAATGGTGATGTAAGCCTCACAACCGGCGGCAGCTTTATCGACGCAGTAGGCGACAGCACCTTGTCCGACAGCGAAGGTAAGCTGCAAAAATGGCAGAAGCTGGGACTGATTAACAACAACGACAAGGCAGAAGAAAGCGCGGCATCTGCAGCGGCAGCCAAGAGCGAACGCGTACAGACACTGGAAAACAGGGCAAAGCAGCTGGCTATGGCAGACAAGAAATATACTGCAGAAGCGCAGAACGCAGCTTTGGCAGAATACAAGGCGCTGGCAGAAGCTTATAAAGCCAACGGCGAAGCAGCTTTTGAAGGCAAAAACTACAGCCAGGACGTTAAGGACTGGGCTAAGATGTATGCAGAGGTTGATAACAGCACTGCCTATGGCTGGAGCAAAAATGAGCTGCTGTATGCTATTCAGGACAGCGTGCTGAATGCAAAACCCGGCCAGGTACTGATGGTAGATAAGGCCAACGTTCAGGGCAAGAACATTAGCCTGAGCGCAGGCAAGAACATCGGTATCGACGGCGAAGCAACCAACATAGCCTACAAGGATATGGGCAATTTGGATAATCTTAAGCTTTTGGCACAGGCTAAGGCCGGTGACCTTACCTGGAATGATGCTGACAGCAGAATTGAGGTTCGTCAGCAGCGTCAGATTACTGTAAAGCTGGCAGATGGCGGCAAGCTGAATCTGCAGGCCAACACCAGTAAAACTGAAAATACTGGTAATGTTTATCTGGCAGGCGTCAAGGATACGATGCTGGATATTTCCGGTACGATTAACACGACGCAGGATGTTAAGCTGCTCAGCGATAAAGGCGTTCGCATGAACAACGGCAGCATTGTTGCCGATAACCTTATTATCCAGGGCGGCAAGGGCAATGTAGGCAGCAAGGATGCCTTCATCAAGACTAATATCAGCGGTAATTTGGAAGCTAATACCGATACCGGTTACGGTGTATATCTGCATCAGACGGCTGTAGGCAACAAGCCAGCGCAGGTGCTGACAATTCAGGATGCAGCAACAGGTACGCTGGTGCTCAAGGCAGATAACGGTATGCAGATGACTACGGAAGCAGGCAAGAATATCGGTTATCTGAACGCTAAAAGCATTAATCTGCAGGCAGCCAACGGCAATATCGGCAAAGCTGATGATGGTATCCGTATTCTGGAAAACGGCGCTGTGATTAACGCTCAGGCAGAAAACGGTTCTGTTTACCTGCAGGGCGCAGGCACGAAGGATGCAGGCCTGGTAGTTGACAGCATTACTGCTACAGGAAATGCTAAGCTCAACCTAGACGGTGATGTGAACTTCGGTAACGACACAGGCAACGGCAGCATTAGCGCAGGCGCAGATGTAACTGTTAATGGTAACAATGTTAACCTGAACGCAGGTACTGTTACTGCAGGCGGTGCAAGCAATATCAACGCAGGTAATGATGTGAACGTAACAACTGGTAGCATTACTGCTGGCGGCGCAGGCAACATTACTGCAGACAACAACGTAAACCTTAACAGCAGCACGCTGGTATTTGGCGCTGATAGCGTAATTACTTCTACTAATGCCAATATTTCTCTTGGTAGCAGTGGCATTACGGTTAATGGTGCAAATAACAACCTGAAATTGGATGCTGCTGGTACCGTGATGCAGGATGCAGCAGCTACGGGTATTACTGTAGATAATCTTATTGTTGAATCTGGCAAGATGCAGCAACTGCTCAGCCAGCAGAACAATGTGAAGAATCTGAGCATTAAAGGTAAGGATACAGGCAGTATACTGGTAGTAGATGGCGTAACCAGGTTTAACGGTACGATGGATAATCTGTTGGTTACTGTTGCTGATTCTAATATCAAGGGTGATGTGCTGATAGAGAACTACCAGGCAAATACCGGCAAGATAACCATTAACTCAGCCATCAATACTTCTAAGTACAATGATGCGCATAACGGTAATATTACTGTTAAGGCAGATGGTGATATTACTACGGCTAGTGGCGCTGATTTGAATGCATCTGATAATATAAGCATTAATTCTAAGAAGGGTTCTGTTGTAACCATCGGTAATGTAACTGCCAAGAATGCAGTAGATATCAATGCAGCGCAAGATATTACGGCAGACGGAAATCTCACCTCTAACAATGGTGACATTACCATAGATGCAGGCGGAAGCATTACAACTAATAGCATAGTGAATGCACTTAACAACGTAATTGCAAATGCTAACGGTAATATTGCAACCAAAGGCGATGTTACTGCAACAAACGGTAATGCAGTGCTCAACTCTAAAGGTGGCAGCGTAAATACCCAGAACGTAACTGCTGGTCAGGTAGTAGATATCGATGCAGCGAATAATATCACTGCCAACGGTAGCCTCACTTCTACTAATGCTAACGTAGATTTGAACGCAGGCGGCAGCATTACGACCAACGGTCAAGTTACTGCACAGAAGAATGTTGATTACAATGCTAAAGGTAGCATTACTACCGGCGGTATTATCAACAGTACAACTGGCAATATCAACCTGCAGACAGATGCTGCTCAGGGCGATATCATCTTCGGCGGTGACGTAACTGCCGAGCATGGCAACATCAATATCGACGTATTGCAGAACGGTAATGTAACTGATGACGATAACAAATTTACCGCTCTTGGCGACAAGGGTGATATTAACAGCGGTAACTTCGCACTGCACATCAAGGGTGCCGGAGATGTTGATCTGCATGAGATTTACACTACAAACAATGCGTTTATCGACGTTGACAACGGCAATCTCACACTGGCAAAAATTAACGGCGATCTGGTAGCTTTGCGCCTGCATACGGAAGGCAAGCAGATGAAGGTTAGCAAAATTATTGCCGGCACTAAGCTTATTGCACAGAGCAGCGACATCAATATCGATAAGATTCAGCAGCGTCTGGACGCTGACGGCCTTCTGACTATAGTTCCAGATAGCGCACAGCCCAATAAGCCTATTGACAACCTAAATATTGGTGAGATTATTACTAATAAGGGTGTCCGCTTTGATCATCTGTGGCTGAATAACGGCTCTATTAACGTAAGCGAGGGCATATTCAATATCGATAAGCTGGTAGTCAATAATGTTGCTCATTTCAGCAATAAGCATATGAAGACTGCTGTATGGGGTGCACCGCCGCAACGTGACGATAGCGACAGCATTTATTGGAACAACATTGCAGTGAATAACCCTGCTAACAATTTAGCTGAATGGCAGCAGGAGGGTATAAAACCGTATAAATGGATGTACCTGCACTTCGCAGAACAGCCGAACATTCAGTATAGCAACGGCATACTGCTTTACCTGCGTAATCACTATTATGTTTATAACCAACACTATAGCGCTGTAGACTATATGCTGTATCAGCTCAATGAGAACAAAGCGGAGGAATATGATATTAACTATGCACCTGGCGTAGTACAATACTTCCGCTATGACCTGTATGACCTGGATGAAGACAATAGCAAGAGTGAACCCGAAAAAATCACTGTAGAAGCATAGGAGGAAATGCTGATGAACAAAAAGGCAGAGGCTTTTATCAAATATCTGGATAATAACAAGATTACCTGCTTTGCCATTGAACAGATTAGCGAGGATAAGCTGAACACAGTGGTCTTCCGTTCTCACATTGTTGTTGAAGGCCAGCGTCTGCCGACGCTGGTCATCCTGGACAGCAGTATTTATGGTATGCTTCGCGTGCAGCTGGCAGCAAATGCTGTCAACGAGAGCAACGAAGTGGCTATTCTGAGGGAAATCAACAAGGTGAACCGTCAATATAAGGTGTTCAAATATTATCTTACAGATGACGGTTCACTCTACTTGGACAACTGCCTGCTCTGCCAAAATGGCAGGCTGGAGGGCGACATGATTTATACCGTGCTGGATGTAATCATCAAGCATCTGGAAAAGGAATATAAAAGAATAATGCAGCTCATCTGGCAGGCCAATTAGCCTGCCGGATGCAGCAAAATTTTGTATATCAAAGGGGTGTTGTCGATGATTACTAATAAAACAAGCTTGCTACTGGTTACGCTTTTGCTGGGATGCAGTGCCGCTGCTTTCGCAGCGCCTACACCTTCGCAGGAAGCAGAATTCAATAAAAGTGGCTTGAATAACGCCGGTGTGGCAGCCAACAGAACTATAGAGTATATGGAGCGCCAGCGTGTTGCCAGACAGATTGCTGAGGACAAGGCTAAGGCTAGCAGCAAGGTAGAGCAGGGGAGCCAAAAGCCTGATGCAGAGCAGCAGGCTGCAGTGACCTTTAAGCTGGAAAAGCTGGAGCTTGATGAATCCACTGTATTGGAGCAGGCAGAGCTGCAGAAGCTGACGGACGAATATATCGGTAAAGAGGTTGGCGTCAAGGATTTGTACGAGCTGGTGAATAAAATCAACAAGCTGTATCTTGATAATGGTTACTTTACCTGTCGTGCAATTTTGCCGGCACAGACGATCAAAAACGGTACGGTAAAAATTGAGCTTATCGAAGGCAAAACGAATGCTGTTGAGGTGCAGGGCAACAAGTATACCAAAAGCAAATACATCAGCAAGCGTATGAGCCTGAAGCAGGGCGAGGTTGCCAACATCAACAAGCTGAATGACGATTTACTGCGCTTTAACGCTGCCAATGACGTGCAGCTGCGCATTTCTCTGCAGGCTGGCAGCGAGCCGGGAACTACGGATTACGTCATCAGCGCTTATGAACCGCAAAACATTACCTGGACTGTTTACAGTGACAACGCAGGCAGTGATACGAGCGGCGAATACCGTGGCGGCCTGTTCTTTACGGACAGAAGCCTGACAGGTGTGCGTGACGCGCTGACGCTGAACACGATGCTGAGCGATGGCACCAAATCCTTCGGCCTTGGCTACAGCAGGCCCTTAGGACATAGCGGTACTAAGCTGAACATACAGTATAGCACTAACAGTGTTCACATTACTGACGGAATACTGGAGCCTTTGAATGTACGTGGTCATGCTTACGCGATGAACGTTGGTCTGAGCCAACTGTTGGTAGCGACGGAAAAGATCCGTACTGAGGCAACACTTGATTACGGTCAGCAAAATTCTAAGACTGATTTCAGCGGCCAACATTGGCTAGATGATATTATTAAAGGCGTTACGGCAGGATATTCCGTAACTAATTACGGCGCAAGCTCTGTTATTTACCAAAAGCACAGCTTTAACGCTGGTACGCATACCGATATTGCCGATAATGACAAGGATTTTTCCCTGTACCAGCTTAACGGCCTGTACCAAAAAATGTATCAGCATGGGCAGCTTTTAAGCCTGCGCCTGGACGCACAGCGTGGCTTCAACAATTATCTGCCTTCCGCCCGCCAGTTCTACATTGGCGGTATGTACAGCGTACGTGGCTACAAAGAAAGCTTGCTTGGCGGCGACAGTGGCTACAGTGTGGGCTTGGAATATTCCGTGCCTGTGACTAAGGACAAAAAGACCAGTGCCTTCGCCTTTATGGATCATGGACAGGTCTTTGGCGATAGTGCCTTTGACAGCCATGTACTGACAAGCTGTGGCCTGGGCGTGCGCAGCAACATCACCAAGCACATCGGTGCTGTGGTAACATTGGGCGTGCCTTTGATTAAGGAAATCAATAATACTGATGTAGATTCAACTCGCATCCATTTCATGGTAAGCGGTCAATTCTAAAAAAATCTTGTGTAATAATAGGACTAGGGAAACCCGGTCCTATTATTTTTTTCCTGTATATATGTAGGAAAAAGAAGCTTTGCCTGTAGCTGATATCCTATTATATGAAAAAATTTCGATAACTGATGACAATTACCACAATTCAAGCTATAATAAGTATATAAACAAAAAATTATTTTATGAGGTGACATACAATGCAATTTCCGATAATTTTAGGTGTTTCTGCACGTCACGCACATCTGTGCCGTGAGCATATGGATATTTTATTTGGTGAAGGCAGCGAGCTGCACGTTAAAAAGCCGATTGGCCAGCCTGGTCAGTTTGCTTCTGAAGAACAGATTACCATGGTAACTCCCAAGGATTCCATGAAGCTGCGCATCATCGGTCCTCTGCGTCCGGAAACTCAGATTGAGCTTTCTCTGACTGACGCACGCAAGGTTGGCCTTGATGCTCCTATCCGCAACAGCGGCGACATCGCAGGCAGCGCAGGCGCTAAGCTCATCGGTCCGAAGGGCGAGCTGGAGCTTAAAGAAGGTATCATCATCGCTGCACGTCACGTGCATCTGTACCCCGCAACTGCTGAGAAATATGGCCTGAAGGATGGCGATATCGTTGATATCCAGACAGAGGGCGAGCGTTCCGTAACACTGCATAATGTTCTGGTACGTGCGGGCGCAAAGCATGCTGACGAGGTTCATATCGACACTGACGAAGCTAATGCCTGCAACCTGGGCAGCGGCGTGATGGTTAACATTGTCTACAATAAATAATTCCACCGTTTTTCCAACAAAAGGATGGTGAGTATATGAAAAAAATTACAGCCTTGGCGGCAGTGCTTGTTTTGTGCGCTGCGCACGCTTCAGCCTACGAAAACAGCTACGCAGGCTACAGCGTTAAGGACGGACAGCCTTACTATAAGCTGGAAGCGAAGAAGGTTTATGCGTATACCAATATCAGCAGCAAAAAGGTTTATCAGAACGAAGAGGATTTAAAAAATACTGCAGTTAATATTGTTAACTATTACACAGCAGAGGATATGGAGCAGATTTTAGGCGAAAAATTCTCTACTGCTTATTTTGATGCGGAATATGAGAAGCTGGCACTTTTGGAGAGCTCCCAGCTTAATCCGAAAACCGTGCCTGCGCCGCTGCTGGAGCTTGATAAATATGCCGAGCATGACAGTAACGGCAATCTGACGATTCAGAGCAAGGTGCTCAAAGAAAAGCTGGAAAAGCTCACGCCTCTTATTAAGACAGGGAAAATTGCCGGCAAAAAGGCGATAACTATTTCTTACCTATATAAACAGAGTGATGTGCTGGTTAAAATTGATACTAGCCTTGTTTCTGCCAACGACAGACTTTATCTGCTGTCTACCGTAAATACTGACCAGGATCTTTACGCACCCAAGAAGGACGAAAAATCTGCTGATGCCGATGCAGATATCGACGAAACAGACACTGATGAAGAAAACGAAGAAGCGAAGACCGAGCCCAAATCTGCTGCTTCCGTAAAGGAAGAAATGGAAAAGGCTCTGGAGGTTGAGAACGTTTTTGTTCGCGATGTACCTGCCGAAACCATGCAGCGCTTTGATAAAGCACATACTGATTTGTTGAAGGGATTTAAGGCTTTTGCTCCGACAAGCACGCCGAAGGCTATCAGCTTTACTGATGCTGCTGCCGGTAAAAGTGTGCAGCTGCCGGATGACTGGTTCTATGGCCAGCTGAATCTTAAATATAAGGACAAGGGCACATTTTACCTGACTTTGGCTTCTTCAATGAAGGAAATGCAGGAGGTTGCCGCAAATACTGATTATGACAGTGTTTATTCCGTATTAGCTATTCCGCAGGCTGACCCAGAATACCAGAAGAAGGTTACGGAGCTTTACAGCAGCGGTGCGCGTAATGTTCTGCAGCACTGGAATCATCTGCTGATTACTGCCAGTGTTGATAACATTACTGACGCTGAAATCAAAGAGCTTCTTTCAACGCCTGTTGCCAACAGACTTGCGGTTGAGAGTTTTATCTCCGAAGGTCTGCAGCGCATGAAGGGTTTCAGCAACGAATACTTTGCTTTGAAGGATTATAAGACAAATTTTGACTTCACCCAGGAAAAAGCTCTTATCGGCATCAATGCTGATACCGATTTGCTGAAGGATTTTGCTTATAACAACAAAATTTTACTGAGCTGCAACCAAAAAGCTGCTACAGCGATGCTTTTTATCAAAAAAACCGACGTTGAAACAGAAAAAGCCCTTGAACAGCAACTGAACGAATGGCACTTTTAATTACATAGGTGCAATGAATTGCAGTGCATGAAAAATTCACGTCTGAGAAAAGGAAAATTTAACATAATATACATTATCGGACGTAAAATATTATTTTGCAGTCTTTGTGCTAAAAAGGTAGCATTATAGACATGTTTATTTCCCAACTGAGGAAAATGCTGAAAAAAGCGTCAGACAATGAGAATTCTTCGCTTTTTGCTCCTCCCCCGGAGGTTTTGAGAAGTTTTTAGCATTTTTTATGTTAAATTAGCCACCGCACGCACTGCTGTTTGACGAAATTACTTTTATCTGTTATAATTTGTATAAGGTTAACTATAAACACATGATTGGAGGGTCTAAAATGGGTAGAAGAAAAGCACTCCCGCCGGACTTTGATGGCAACTATACCGAAGATATGTTGTCTGAACGCCAACGCAACATTTTGAAATTCGTCCGTACTTTTATTAATCATAAGGGCTATCCGCCTGCTGTACGCGAAATCGGTGCAGCAGTAGGTTTATCCTCCAGTGCCAGCGTGCATAATCATCTGAAGAAGCTGCAGGAGTATGGCTTCATTCAGCGTGATGCTGCTAAGCCGCGTGCTCTGGAGCTGATGAGCGAAAGCGATGCCTGGAGAAACAAGCTCCTTGTTCCGGTACCGCTGGTTGGCAAGGTTACTGCAGGTGTTCCTATTCTTGCTGTCGAGAACATCGAAGAGACCTATCCTATTCCTCGTGACCTGATTGGCTGCGACGATGATGTTTTCATGCTTTCCGTATGCGGTGACAGCATGATTAACGCAGGTATTCTGGATCATGACTACATTATTGCACGTAAGCAGAATTTTGCTAATAACGGCGATATTGTTGTTGCCCTGATTGACGGCGAGGAAACTACCGTTAAGCGTTACTTCCGCGAGCTGCGCAGTGTGCGCCTGCAGCCGGAAAACGATAAGTACGAGCCTATTGTAGGTTCTGACAACATTAAGGTGCTTGGTAAGGTTATTTCTGTATTCCGTATGCTCTAATAACCTGACTGTAAAATGCATGTAAAATGATGTCACTTTAGCGTCAAATACAAAAAAACAGCTCTTTACAGAGCTGTTTTTTTGTTATATATTATAGTTATGAATGTGTGTAAACGATTTTTACAAGGAGATGACGCATATGTTACATCCGTCTACTGATATTATCATGAACGCCAAGCAATTCTTTGCTGCGGACCAGAGCGAAGCTAATCTGGTGAAGCTGTTGCATGCAGTCAGCGTAATGCTGCAGGAAGGTTCAGAGGTGCTCATTCCTACTGCTGCCGATGCTCCGGAGGGACAGCTGCTGCTGCAGACGCAGACTACCGAAAGTGGCCTGGAATACATGACGGCTTACAGCAGCAAAGAGGCCTACGAGCAGGGCAAGCCCTGCAACGTTATCAGCCGTCCGCTGGTCAATTACTTTGAAGCTATCCTCCAAATGGATGGCATTGCGGGTATTATCTTCAACCCTTCTTCCCCTGCTCCCTTCAATATTCAAAACCGGATGATCAAGGAGCTGTTGGCTGATGCCAAGAAGAACAAGCAGCAGAACGCTATTTCCGTTTGGCGCGGTGATATTACTACGCTGGACTGCGACGCTATTGTCAATGCTGCCAACAGCACGCTTTTAGGCGGCGGTGGTGTAGATGGTGCTATCCATCGCGCTGCAGGACCGCAGCTTCTGGAAGAATGCAAAACCTTAGGCGGCTGCCAAACTGGTGCTGCCAAGATTACCTATGGCTATAATCTGCCTGCAAGCTACATTATTCATACCGTAGGCCCTATTTATAACGGTAAGGTTGAACAAAGACTGGAGCTGGCCGACTGCTACAAGAACAGCCTAGACCTGGCGCGCAAGCATCATCTGCACAGCATCGCTTTCCCGGCGATTTCTACCGGTGCTTATGCTTATCCTGTGGACGAGGCTGCCCGTATCGCCCTCTTGACCTGCACCGAATGGATTAACGCCAACGCTGATTATGGCATGAGCGTTGTGCTTACCTGCTTCAACAGCGGCGTTTATAACGCTTATCAGGAGCTTGTTAAAAAGGCGCAGAACGGCGAGCTGGACTAAGTAAATAATGTTTTTCCGTATAACAAAACCCGTGACTCCCTTCGGACGTCACGGGTTTTTATTAACCTTAGCGTAAATTTACTAGCGTACAGATTTACGCATTGATGATATTGTTGAACAAAGATTTATTGGCTTCGATAGGCTGCTTGCCGCCGACTACGCAGATCAGGCCATCGCTGAGCATGTCCTCTACTACCTTAGCCAGTGCCTGCAGGTCTGCATTGCTTACATTGAGGATTTCGCTGCGGATGCGCTGGCGCAGCTCAACGGGAACGTGCTTCAGATATTGCGCGGTTGCCTTGTCAAGACGCATGCTGTTGGTCAGGGGCTTATCCATCGTGCTGATGGTACCGATAACGTACTTGTTCAGCTCGCGTTCGGGGAATTCTTCGTTTCTCAGCCATTCTGCCAAACCTTGGTAAGCCTCCAGAGTTTTCGGCAGCTGCGGGTCGCGGTAGGATGCAAACACGCCTACGCCGTTCAGCTCAAAGCGTGCGGTAACACCGTAAGCGCCGCCCTGAATACGGATTTTGGTCCAGAGATATTCATAGCTCAGAATGGTTTCCAGTACAGCCATTGCGCCCACGTATTTGTGACCGTGCTTAGCAAAGTTGCCGCCTGCAGCAACGTATTGTACCTTACCTGCGGTAGCAATAGCCTCGTTAACGGTGCCTACGGGCAGAACCTCAGCCTTCTCCCCTGCTTCTGCCTCAGACAGCTTGCTGATGAAATCAAGGCACTGCTGTCTTACTGCTGCCTGCTCTTTTACGTCACAGCTATAGCTGAGCAGGAAACGGTTCTTCTGGAAGAAGCGTTTGATTAACAGGCGCAACTGCTCCAGTACCTGCGGTGCCAGCTCGTCGAAGTTATCGGTCAGCTTTTTGAGGAACTGGTAATAGCTGAATTCATCCTGCTCGTTGACGCGTGCGCCGGCAGAGCAATAGGAGAACAGTCTGGTGATAGCAACGGTCTGACCGCGGTTGAAGAAATTGTCATCCCAATCGGTTTTCAGCTCGGACACCAGCTCGCGGAAACGCTCCAAATCGTCCAGCTTGCTTTCCAAAGCAATGGCCTGCAGAATATCCAGCATTTTCGGCAGGTTATCGGTGAGGCATTTGCCTTTGGTGGAGAAGTAAATTTTATAATCATCCGTAGATTCTGCTTCGGTGAAGGCGCGTACAGCGAACGCAATGCCACCGGTGTACATGATGGCGTTGGTTGCCAGCTCCTGATAGCTGTAGCGCTCGGTGTTGAACTTGCCCATGATATCTGTGAGCAGATAGCACAGAGGCAGCTTTTCGGCTTCCATATCGGTAATATCAAAATAGAAGCTGGTATAAGCGATTTTATTGGTGTTGCGCGGAAGATACAGCAAATGGCTTGCGCCCAGCTCTTCCTCCTGCGTTTCAATCTTCTCTACCTCCTGCCTGATGTCGCTGCGCTTCAGTACAGGGATGGTTGCGCGTGCTTCCTTACTGTCGGGAGTAGCCTGCAGACGGTGCAGCTCGGCGCATTCGTCAATATGCTGCTGCAGCTCCTCCTGGCTCATCTGTGCTTTGATAGCGCTCATTTTGGCAGCAGCGGCCTCCTGGTCTGCCTCCTCCTTGCCGGGCTGCGGCAGCAGGGTTACCAGCACCTTATGGGTGTTGTCCAGCAGATAGTTTTCAATAATGCTTTCGTAATAGTTGGTTTTCAGGCCATCGCGCAGAGCTGCCAGATATTTGTTGTAACAGAGGCCCTCAATCGGATTGCCGTCATACAGCCAGTTATCCATAACGCCGATGCCAAGAATCAGTCCCTTGGGATAGCCGCCGAAATCTGCTTCACGCAGTTTGAATTCCATAGAGTTGATGTTAGCCTCCAGCAGTTTTTTATCAATGCCGTTGATGGTAATGTCCTGAAGTGTTTTATAGATAACGCTGATAAATTTATCGCGCAGCTCCTTCTCACTGCCGCTGGCACGGATAGAGAATACCGGCTGATACATGCTTGAGGTATAGCCACCGTTGATAATCTGGCCTACGCCTGCATCCATCAGCGCACGGCGCAGTGCGGAGGATTCGCTGTCCAGCAATGTGCTTTTCAGCAGGCTCAGAGCCATGCTGGTTTGTAAGTCGGTTGCCTTGCCTGTTACGATAGAAAGCTCGTGATATGTTTTGGCAGTGCAGTCCTCCTCTGCTCCAACCGGATAAAAGGCTTCGATATCCGCAGTACGCGGCAAGGTCTGCTGTTCTGCGATGGCGGAATCAACAGTACCGGTTTTCTCGAAGCTGCTCAGATATTCGCTGTCGAGATATTCCAAAGTAGCATCGATATCCATATCGCCGTATAAATAGATATAGCTGTTTTCCGGGCTGTAATAGGTTTTGTGGAACTGCTCGAATTTTTCCTGAGTCAGCTGCGGAATAGCGTCCGGATAGCCGCCGGATTCAAAGCGGTAGCAGTTATCAGGGAACAGAGCCTTCATTGCTTCGTTTTCCAGATATGCGTCTGGCGAAGAATACACGCCCTTCATTTCGTTATAAACAACGCCGTTGTAGCTCAGCTCGCCGTCAAGGCTGTCCAGATTATAATGCCAGCCCTCCTGACGCAGGGTATATTTGTTCTGATAGAAGGAAGGATAGAACACAGCGTCCAGATATACGTCCATAAGGTTATGGAAGTCCTTATCGTTGCGGCTGGCAACGGGATACATGGTCTTATCCGCGAAAGTCATAGCGTTCAAAAAGGTGTTCAGAGAACCCTTGACCAAATCCACGAAGGGCTCCTTTAAGGGATATTTGCGGGAGCCGCAGAGAGAGGAATGCTCCAGAATATGTGCCACACCTGTATCATCTGCAGGCGGAGTTCTGAAGGAAATAGAAAAAACCTTGTTATCGTCATCGTTAGCAAGGTACAAAAGGCGTGCGCCGCTTTTGATATGCTCCATGATATATGCCTGAGAGCTGATTTCATCTACAAATTGTGCTTGTAAAACCTTAAAGCCGTGGTATACGGCATTTATTGCTAAAGTCATTGTTGCCTCCTAAAAATTTACACTATGGTATTTATTATAACATATTTGCATATCTATTGTCTGAAATTCTTGTAAAAACAGTTAGCTGTTGCTAAAAAAGATTATCTCCTTGCCAAAAGAGCTGTTCTTGCCTATAATAATTAGTAGAATAGTCAGAATCTGGAGGGAGTATTCATGGAAGAAGCACGCTTTACACTGCGCATTCATCCTATTATTATGAATAAGATGAAGCATTTGGCAAAGATAAATGGTCGTTCAGTAAATAAGGAAATCGAACAGATTTTGAAATGGGTTATTGATGATTATGAGCGCCAATACGGCAAAATTGAGCTGACCAAGGCGGAAATGCCGGGCTTCAGCACAGGCGCACAGGCTAAAGAAGCACCGGAGCAGCCTATGGAAATGCTCTTCGGTTTGGATAATAAAAGCAAAAAATAATATGTAGGCTCCCCTGCATTACGCTATACAAATAATTAAGGCACTACTGCGCTCACAGTAGTGCCTTTAGTGTTTACGCTTATTTTGCTATTGCGTGCTCCTTCAGCTCCAGCTTTTGCTTTTCTTCTACCTCTTTGATGCGGCAGCTGGCGAAAATAGAACCGGAAACATTGTGCCATACGCTGAAGATAGCGCCCGGAAGCGTAGCCAGCGGATTAGCAGCGAAGTTTGCGGTTGCCAGTGCAAGCGCCAGACCGCTGTTTTGCATAGCAACCTCGATGGCAATAGAAGTTTCCTTAGCGTAGGATACCTTCATCAGACGCGCCATGCCCAAGCCCAGAGCCATACCGATGCCGTTGTGCAGGACAACGGCCAGCATAACAATCAGACCGCAGCTCATCAGCTTAGCAGCGTTGACAGCAACGATACCATCGATAATGGTTACAATCGCTACAACGGAAACCAGCGGCAGAATACCGCCCAGCTTGACAATGGTTTCGTGGAAAAGACTGTTTAAGATGATACCTGCAAGCACAGGCAGCAGCACAATCTTGACAACGGAAAGCACCATAGCCATAAAGCTTACCTCAACCCAGGAACCTGCCAGCAGGTACACCAGCACAGGTGTTACTAGCGGTGCAATCAAAGTTGAAGTGATGGTCATGCCAACGGATAAGGGAACGTCACCCTTAGCGATGTAGGCAATAACGTTGCTGGCAGTGCCGCCGGGGCAGCAGCCTACGAGGATAACGCCCAGAGCGATATCAGTATCAAGATTCATCACTACAGCTAACAGATAAGCTGCCAGGGGCATGATGGTGTATTGCAGGATACAGCCGGAAATAACCTCCTTAGGTCGGGAAAAGACGATTTGGAAGTCCTCGCGCTTGATGGTCAGGCCCATGCCGAACATTGCCGTGCCCAGGAAGAGAGCGGTATACTGCGGAATCCGCATGAATTCCTGCGGATGCGTAAAGGCAATCGCAGAGGTGATTAAAATCACGACGGCGATGTACTTGGATAACAATCCGCTTACCTTGCCAATGATGTTTAAAACGCTGTTTTGCTCGTTCATATTAAATTGCCTCCTTACATGTATGCTGCCCTGGGGCAGTCACGCTGTTAATTGCCTCGAGCAGAAGCAATTACATGGGTATTGTACCACAAAAAGGAGGAAAAATCCATGCCCGGCTTAAAGTATCAGCAGGCCTCCAGCAGGTGCGACACCTTCACCTGCAGCTTATCGGCGATGCGGAATACCAGGTCCATACTCGGGCGCGCGCTGCCGTGCTCGATTTTACTCAAATACTGCGGAGTAATGCCTATCTGCTCTGCGAGCATCCCCTGCCCCAGCTCCTGCATGATTCTGTAATAACGTATTTTTCTGCCCATTTCTACATACTTTTCGCAATACATATATCATCCACTCCTCTACTTCTTACTGATTATAGCTTACAGTATTTCCGGCATTTCTTCATGTAAAAAAAAGTGCGAAGACAGCCTTGATACTGCTTGCCAAAGTAAATACAGGCGCATTCCTGAAAAACGTGCCGGCATCAGTGTTGCTTTTGCCTTATGCCTTAGCATAATCTTATTATAAAAAATAGGATAGCCAGAGATTGGCTATCCTAAAAAATTTTTTGAGAAATTTTTAGATATTTTTTGCGAAAATGAATTTTGCGCTTAGTTTACCGGTATCTCCTGTCTGGAAATAACCTCAATCAGCTCGCCTTGGCTTTTCAGCCAGATATCAATGCCCTTGCCGAAAACCTCCGCTTCGATAAGTGTGCCGTTTTCGCTCTCCTCTACTACCTTTGCAGTAGGCAGGCGGTCAAGGATGTACTCGTAGCTGCCACCCTTAAACAGGAAGCGCAGGCGCTGCAGATGGCCGCCGTACATAAACTGGATGCGCTTGCGGAACTCGCCCTCCTCAAAGCGTTTGGAATACGGAACGGCAAAATGCGTTTCGGTGACGCTAAAGCTGTTGATTCTGTCGATGCGGTAGATAGTCGGGAAGGGATCGTTTTCTATCTCGAATTTGAGCTCCTCCTTTTCCTTGGGCACAATGAAGCCTGCCAGATAAAAGTAAAATTCGGAGAACATGATGCCTACGGGCTGCAGTCTGCGCTGCACCAGCACGCCGTCGGTGCGGCGGTAGTTGATGATTATTTCCAGATGCTCATGCACAGCGCCGCTAAGCTCCCACATTTTCTTCAGAAACTTATCCTTGTGCTGCGGTTCTACATAAAGCAGCTTTTCGTTGCCTATAAGCTCGCTCACACGCTGCTGCTCCGTTTTAGGGATACAGCAGTCAATCAGCTTATCAAGAATCGGATACAGCTCATTTTTGGTGAACGCCCTGCTCTCCAGCAGTATCTTGAGCGTGGCGAAAACCTCCTCGTTGGACAGCAGATTGCGTGAGGGCGGTACAAGCTGGTAAGCGCCGAGCTTCTGGTTGTAGACCAAATCCTGCACCAGGCCTGATGCTTCGTTCTGCTCATGCAAAAAGGACCGCAGGTCTTCTATGTCGCGCTGAATAGAGCGTAAGGAGCAGCCGAAGCGTTGGGCCTCCTCCTTCTTGTAGAGCATTTTTCCGTCTACCAGACGCGAATACATATAGAGCAAACGATCCTTTGCGATGCGTAAATCTGTCATTATTAGTTCCTCCCTGCCATGAAATTTGCAAAGCGGTTGATGCAAGAAAATCTCTTTAAGCTAATTATAGCACAATCATTCTCTTAAGCAAACGTTTTGCCACCGGCTATAAGCAAATTTTACCATAGTGGGAGGACACATACTGTCTTTCTCTAAAAATATTTTTGGCTTTTTCAGCATATTTCAGAGATAACAGGAAAATTTTTACGCCTGTTCAGTTTTAAGCGCAGGCAGAAAGCCGTCCAGTGCTTCCAGAGCACGTGCTGCAATCTGAGCGTTCTTTTCTCTTTTCTTGCGGATGCGTACAGTGAGCGGCGGAATGAGGCCGAAGTTGATGTTCATCGGCTGGAAGTTTTCAATCGCCGGATTGCTGATGTAGTTGGCCAGTGCTCCGTGCGCAGTTACTTCGGGGAATTCTACCTCCGGCAGCTCCAATACCGCTCTGGCAGCAGCTAAACCGGCCATCAGTCCGGAGGCTGCCGACTCGACGTAGCCTTCTACGCCTGTCATCTGTCCGGCAAAGTAGAAGCGCTTGTTGCTGCGCAGGTTGAAGTGCTTATCCAGCAGCTGCGGCGAATTCAGATAGGTGTTTTTGTGCATAACGCCGAAGCGCACGAACTCTGCGTTCTCCAGACCTGGAATCATGCCGAAAACACGTCTTTGCTCCGGCCATTTGAGATGTGTCTGGAAGCCTACCAGATTATAAAGGGAGGCAGCGGCGTTATCCTGACGCAGTTGTACTACTGCATATGCTTCCTTGCCATTACGCGGATCAATGAGGCCTACAGGCTTCAGCGGACCGAAGCGCATGGTGTCCTCGCCTCTTGCAGCCATTTCCTCGATAGGCATGCAGGCTTCAAATACATCATGTTCAAAATCCTTAACGGGAGCGCTTTCCGCATTGCAGAGAGTTTCCCAGAAGGCAACGTATTCCTCCTTCGTGTAGAAGGGGCAGTTGAGGTAGTCGGCGCCGCCCTTGTCGTAGCGGGAGGCACGGTAAACCTTGTCGTAGTCCAGAGAATCGGCGGTAACAATCGGTGCTGCGGCATCAAAGAAGTGCAGATAATCAGACTGCAGGAGCTTTTTGATATCGGCGAAAAGCGCGTCGCTGGTCAGCGGGCCGCTGGCTACGATGACAGTGCCTTCAAGGCTTTCCAGGTCGGTCACCTCTTCGTTGATGACGGTAACTAGCGGATTGGCCTTCACTGCTTCAGTTACGGCAGCGGCAAAGCCGTCGCGGTCGACAGCCAGAGCGCCACCAGCAGGCACCTGATGCTCGTCAGCCTTTTGCATGATGAGAGAGCCTAAACGGCGCATTTCTTCCTTCAGCAGGCCGACAGCGTTTTCAATATTGCCTGCGCGCAGGGAGTTGCTGCAGACAAGCTCCGCAAAATATGCGGTTTTATGTGCTTCGTCACTTTTTACAGGACGCATTTCGTGCAGGATTACGGGGATACCGTGGCGCGTGAGCTGGGTAACTGCTTCGCAGCCTGCCAGGCCCGCACCGATTACATGTACAGGAGAGATAGTCATTTATTCGTTGCTGCCTTTCTTAGTTGTAGTAGTTTTTTTCGTTGCAGTTGTTTTCTTTGTGGTAGTAGTTTTTTTGGCGGTAGTCTTTTTTGCTGCAGTGGTTTTCTTCTCAGCAGTTTTGGTAGCAGTAGTTTTCTTAGCGGTAGTCTTTTTAGCCGCCGTAGTTTTCTTGGTTGCGGTTGTTTTAGCTTCCGTAGTCTTTGCTGCAGCGGTTTTGGAAGCATATACAGGTCTTGCCTTGGAGCATTCCGGGTTGCTGCAGAACTTGCGCTTGCTGCCGTTACGTTCTACGTGCTCTACCATCATAGCGCCGCAGTCCGGGCAGGTTTCGTTAAGCGGCTTGTCCCAGGTGGTGTAATCGCACTCAGGATACTTTTCACAGCCATAGAATACCTTGCCGGTTTTGCTCTTGCGTTCGAGGATATCGGCGCCGCACTTAGGACATTTAACACCAATCGGGTGCAGAATGGGCTTGGTATTGCGGCATTTGGGGAAGTTGGGGCAAGCCAGGAACTTGCCGAAGCGTCCTTCGCGGATAACCATCATGGTGCCGTCGTTGCACTTGTCGCAGGGAACGTCGGATACCTCCAGCGGGATTTCCACGATAGGAATTGCCACGCCTGCGTGGTCCAGATCCTTTTTGAAGGGACCATAGAATTCGCTGAGGACCTCGTCCTTGGTGTGCTTCTTCTCAGCAACCTCATCCAGCTTTTCCTCCATCTGGGCAGTGAAGCCGATGTTGATGAGTCCCTTAAAATATTCGGTAAGCATATCCACGGTCATAATGCCAAGCTCGGTAACGAGCAGCTTTTTGCCCTCTTTGACAACGTAACCGCGGGTAAGCAGTGTAACGATGGTAGGTGCAAAGGTGCTGGGGCGGCCGATGCCCTTCTCCTCCAGCTCCTTGATGAGCGTTGCTTCGGTGAAGTGCGCAGGCGGCTCGGTGAAGTGCTGCTCTGCCGGCATGAGCTTGTAAAGGACAATCTTTGTGCCAGGCTCAATGTAAGGAACCTTTGCATCCTTTTCTTTATCGTCATATTTGCTGTGTAGCTGCAAGAAGCCCGGGAATTTCAGTACGGAGCCTGTTGCACGCAGCTGGTAGTCGGCAGCATCAATCGTCAGGGTGGTAACGTCATAAACAGCGTCCGTCATCTGACTGGCAACAACGCGGTTCCAGATGAGCGTATACAGCTTCAGCTGGTCATTGGTGAGGTACTCCTGCATCTCGGCCGGGGTACGCATGACGCTGGTCGGACGAATCGCCTCATGCGCATCCTGAGCGTTCTTTTTGGTGCTGTAATGGTTGGCCTTGGCAGGGCAGAACTCACTGCCGAAGTTTTGCTTGATATAGTCGCGGATTTCGTCAACGGCTACGTCCGCCAGACGCACGGAGTCGGTTCTCATATAGGTAATGAGGCCGACGGAGGTTTTGCCTAGCGATACGCCTTCATAAAGCTGCTGTGCGAGCATCATTGTTTTTTTAGCGCTGAAGTTGAGCTTTTTGTTGGCCTCCTGCTGCATGCTGGAGGTAGTAAACGGCGGTACAGGGTGACGCTTGCGTTCCTTCTTCACTGCGTCGCTCACGATGTAATCGGCCTTGGACAGTGCTTCCTCCGCAGCTCTTGCCTCTGCCTCATTGTGCAGCTCCAGTTTTTTGCCCTTGTATTTCACTGCTTCCGCTTCAAACAGCGGTGCTTTGCTGTTTTCACGCAGCTTGGCGCGCAATGTCCAGTATTCTACCGGCACGAAATCTTCGATTTCACGGTCGCGGTCGGCAACAATTTTGGTAGCAACGGATTGTACGCGGCCGGCGCTGAGGCCCTTGCGGATTTTACGCCAGAGCAACGGGCTCAGCTGATAGCCTACGATGCGGTCTAAAATGCGGCGTGCCTGCTGTGCATCAACCATATCCATGTCAATGCAGCGCGGATGCTTGATAGCGTCCTTAACAGCAGCAGCGGTAATTTCATGAAATTCAATGCGGCAGGCAGATGTCGGGTCAATTCCCAGAATAAATGCCAGATGCCAGCTGATTGCTTCACCCTCGCGGTCAGGGTCAGTTGCCAGTAAAACTTTGTCGGCTTTTTTTGCTTCAGCCTTCAGGGATTTGATTAAATCGCCCTTGCCGCGGATGTTGATATATTTCGGCTCAAATTCGTTTGCATGCTCCTCGTCCGGCAGAAAGGTTACACCAAGGGTGCTTTTCGGCAGGTCGCGCAGATGGCCCATAGAAGCCTTTACAGTATAGTTTTTGCCTAAAAATTTTTCGATAGTCTTGGATTTCGTAGGTGATTCCACGATAACCAGAGTCTTTGCCATTTATGTTCCTCCTACTTTCGGTAGTAACGCTGCGCCTGGTCTGTAGCCACCAGTCCGGCGGCCTGCAGGTCAAGCAGCTCCATGCTTACGGCAGCAAAAGCGGCTCCGCTCTGCTCCGTCAGCTTTTCTAAAGAAAGCGCTCCTGCCTGCAAAAGCGCAAGCAGCTTCGCTCCTAATTCTGTTGTGACAGGTGCGGGCGCAGGCTTTGGCTCCTGCGGCGCGCAGTCAAATATACTCGGCTGGGTTATGCGGCGGTTCATCGCCTGCTGCCAGCTTCTTTTATCGTCTAAAATATCCTGTGGCATATCAACCAGCTTGGCACCGGTACGGATAAGCTCGTGACAGCCTATGCTGCTGCCATCGAAAATATTCCCCGGTACGCAATACACCTCACGTCCCTCATCGGCAGCGATATTCGCCGTAATTACAGCGCCGCTGCGCTTGCCTGCCTCTGCTACCAGTACGGCCTGCGACAGACCGACGATAATACGGTTGCGCGCAGGAAAGTTGGCCGCTGCGGGCGGAACTCCCGGCGGATATTCCGTCACCAGTGCTCCCTGCTCGGCAATGCGGGCAAACAACTTGGCGTTTTCGGGCGGATAGACAATATCCAGACCGCAGCCCAGAACTGCCACCGTCACACCTCCGGCCTGCAGGCAGGCCTCGTGCGCCGCCGTATCAATGCCCTTAGCACCACCGCTGATAATGGGTATGCCCTCGCGCGTCATCGCCTGCGCAAAGCAGGCAGCAGCACGCACACCGTATTCCGTGCAGCGACGTGAGCCGACGATGGCCAAAGCATAATTTGCCTGCGGCAGCTCGCCCTTGACGTAGAGCACCAAAGGCTTGTCGCTCAGGTTTTGCAGGCTCTGCGGATAGTCAGTGCCGGTATAGGCCAGTATCTGCACGCCGTTATGACGGCAGAAGTAATCCAACCTTTGCGGCAGACGCGCATCACGGTTGCTGATAAAGTTTTGCACTGCTCGCGGCGTACAAAGCCCTGTTGCCGTGAGCGTGGCGGCGCTCGCTTCAAAAACAGCGCGGGCACTGCCCAAAGCGTTAATCAGATCAGGTATTCTGCTGCGTCCCAGACCGGGGACAACAGCGCAGACAGCGGCAAGGTATAAGGTATCCATAAGGTCACACTCCTCCTGTAATAAATACATGATTATGCAGTCAGAGCGGAACTTCATGCCACAGCCTTCATAATATGCGATTTTCTTACATTATAATGATGAAATTCGTATTGGTCAAGTAAATTAATTATATAATGGAAGAAATTGTCAGCAAAATACGGGGAATTTTATTCACGAAAATGCACAAAAATCGGCCTATATACAGCAAAAGGACTCCCTCATGCGAAGGAGTCCGAAAATTATTTTTGCAGTCTTTGCATAACGTAATCGACAATCTGCTGTGCTGCCAAAGGATGGGCATGCTCGCTGCAGGCTGCTGCCTCACGCGGGCTTAGCGTGCTGTTTTTGATGTGCTGCACCAGCTCGTCGGTAGAACGTGCTACCAGAGCGCCGCAATACTGCTGCAGGAAGGCGGCGTTACCCTCCTCCTGCCCCGGCAGCGGCTTGTAGATTAAAAGGTCCAGTCCGCTCGCCAGCACTTCGGCAGAGGTCAGACCGCCGGCCTTGGTAATAATCATATCCGCTCCGGCCATGAGCTGCGGTACGTCCTCACGGAAGCCGTAAATTTCGGCCGTAGCGCTGTATTTGGCTTGCAGCTGTGCGGCCAACGCTTCGTTGTGGCCCGTTACGGCAACAACGCGCAGGTTTTTCAGAGCGGCGCGCTGCAGCGCAGTAATAATCTCAGCCATCGGCAGCAGGCCCTCGCCCCCGCCCATCAAAAGGCAAACGCGTTCGTTTTCGTCCCAACCGAAGAACTCGCGGCATTTCTGTTTATCGTGCTTAATCATAAACTGCTGGCGCACGGGAATGCCCGTAGCCTGAATGTCGGCATCGGTATTGAGCTTATCACGCAGCAGCTCGTCGGCGATAAAGTACGTGTCCACGCCGTCGCAAACCCACCAGCGGTGAATTGTAAAGTCGGTCACTACAGCGCCGAGCCAGAGCTTGGGATGCTGCTTTTTGTAATAGCCGATGATGCCTGCGGGTGTAGCGTGCGTGGCGATTACCGCGTCAGGCTGCACACTGCGCAGGTAGCTGCCGCCTAAGCGTGCCAAGAGGCGGTTTAAAAGCTCACGCAGCCATAAGGAGCCGCCCTGCTTATTGCCCCAGCTGTAGGCCAGCTTATAAAGCCACGGGCAGCATTTTAAAATCCACAGGTAGGTGCCGAGAAAGGCCTTGCCCAGAAACTGCGGGAAGAAGTCGAAGATGTTGCCGTGGATGACCTCAACCTCCGGACGGTCGGCGAAGGCCTGCTCCAACGCTTCGGCTGCCAGTCTGTGTCCGGAGCCTATGGGTGCCGAAAGCAGGAGCACAGTATATTTTTTTCGTGTTTCGTGCATATGTATCACCATCTATATTGTATCGGAAATATAGCTAATCGGAATTTTTTTGCGAAAAAGGCTTGCTATCATAGCCTTTATATTGTATCATATTTTTAACTACAATCAATAGTTAATGTTCTCGCAAAGAGTAAAATTCGTGAGAAATTTTTGGGAGGCTCGTCAAATGACTACAAGAAGACCTGTTGAAAGCTTTAGCTTTCCTGTAGAAAAAATTAAAGAAGGTTACTATACTGACGCATATTTTATGCGTTCCGAAGAAATCTTAAACGGTGATAATTACCATCCGCGCGTGCTGATGCAGGTGTTCGCCCGTGACCATGTTGTTGTTTGCGGTACCGACGAGGTCATTGCTCTGATCCGTCAATGCGCTTTCCATCCGGAAACTATCGAAATTCATTCCCTGCGTGACGGCGAAGAGGTTGACGAATGGGAAACCGTTATGACTATCGAAGGCGATTATGCCGACTTTGCGCATCTGGAAACCATCTATCTGGGTATTTTGGCACGCCAGAGCCGCATTGCTACCAATGTTCGCCGCGTAGTGAAGGCTGCCAACGGCAAGCCGGTGCTTTTCTTCCCTGCACGCTATGATATTTACCAGACTCAGGAATCCGACGGCTATGCAGCTTTGGTTGGCGGCATCCACGGCTTTTCTACCGATGCCAATGCTCTGGCAGCAGGCGGCAAGGGCCTGGGCACTATCCCCCATGCTTTGATTGCTTCCTATAAGGGTGACACTGTTGCTGCTACCGAAGCATTTGATAAATATGTTGACCCGTCTATCGCACGTATCGCTCTGGTTGACTTTGACAACGACTGCGTAAATACTTCACTGGCTGTGGCCCGCAAGCTGGGCAAAAAGCTCGCAGGTGTGCGTCTGGATACCTCCGGCAGCATGGTAGACAAGAGCCTGTGGACTCAGATCGGTACCTTTAAGCCGACCGGTGTTTGCAAGGAGCTGGTTTGCAACGTTCGCCGTGCGCTGGATGCCGAAGGCTTCAACCACGTTAAGATTATCGCTTCCGGCGGCTTTGACGCTGAGCGCGTAGCAGCGTTTGAGGAAATGGGCGTACCGGTTGATACCTATGCAGTAGGTTCTTCCTTCTTCGACGGCAACATCAACTACACTGCTGATATCGTTAAGGTTGACGGCAAGGACTGCGCTAAGGCCGGCCGCAAATACAATCCTAACCCCAAAATGGAGCTTGTGAAATAATTTGCAACAATGAGGTTGCAGTGCGAAAGTACTGCAGCCTTTTTTGCTATCCTAATGAAGGAAATATGGCTATCAGCAAGAATACTTACTACGGGAAATAAAATGTCCCTCCGGTCAGAAAAAATTACGGTCACTCATTTCGTGTGGAACCAAGACGAAGCGGCGCAAAACTCGCGCGAAGCCAAAAGATTCTGCAATATGAGTTTGCATAGCGCTCAGACATTGCGCCCCTTCGGTGGTTCCAGACACTCATTCGCTGTAATTTTTATTCACTTCACGACATTCCATTTCCCTATTTACAGGTCTTAGCTTTAATACTGTTTGTAACTAACGCAATTTCTTATATATGTAAAGGAGAACCCACCATGTCATTGAATACAACTCCCGCTGCCGAACGTATCCACATCGGTATTTTCGGTAAGCGTAACGCCGGCAAGTCTAGCCTTATCAACGCCATCACCAGTCAGGAGCTTGCCATTGTCAGCGAACAAAAGGGCACCACTACCGACCCCGTATATAAGGCTATGGAGCTTTTGCCCCTCGGCCCCGTAATGATTATCGACACCCCCGGCCTTGACGATGAAGGCGAACTGGGCGCGCAGCGCATTGCCAAGGCACAGCAGGTGCTTGGTAAGTGCGACATTGCATTGCTCGTTGTAGATGCCAGCGTTGGCCTCAGCGAAGCGGATAAAGCGCTGTGGCAGCAGCTGCAGGCGAAAAAATTGCCATCCATCCTCGTACTGAACAAGGTAGAGCTTTTGGACGAAATGCGCCAAGCACTGCTGACCATGGAGGCCATGAAGCTCACGAAGCAATGCTTCCTCGTCAGCGCCCTTGCCAACCGCAACATTAACGAGCTGAAGGAGGCTATCGCCGCTTTGCGCCCGCGTGAGGTAGAACGTCAGCTGCTTGGCGATTTGATCAAGCCCTGCGACATCGTAGTGCTCGTAACGCCGATTGACAGCGCCGCACCCAAGGGCAGGCTCATCCTGCCGCAGCAGCAGGTACTGCGCAACGTGCTCGACAACAAGGGCATCGCCGTAACCGTGCAGGAAGGCGAACTGGCGGAAGCACTGGCACGCCTTGCCTTCCCGCCCAAGCTCGTCGTAACCGACAGTCAGGCCTTCGGCGCAGTCAGCAAAATTGTGCCGCCCACCATTCAGCTCACCTCCTTCTCCATCCTCATGGCGCGCTACAAGGGCACGCTTAGCTCTGCCGTGGAGGCAGTGCGTGTGCTCGATACATTAAAGGACGGCGATAAGGTGCTCATCAGCGAGGGCTGCACGCACCACCGCCAATGTCAGGACATAGGCACAGTAAAGCTTCCCGGCTGGATTCGCAGCTTCACCAAAGCGGAGCCTGAATTCTGCTTCAGCAGCGGCACGGAATTCCCCGAGGATTTGTCACAATATAAGCTTGTAGTGCATTGCGGCGGCTGCATGCTCAACGAACGCGAAATGCAAAGCCGCAGCGAGCGTGCTGCAGCGCAGAACGTCCCCATGACCAACTATGGCATTGCCATTGCCTATATGCACGGCATTTTAAAGCGCAGCGTCGCTCCCCTGCCGGATATCGCCAAGCTGCTGGAGTAAAGCAGCTGAACAGGAGAAAGTGAGGGTATGAACCATGCACAGCTTTTTATATTATTACCTGATCTTCATCAACTGCACCGCCTTTGTCGTCTACGGTGCGGATAAAGCCTTCGCCAAGCTGCATAGCTGGCGTGTGCCGGAAATAGTGCTGCTGGTTTTGGCAGCGCTCGGCGGCAGCGCAGGCGCATTTATTGCCATGCAGCTTTTCCGCCACAAGACACAGCATTTGAAATTCATCTTCGGCGTACCGCTCATCTTCTTCCTGCAGGTGGCACTCATCAGCTATTTTTTCTATAAGGGCTGAGCGCTCTCTAAAAACCGTACAAACCGTACAAAACCGTACAACCTCTTGCTGCATAAGGCTTTGGGGCTGTACGGTTTTTGTGTTGCACTTATAACTCCGCAATCTTCGGCAGATACTTTTCTTCAAAAGCGCGCAACACACCAAGCAATCTTTCGTCCAGGTAGCTCATGCCCTGTTCCCGTAGTTTTTGTGATATGCCGTAGTAGCATTCTGCTACCGCACCGGTGATTGCTGCCAGTGTGTCGCTGTCGCCGCCGATAGAAATAGCATTACGGATTGCATCCTCATAGCTTGTCGACTCGAAGAAGGCCATCAATGCCTGCGGTACGGTATTCTGGCAGGTTTCGTTGAACATGTAGGAATCGCGGATGCCATCGAGCGTAAAGTCCATAGGATAATAGTTGGCATCAATATAATCCCTGATGGCTTGCATATCTGCGCCCTGCTTAGCCATAAAGGCTGCCACAGCAGTTGCCTCTGCTCCCTTGATGCCCTCCGGATGGTTGTGCGTCACATCCGTCACCATCAGCGAAAGCTGTTTGACCTGCTCCATAGTATTCGCAGCATAGACAACACCGCTCACGCGCATTGCCGAACCGTTGCCATAGCTGTTATAAGGCTGCGGGTCGCCGAAATAAAGCCAGCAGGAAAACGTTCTGCCATAACCGGCATCAGGATATGCATCACCAAAGGCACGCATTTTTGCCACAGCCTGCTCGCGCAAATCACTGAAATCAGGCTTGCTCTCCAAAAGCGCCTGGCATAATGCTAAAGACATTACGCTGTCATCTGTAAAAAAGCAGTCATTAGTCAAAAACTCAAAATCCTTCGCTTTATAATTATCCCATTCAAAACGTGAACCGACAATATCGCCGATAATTGCACCTAGCATTGTATACGCCTCCACTCTTTTGTTATATGTATATTATAGCATAATTGCTGCGATATTACTTGTTATATACGTATATACGTGTTAAAATGAGTTTGTAAACAGATAAATTCGATAGTCTTTTCAAACATTTCTTTTATATTTTTATAAGGAGTTGGTCGTATTGGAATACTTGGTTATCAAAAACAATATTACTGAGATAAAATGCGATGCTGTTGTCAATTCAGCTAATCAACATTTAATTAAAGGCTCTGGCATTTGTAAATCAATATATGAAAGTGCTGGGGAAGCAGAATTGGATAAGTATTTAGAATGCGCTGATGGTCTTGTTGAAGGTGAATGTATTGCAACACCAGGATTTAATTTGCCGGCAAAATATATTTTTCATGTTCTCACTCCCAAGTATTATATAAAGAATGATATAAACATAGAAAAATTTAGTCAGTGCTATGCCTCTATTCTACAAGCAGCAGAATACTATCGTTGTGAAACAATAGCCATTCCATGTATTGGCACGGGACATCATGGCTGGCCGTTGGATTTGTCTTCTAATATTGCTGTAGATACTTTATATTGGATTATAAATGCAGATGAATCGCGTTTTTCTTTCTTAAAGCAAGTTATTTTTAGTTGTCCTGATTGGCAGCATTACTTAACTTATAAGGGATTAATAAATTCAAGAAGACTATAATAAGACGCTGACTATCCCTTCATGGCTTAATATTGAAACGCTCTGCCAACCTTGCGGTCAGCAGAGCGTTTTATTGTGTCGTTATTAAGTGTTATATATTTTATTCTTCCCTCGCCTGCTTTGAAGATATCCATAAAGTATATTGCACTAAGATAGATATACCAACTAATACCATAGCTAAAGCTAAATACGGACTATCAAGCAAAAATAAAAGAAGAATTAATCCTGCAGGTGCCAGATAATTTTTATAATCTGGATGGTTTCTGTAATAATCTATGTTGCTTCTCTGCTTATCAGTCCTATTGTTTATAGTTTTTGCCTGATAACGGATTGCCCACAGATCATGTAAATCGCTGATATCAATAAGCAAGAACCCGAAAAAGAACGGAAAAGCAATTGCGAAAGCATAAAAAGCAAAAGTATAATCAGGGTGCCACCAAAGCTTATTTGTTACTAGTACAGACGCGGTCAAAAGCATCATGCTGTAAAACCAGATTCTAAATATAAGCAGTATGTTGTAATAAAATTTCTTTAACATATGCAGACTTTGGGGCCACAATATCCTTTTATCCATAAAGTAATTTCTGCGTTTAAAAAACAACAGAAAACATGCTACGCAAATGGCGTACAACCTTACATCTTGCAGGACAAGCAGAAAAAACATAACTATATAGATTATTATTTTTTTGCCAGTTTCCGCTTCATCGTCTGTTTTTTCCTCTGGCTCGCATTGTTGATATGTATTTGCAACCTGTTGGCTATTATCATCCAGGTAATTGACCATGCTTTCCGGATTAACGCTTTCCTGTGCAGTATTCGGGAAATCTTCATCCGCTGAAGCAAGAGGGACAGGTAGAGCATCCTCAGTCTTATCATCACTTTCGTCTAATACTTTCTTTAGTACCCCGGATTTTTGCATAGATGCACCAACGGCAGCAGGAGCAAGCAGCAAAACAAAAGCTAGTAATCCTGAATGTAAACCATATGTTGCATATTTAATTGCACCTACAACAATAGCGAAGAAAACACATGCCCCTACTGCTAGCTTGGTACGTTTATCGTAAAGTGCGTGCAATATTGTGACTACAAAGAAAAGATATAAATATATCTGCCATTTTTCCATGTGCATGTCCTTTTAAAATACCATTCTCCGCAAAGTATTAAGGATGTGTGGCATTTTTCTTTCATATTTTTATAAAGTTACTTAGAATTGGTACTTTACAGGCTCATTACGGCTTGTGAAGGAATCAAGGAATCAAGGATATCAATGATTAAAGAAAATATCCGTATCACCTTTTTGTGCAACATCTGAAGCATTAGCAGTGCCTAGGGACATAATTAAAGAAAGTCCTAATCCTAAAGCTAAAATCTTTTTCATCTTATACTTTCCTCTCTATATTTCTTTTTTTCGGTAGATTGCAAGTGCAAGTTGAACAAAATTTATCAAGCAACTATATCAGTGGAA
>ENA-OROE01000350-OROE01000350.1-human-gut-metagenome-genome-assembly--contig:-NODE-350-length-47849-cov-9.783990_pt1 | contig 47849 bp, 48 predicted proteins | sample MGYA00242126_ERZ509044 | MGnify/ENA primary metagenome ERZ509044 (study PRJEB26280, sample SAMEA2338716) | human gut metagenome | biome: human gut; feature: human-associated habitat; material: faeces... | reverse complement strand
TCTTCCGTGCACAAATGGAATTTTATTTCTAATTCATATATTATTAATAAATTTAAAAGAACTACTTTTTAAGTAGTTCTTTTTTATAAAATCTTAATATTTATTTAACATTTATAATATATAATATAAATTTTAAACATATTTAGTTATTAATATAATTTATAAAAAATGGTTGCATTTTTTTGAAGATGGTGATATTATATAAAACCATCAAACGGGTTTTATATAATATCGTGAAATTTTAATTTCATAAACATGAAATATAAGGAGAGAGATTTTGACACATTTAGAAGCTTTAGCAAAAGCAGAACAATATCAAAGTAAAATGGCAAAAATTGCCAAAAAAAGTTATTGGAAGCCACAATATCATATTAGTGCTCCTGCAAATTGGATTAATGACCCTAATGGATTTTGTTATTTTAATGGTGAATATCATGTATTTTATCAATATCATCCATATTCTAGCCAATGGGGTCCTATGCATTGGGGACATGTAGCAAGTAAGGATTTAGTTAATTGGAAAACAAAACCGATAGCACTTGCACCAACTGATGAATATGATAGAGATGGTTGCTTTTCTGGTAGTGCAATAGAAAAAGATAATACTTTATATCTTTTTTATACAGGACATGTAGTTTTGGATAAAGAAAATGATAAAGATGATGCACAATTGCAAACTCAATGTGTAGCAATCAGTGAAGATGGTATAAGTTTTAAAAAATTGGAGAACAATCCAATTATCAATATAGATAGTTTTCCTGAAGATTTAAATATTCTTAAGGAGCATTTTAGAGACCCTAAAGTTTGGAAATATAATGATATGTATTACCAAGTAGTAGGAGCTCAAACAACAGAAAAAACAGGACAAGCATTAATTTATAAATCCAAGGATTTATTGAATTGGGAATTTGTTAATGTAATGGCTATGTCTACAGAAGAAGAAAATTTAGGTTTTATGTGGGAATGCCCTAATTTTGCAGAGATAGATAATCATGAAGTATTGATTTTATCTCCTCAAGGTGTAGAGCCAGAAGGTAATAAATTTTTAAATTTACATCAATCAGGTTATTTCTTGGGAAAAATGGACTATAATACAGGAATTTTTGAACGTGAAAATGACTTTGAGATGTTAGATTATGGTTTTGATTTTTATGCTCCGCAAATAATGCAGGATGAAAAAAATAATCGCTGTTTAATGATTGGTTGGCTTGCTATGTGGGAAAGCGAGATGCCAGAACAAGAAGAAGGTTGGGCTGGTATGATGAGTATTCCTCGTGTTTTAGAAGTAAAAAACAACAAAGTATATAGTTTACCAATACCAGAGTTGAAAAAATTAAGAAAAAATAATGTGAATTATGATGTAAACTTAGTTCAAAATTGTATTTTAGAAGGAATAAATGGCGATTGTTATGAATTAAATACTGTTTTTGATTTGACAAAAGCAAACGGTTTTAATTTAAAATTGCGTGTTTCTGAAAATGAAGAAACGGTTATTAGCTATGATAAAAATAGTAAAATATTTAAATTAAATCGCGATAAATCTGGTAAAGGCGTAACTGGTGAACGTGAAGCAAAAGTTAATTTACAAGATGAAAAGATTTATTTGCAGATATTTAGTGATTACTCTTCTTTAGAAATTTTCATCAATGGTGGAGAATATGTAATCAGTTCTCGTATTTATCCTATGCAAGAAGCAACAGGAATTGTTTTTGAGCCTATAGGGGAAATAAAAGCTAAGATTGATTTTTACGAAATTTAATAATAAAAAATAATTATTTTTCTAAAAGGATAGATAAAAATTATCTATCCTTTATTTTTATGTAAAAATTTAAAAGTAATATTTTGCTTATTGTTATGAAGTTATTTATAATTAAAGAAAAGTCACAAAATTTATTTTGAGAAAGGGTGATAATTTATGGACTATTTGAAAAAAGTATTATTAGATGTATTCGATTTGAATGCAGATAGGGCATCAATGGAAGAAATTTCCGAGAGAATTGAAAGTGGAGCTTTATTAAAAGGTACGAATATGGCTATTTTAATTTTAGCTATGTTTATTGCTTCTATTGGCTTGAATATGAATAGTACAGCTGTAATTATTGGGGCAATGTTAATATCTCCACTTATGGGTGTTATTATGGCTATAGGTTATGGTATAGCTACATATGATACGACTTATGTACGTAAGTCATTTTTAAAATTATTATTTCAAATAGGATTTTGCATTTTAACATCAACTATTTATTTTTATATATCACCAATTTCTACGGCTTCTTCAGAGTTATTGGCACGTACAGAACCTACGATATGGGATGTTTTGATAGCATTATTTGGTGGACTTGCAGGGATAATAGGTATAACTCGTAAAGAAAAAAGTAATGTAATTCCAGGTGTAGCCATTGCCACAGCTTTGATGCCACCACTTTGTACTGCGGGATATGGTATTGCTACACATTCTTTGAAATTCTTTAGTGGTGCTTTATATTTATTTTGTATAAATGGTGTGTTTATTTGTTTATCAACTTTTATAGTTTTAAAATTTATTAAAGTTCCTGCAAAACAATATGTGTCTATTCAAGTATTGCGCAGACAGAAATTTTATTTAGCAATTATCGGTATTATAACAATCATTCCTAGTGTATATACAGCTTATCAAAGTGTAAGAGATAATATAGAAAAAGCACAAGCTACTAGCTATATAAATGAATATTTTAATTATGATGATAGACAAGTAGTTGCTTATCATATAAGAGAAGATAGTAAGACTTTTGAAGTAGTTTTAATCGGCAAAACTTTAGAAGAAACACAGATTGATAAACTGAAAAAAGATTTATTAAATTATAGCCAGCTTAAAGATTTAAATTTGAAAATTATTCAAAATGTTTATGATGAAGGTTATTCAAAACAAGATATTGAAAAATTGATAAATAGTAGTATTCAACAACGTGATGGCGTTTTGAATGTGGCTAATAAAGATAGTGATTTGATGAAATATCAAAATTTAAGTGTACAATATTATCCAGCATATCAAAGAATAACGGATAATCAAGCAATCTTAAAAGCTTTTAATACAAAAGGAAAGATTTTATTTCCACAGATTGATAAGATTGAAGGTGGAACAATTAATAATATCAATGAAAAAGGTGAAGTAAACGCTTTAAAATTTATGGTCATTGTATATGTAAAAGAACAATTATCTAGTCAAGATGTAGTAAAATTGAAATCATGGATGGAAAGCGAAGCTAATATGCCTGTGATTTTAAATGTTCAAATTAGTTCTGATAATGAAGATAATATTATTTCAGGGAATGGTATATCTTGGTGATAAATAAAAAAATAAATTATGTAAGTTTATGATATAATTGAATAAATTTTTAATGAGAAAAGAGTGTGATTTTTGTGAGTATAAAATTATTTGCTACAGATTTAGATGGTACATTATTAAATAAAAATGGTGAAATATCTCCAGCTAATAAACAAGCTATAAAGGAAATGGCAAAAGAAGGTATTATACCAACAATTGCAACAGGTAGAATGTATGAGGCATCTCGTAGATTTGCTGAACAATTAGAATTAGATGTGCCCATTATTACTTATAATGGAGCTTTAATAAAATCTGTATCTGGAAAAGTTTATTTTGAAGGTTTTTTACCTCCAAAAATTGTCAGTGAAATTTATGATTATTGTAAAGAAATGAAGTATTATTTTCAAACTTATCAAGATGATAAATTATATTACGAAACTTATACAGATAAGACAAAAGGATATGAAGAAGGCATTAATATAAAAGGTTATGCCATCGGTGAAAAAGTATATGAATTAGTAGATAGAATTCCTAAAATTTTAATCATCACTACTAGTAATGAAGAAAGTGATGAAGTGGCAAGGCTTTTTAATGAAAAATTTTCTGGTCAAGCACATGCTGCGAAATCTCAATTTAATTATGTAGAAATAATGGCACCTAATATAAGTAAAGCAAGTGGTCTTCATCATTTGGCAGAAAAACTAGGCTTGGGCATAGATGAAGTGATGGCTATAGGTGATGCAAATAATGATGTTCCTATGTTGAAAGTGGCTGGATTTAGCGCTGTTATGGGAAGTGCTAAAGATGATGTCAAGGCTTGTGGTGATGTAGTTGTGGGCGATTGTGAACATGATGGCGTTGCCGAAGCAATTTATAAATATGTATTGAAAAAAGATATTTGAGCGATTATTATATAAGAATGGATAATGTTCCTAGTTTATAGATTAGAGGTGTTAGATATGAAAGATTTTCGTTTGATAATTGTTACTGGTATGTCTGGAGCTGGGAAAACATTAGCATGTCGTAATCTTGAAGATTTGGGTTATTTTTGTGTTGATAATTTACCTCCTGTATTGATACCAAAATTTGTAGATTTATGTAGTAATTCTACAGAAAATATGCAGAAATTTGTCTTGGTAGTAGATACACGTAGTAAAGACTTTTTTGATACATTTAATCAAGTTTTGGATGAGATTGATGCACAAAAAGTAAATTATCATTTATTATTTATGGATGCTTCTGATGAAGTAATTATTCGTCGTTATAAAGAAACTCGCAGACGTCATCCAATGGACCCTAATGTTTTAGTTAGTGATGCTATTGAACTTGAACGTAAAGCTTTAGATAAAATAAAAAAACGTGCTAATTTCATTATTGATACTAGCTGTTTAAAACGTGCTGAATTGAAAGAACGCCTTACAAAGATGTTTAAAACTGATGATACTGGAAAAATGAATATCAGTATTTTATCTTTTGGGTTTAAATTCGGTTTGCCTTTAGATGCTGATTTAGTTTTTGATGTGAGATTTTTACCTAATCCATTTTATGATGAAAAACTTCGCTATAAGAGCGGAACTGTGCCAGAAGTGGCAGCTTATATAGAAAAATATGAAGTTACTAAAGAATTTAAGAAGAAATTAGATGATTTAGTAGAATTTTTGATACCACAATATATCAATGAAGAAAAAAGTCAGTTGGTAATTGCTGTAGGCTGTACAGGTGGTATGCATCGCTCTGTATATATAGCTAATCATTTATATAATTTATTAAATGAAAAAGGTTATGTGGCAAATTTAGAACATCGTGATTTGATGAAAAATGAAGTAAGAGAACATAGAGCAAATTGAACATAGTAATATAAGAAAGTAGGGGATTAAATGCATTTATTAAAATGGCTTTATCCTGGAATGCGATTTAAGCGTTGGTTATGTTTATTTGCTGTTGGTGCATTGCTTACAGGTTTAGGCTTAGCCATAGTATTCAATTATAAATATATAGATAGCATTGAAGAATTTTTATTTTATGCTGTGTATACATGGACAGGTTCATATGATTATATGATAACTGCAATCGTAGGTATAGCTATAATCGTCTTCGGCTTGATAATAATGCTATTAGCTACAAGAATGGTCATTCGTTCATTGATAACAGTGCTTGTTCCTGATAAGTCTGGAAGATTAGTAGATATGATTTATGAACATCGCAAACTGGATAAAGGTCCAAATGTTACTGTGGTCGGTGGCGGTACAGGTCTTTCTGTGCTTCTTCGTGGTATGAAAGAGGAAACTAGAAATGCTACTGCTATTGTTACTGTAGCAGATGATGGCGGTTCTTCTGGTAGACTTCGTGAGGAATTTAATATTGTGCCTCCAGGCGATTTGCGAAATTGTTTAGTAGCTTTAGCAGATACAGAACCAATGATGGAAAAGTTATTTCAATATCGTTTTAGTGGAAATAGTGATTTAGCTGGCCATAGCTTTGGTAATTTATTTATCACTGCAATGACAGAAGTTACTGGCGATATTGAACAAGCTTTAAAAGAGTCAAGTCGTGTATTAGCTGTAAAAGGGAGAGTTTTCCCAGCGACAACAGCTAAAATTCGTTTAAGTGCAACTATGGAAGATGGAACTGTTGTAGAAGGTGAGTCTCAAATTCCGTTAGTGCATAAACGCATAAAACGTGTGCATATTTTTCCACATCATGTAGAGCCAGTGCCTTCTTCTATAAAAGCTATCAGAGAAGCTGAAGTCATTGTGTTTGGTCCAGGAAGTTTATATACAAGTATAATCCCTAATCTATTAGTAGATAATATTGCTGATGAAATCAAAAAAAGCAAAGCTATAAAGATTTATATTTGTAATGTAATGACTCAACCGGGAGAGACAGATGATTATACAGCTTCTATGCATGTAAAAGCTTTGATTGAACATGGCGGTGCAGGTATAGTTAATTATGTTTTAGTTAATAATAAAGAAATTTCTGCAGAAATGCAGGAATATTATGCGCAAAAAGGTCAATATCCTGTACTTGTTGATGAAAAAGCTGTAGAAGATTTAGGTGTTGGTTTATTTAAAGCAGATATAATTGATGATTCAGAAATGATACATCATGATTCAATGAAGTTAGCACAAAATGTAATGAAAATATATCATACATTAAAAGAAAATTGAGTTTAAAATAGAATAATATATTTTGAAAGTTGGTTTTAGATGCCATCATTTGCAAGTCAAGTTAAAAATGAATTGGTACATGTGTTAGGCTCTCAAGTATGTTGCAAAACAGCGGAATTAGCTGCACTGCTACGTATGGGAGCCACTATTTCTTTTAATAGCAAACATGATTTTGGTATAAATTTTGTTACTGAAAATGCGGCAGTAGCCAGAAAAATTTTGACTTTGTTAAAAGCAAGTGTACCACAAGGTATTCATACAGAAGTTACAGTTAGACGTTCTCGTCGTCTACGAAAACATAATAATTATGCTGTTAGAGCTACACCATCGCCAGAAGCTAGTAGCATTTTAAAGAAATTAGGGTTTTTGACTGCAAAAAATTTATTAGATGCAGGTACTGACCGCAATATTTTACAAAATGATTGTTGTAAGATAGCTTATCTAAGAGGAGCTTTTTTAGGTGGTGGTTCTGTCAATAAACCAGAAGGTGAATATCATTTAGAATTTGTAACAGATAATTATACTTTTGCAAAATTGATACGCGATTTGTGTCATGAATTATATTTGCCTGTAGGGCTTACAGACAGAAAAAATGTATATATTGTATATTTAAAAGAAAGTGAAGCTATTTTAGAATTATTAGCTTTAATTGGTGTAGAGGAAAGTTTATTGCAAGCTTTTGAATCTGCACGTAATTTAAAAGAAATTAGAAATCAGGTTAATCGTTTAGTTAATTGTGAAACTGCTAATTTGCAAAGAACGATTAATGCTGCTATGAAACAAATTGAGAATATAAATTTATTGATAAAATATGACGAATATGATGAGTTACCGAAAGTATTAAAACAAACGGCTAATTTACGTTTAAATAATCCAGAGGCTTCGCTTACCGAGTTGGCGGAATTGTTAAATTGTAGTCGTTCTGCGATTAATCATCGCATGCGTAAGATTGATGCTTTAGCAATGCAAATCAGGAAGGACAATAGTATAAAAGAATGAATTTAAAAAAAATAGCGTTGAGTATAATACTTTTATTTGTAATATTTATGGGTGGAGTGATTGCTTCAGTATATATTTATCCACCAAAGGGAGTTATGATTTTTGAATATCATCGTGTCAATGATGACACTGTAGATACAGATGATTATTCTTTATCTAGGGAACAATTTCAAGAACAATTGGATTATTTTAAGGAAAATAATTACCATACAATTTCAATGATGGATTTTATTCGTGCTGAAAAATATGGTGAAGAATTGCCAGAAAATCCTATTATTATAACTTTTGATGATGGATATGAGGATAATTATACTAATATGATGCCTATGATTAATGCAATGGGCATGAAAGCTACTATGTTTATGGCAACTAATTATATTGGTAAAGAAAATTATGTTAGTTGGCAACAGTTGAAAGAAATGCAGGATAATAATATTGAAATTGGCAGTCATACAGCAAATCATTTACCATTGACTGAAGTAGAAAATTTGGATAATGAAATTAAATTATCTAAATTATTGATGGAATGGAATGGATTAAAAACAATATATTTCTTCTCTTATCCTAATGGAGTTTATACAAAGGAAAGTATTCAGTGTTTAAAGGATAATAATTATTTAGCAGCAGTAACAGGTGATGCTGGATATAATACTTTTAAGACTGATAAATATTTATTACAACGAACAAATGTGTCAAATTATCGTTTTGGCTATATAGGTTTTCAATGGCGTATATTAAAGACAAAAATTTTATATAGATTAGGAATTAATCAGCATTAATAAAGGATAGGGGTATTTTTTGTTTATGAAAAAAAATAAGATTTTTTCATTTGTATTATCATTGGCAACGATATGTAATTTTACATTAGCTCAAGCTCAAGATAATAATGAAAAAGATTTAAAAAACACAATAGTTTTAGCAAACAAAGATAAAGATGTAGAAAAATATGAAGCCGATAAATTATTATTTATGGAAACAAAAGATGATGATACTACTCTTTTATTTTCTGATTCTCCTGAAACTGTGGAGCAAGATGGGATTTTATATCAAGATACAGTGAAAGGTGATACACGATTATTGTATTATCACTTGAATGGAATGAAGGAAGATAAAAAAATAGCTGTAGTTATTCAGAATATGTCTGATAAATCTAATGTGGTTAAAGTAATAAAAGAAGCTGTAGCAGGTCCTAGTGAAGATTATCTTTATGTAGGAAAAGTAACTATGCAAAGATATTTTAATAGTCAAGAAACTAGAGAAATAGAACTTGCTCCATATAGTAAAACTTTTTTGCGTGTAGAAGATGATGAACGTATTGTACCAAGTGGTGGTTTAGTATATGGTCTTTTTGATTTTTATGCGCAAGAGCCATTAAAGGTGAGCGTAGTAATTGCACCTACTGATAAAAATTTATTAAGATACGTAAATTATGCGCCTATTTTGGAAAAAGACCAGCATCGTTTAAGAGGCACGTATGAGGGAAAAGAACGCTATTTAACAAATAGAAGAGCTTATAATCCAGAAGAAATGGGAAAAGCGTATTTTTATATAGGTGATAATAAAACAGACCTTTATAAATATGGTAAAGATAATACCGACAATTCTGTTACACAAAATTTTGGTAATTATGGCATAGTATATAATTTTGAGCCTAAGCTTGAAGGCAAAGGAAAGACAAGTTTTTATCTTAAGCCTTTAGGTGGAGTTTATGCTGGTGCTATGGCGGTAAAAGTTGGTGAAAATGGTGAATATAAAATGATTTCTACACCAGATGATTTGCCATTCTTTGGTCATGAAAAAGATATTAATTACTATGCTTATTTAGGAACATATAATAATAGTGATAAATTAAGCTTTTTATATACACCACCAGGAGCATCAAATTTACCAGTACAAATTATTTTGATACCAGAAAAATAATAGAAAATGAAAAAACTACTTGAAGACGATGATTTTCAGGTAGTTTTTTTATATATTTTGCTAGACTTGCTTATTTGATTAAAAACATATACAATATTATATATTAAATTGCAAAGGAGAGATAAGTATGAAACATATTAAAACTGTTAACAAACCTTACCTTCAGGCTACTATTAAAACTGGCGGTTGTGGCGAATGCCAAGCTTCTTGTCAGTCTGCTTGCAAAACTTCTTGCACAGTTGGCAATCAGGTTTGCGAAAAACACTAATATTTCTCAAGTAGGGGGCTGTATTGACAGTCCCTTTCTTAGTGATTTTAAAAAGTTTAAAATTTGTGGTAATAAATAACTCGATTATAAATTTATATATTGAGTTTAATTATAAATTATATTTATTTTTAGAGGTGTGAATTTTAAATAATGGCTATGAGTAATAAAATACACAAGTTTTATCAAAATGGAATGTACATATTATTAGATGTAAATAGCTCTACTGTACATTTAATTGATAAAACTGTTTATGATGTAATGGATTATTTTGATGGCACAAATGATGAAGAAGTAATTAAAAATTTGGCTGATAAATATGATGAAAAAGACCTTCGTGAAATTTTAGAAGAATTACATGAATTAATGGAACGTGGAGAATTATTTGCTCCTGATATTGATGTACCTCCATATTTTGGCGAAACAGGTCTTGTAAAATCTATGTGCCTTCTTGTAGCAGAAGATTGCAATTTACGTTGTAAATATTGTTTTGCCGGTACAGGTGATATGGGTCATGACCGTCGTTTGATGACAAAAGAAGTTGGTAAAGCTGCTGTTGATTATATCATTGCACATAGCGGTAAACGTAAACATTGCGAAATTGACTTTTTCGGTGGCGAACCACTTGTTAATATGCCTGTTGTAAAATATGTAACAGAATATGTACGTCAAAAAGAAAAAGAAACAGGAAAAGTATTTAAATTAACACTTACTACAAATGGTGTTTTATTAAATGATGAAAATATTAAATGGCTCAATGACAACAATATCAGCATGGTATTAAGCCTTGATGGTAGAAAAGAAGTTCATGATTATATGCGTCCTGATGTTGGTGGACATGGCACATATGATAAAGTTGTTAAAAACTTTAAAAAATTAGTTGATTCCCGTGATGGCAATAATTATTATTTACGTGGTACATTCACTAATCGCAATATGGACTTTTCTAAAGATGTACTCAGCATGGCTGATGAAGGTTTTGATATTTTATCTGTAGAGCCAGTTGTATTAAAAGATTCTCCATATGGATTTACAAAAGAAGATTTACCAAAAATCTTTGCTGAATATGATAAATTAACAGAAATTTATTTAAAACGTAAAAAAGAAGGTAAAGGTTTCTTCTTCTTCCACTTTAATATCGATTTAGAACATGGTCCTTGCGTAGCTAAACGCTTGAGTGGTTGTGGAGCTGGTCATGAATATTATGCTGTAGCTGCAGATGGTAATATGTATCCTTGCCATCAGTTTGCAGGCAGAGAAAATTACATGCTTGGAAATGTATTTGAAGGCGTAAAAAATAAAGAGCTTCCAAAAGAATTTAGAAAAACTCATGTATTAAGCAAAGAAAAATGTCGTGATTGTTGGGCTAAATTCTTCTGTAGTGGTGGTTGTCATGCTAATGCTGACTTATTCCATGGCAATATCCATGAACCATATGAACTTGGTTGTGAATTACAGAAAAAACGTTGTGAATGTGCTATTGTAGTAAAAACTGCTGAAAAATTTGGTTTATAATTCATTTATAAAAATGTAATATATTTTAATTAATATACGGTTTATTAATATACGGTTTACACTTTGAAAAAGAATTTTTCTCTATAGAAGATAAAAAATACATCTTGGAGAAAAATTCTTTTTTCTTTACAAGAAAATATATTTTTATAAAAATTTTGTAAAGATTTTGTTAGATAAATTATTTTTATTAATAGGATAATAAATTTATAACGGAAAAACTGCTGATTTAGATTGACAATTTGATATAATTTATTGTATTATAATCCTAGTGAAAAACTTAGACATATATTTGAACGATAATTTATGATTATACGTCTAGTGGTCTAATTAAGTTGTTATAAGCTAGAGTATGTATTTACATATTTTAGTTAAATATTATTCCAGCAAACTGGAAAAATTTTTTTTTACTTTTTAGGGGGTATTTTTAAAATGGCAGTTAAAGTTGCTATTAATGGTTTCGGCCGTATTGGTCGTCTCGCTTTCAGACAAATGTTCGATGCAGAAGGTTATGAAGTTGTTGCAATCAACGACTTAACAAGCCCAAAAATGCTTGCTCACCTTCTTAAATACGATTCTACTCAGGGTAGATATGAATATGCTGACAGCGTTGAAGCTGGTGAAAACTCCATTACTGTAAATGGTAAAGAAATCACTATCTATGCTAAACCAAATCCTGAAGAATTACCTTGGGGCGAACTTGATGTAGATGTAGTTTTAGAATGCACAGGTTTCTTTGCTTCCAAAGCTAAAGCAGAAGCTCATATCAAAGCTGGTGCTAAAAAAGTTGTTATCTCCGCTCCTGCTGGTAACGATCTTCCTACAATCGTTTTCAATGTAAACCATGAAACTTTAAAAGCTAGCGATACAGTTATTTCCGCTGCTTCTTGTACAACTAACTGCTTAGCTCCAATGGCTAACGCTCTTAATAAACTTGCTCCTATCCAGAGCGGTATCATGACTACAGTTCATGCTTACACTGGTGACCAGATGACTCTTGATGGTCCTCAGCGTAAAGGTGACTTACGTCGTTCCCGTGCTGCAGCTGTTAATATCGTTCCTAACTCCACTGGTGCTGCAAAAGCTATCGGTCTTGTTATTCCTGAATTAAACGGTAAATTAATCGGCTCCGCACAGCGCGTTCCTACCCCTACAGGATCTACTACTATTTTAGTAGCAGTTGTAAAAGGTCATGTAACTGTTGATGAAATCAATGCTGCTATGAAAGCTGCTGCAACTGAATCTTTCGGTTACACTGAAGAACAACTCGTATCCAGCGATGTTATCGGTATGAGATTTGGTTCCCTCTTCGATGCAACTCAGACTATGGTTGCTCCTATGGAAGATGGCAATACTCAAGTACAAGTTGTTTCTTGGTATGATAACGAAAACAGCTACACTAGCCAGATGGTTCGTACAATTAAATACTTCGCTGAACTTAAGTAATTTGATTTGTGCAGCCTTTTATGGACCGGTCTTAAAAAGGCCGGTCCTATTTTGAATTTACGGAGGGTTTTATTTAATGAATAAGAAATCTATTAGAGACATTGATGTAAACGGTAAAAAAGTCTTTATTCGTGTAGACTTTAACGTACCAATGGACGAAAATCAAAACATCACTAATGACAAACGTATTCGTGCTACATTACCTACTTTAAATTATCTTTTAGAAAACAATGCAGCAATTATTCTTGCTTGCCATGTTGGTCGTCCAAAAGGACAGAGAGTTCCTGAATTATCTGTTAAACCTATCGTTGCTAGACTTTCTGAACTCTTAGGTAAAGAAGTTAAATATGCTGAAGATTGTGTTGGCGAAGCTGCAAGTAAAGCTGCTGCTGATTTAAAACCAGGTGAAGTATTACTTCTTGAAAACCTCCGTTATCACAATGAAGAAACTAAAAATGATCCTGAATTTGCAAAACAACTTGCTTCTTTAGCAGATGTTGCTGTTGATGATGCATTTGGTGTATCTCACAGAGCACATGCTTCTAATGCTGGTATCGCTCAGTATGTAGAAGTTGTTGGCGGTTTCTTAATTGAAAAAGAAATTCAGTTCATTGGTAAAGCATTATCCAATCCAGAACGTCCTTTCGTTGCTATCATTGGTGGTGCAAAAGTTTCTGACAAAATCGGTGTTATTTCCAACTTATTAGAAAAAGCTGATGCAGTTGTAATCGGTGGCGGTATGGCAAATACATTCCTCGCTGCTCAAGGTAAAGGTATTGGTTCTTCTTTATTCGAAGAAGAAAAATTACCACTTGCTAAAGAATTACTTGCAAAAGCTGAAGAAAAAGGCGTAAAAGTATTCCTTCCTGCTGAAGTTGTTGTTGCAGATAAATTTGCAGCAGATGCAAATCATAAAACTGTATCCGTTGATGAAGTTCCAGCTGACTGGATGATTCTTGACAATAAATTCAGCAAAGAATGCCAAGAAGCTTTAGAAAATGCAAAAACAATCGTATGGAATGGACCTATGGGTGTATTCGAATTTGATGCATTCGCTCATGGTACTGAAGATATCGCTCATGCAGTTGCTGAATCTACTGGTATCAGCATTGTTGGTGGCGGTGACTCCATTGCTGCTCTTAAGAAAACTGGTCTTTCCGACAAAATTACTCACATTTCCACTGGTGGCGGTGCTACACTAGAATTCCTCGAAGGTAAACCAATGCCAGGTATTGCAGCTATTGCTGACAAATAATAAAAATAAATTATAAAGAGGTTGATTTGATAATGCGTAAACCTATTATTGCTGGTAACTGGAAAATGAACAATACAGTAGCTGCTGGTACTGCTCTTGTAAAAGAATTAGCTCCACTTGTAAAAGATAACAATGCTGTAGATATCGTTGTATGCCCAACATTTACTGCTCTTGCTGCTGTTTGTGAAGCTGTAAAAGGTACTAACATTCATGTTGGTGCTCAGAACGTTCATTGGGAAAAAAGCGGTGCTTTCACTGGCGAAATTTCCGCTGAAATGCTCACAGAACTTGGCGTTGAATATGTTGTAATCGGTCACTCTGAACGTCGTGAAATGTTTGGTGAAACTGATGAATATGTAAATAAACGTGCAAAAGCTGCATTAGCTGCTGGTATTACTCCTATCATTTGCTGTGGTGAAACTTTAGAAACTCGTGAAGCTGGTACAACTAATGATTTCGTTAGTGGTCAGATCAAAGCTGCACTTGAAGGTTTAACTGCTCAGCAAGTTGCTAGCCTTGTTATTGCTTATGAACCAATCTGGGCTATCGGTACTGGTAAAACTGCTACATTTGAACAAGCTGAAGAAGTTTGCGCTTGCATTCGTGAAACTGTTAAAGCTATGTTTGATGAAGCTACTAGCGATGCTGTTCGTATTCAATATGGCGGAAGTGTAAAACCTGCTACTATTGATGGTTTAATGCAAAAACCAAACGTTGATGGTGCTTTAGTTGGTGGCGCTTCTTTAAAAGCTGCTGATTTCAGTGCTATTGTTAACTTTAAATAATTTTTATTATTGATGAACCGTGTGGCACATGGGGATTGCCTGTAATGTAGGAAGCACACATCATAGTAAATTATAAAATGATTTTAACTGGTGTGTGCTATGCTATTTTAAAATTAATAGATTGAGGTAGTGTAATAATGTCAAAACTTAACGCTCCTATTGCTTTAATTATTATGGATGGTTGGGGAGTTGGCGATGCTCAAAGCACAACTAATGCTGTTAATGTAGGTAAAACACCTGTTATTGATGGTTTAACAGCAAAATATCCTCATGCTCAACTTGCTTGCTCTGGTGAAGCAGTAGGTCTTCCTGATGGACAAATGGGAAATTCCGAAGTTGGTCATACAAATATTGGTGCTGGTCGTATCGTTTATCAAGAATTAACACGTATTACAAAAGCTATACGTGAAGGTGCATTCTTCAAAAATCCTGTATTTTTGGATGTTATCAATGCTGTTAAGAAAAACAATGGTGCGCTTCATTTAATGGGATTATTATCCGATGGTGGAGTTCATAGCCATAATAGTCATCTTTATGCACTCTTACAGCTTGCAAAACAAGAAGGCGTTGAAAACGTTTTCGTTCATGCTTTCCTTGATGGACGTGATGTACCACCATCTAGTGCTGCTGATTATTTAGCTGAGCTTGAAGCTAAATTAAAAGAAATTGGCATTGGTAAAATAGCTACAATTTCTGGTCGTTATTATGCTATGGACCGTGATAAACGTTGGGATCGTGTTCAGAAAGCTTATAATGCTATCGCTTTAGGCGAAGGTGTAAAACAAGCTTCTAGCGAACTTGCAATTAAAAATTCTTATGAAGAAGATACTACTGATGAATTTGTTGTTCCTGTTGTTGTTGGCAACTATGCAGGTATGGCAAGCAATGATGGAGCTATTTTCTTTAACTTCCGTCCTGATAGAGCACGTGAACTTACTCATGCTTTTGTGGATACTACTTTTGATGGCTTTGTTCGCAATGAAGATTTGAAAATTCCATTTGCAACAATGACTCAATATGAAAAAGGTATGAACGTAGAAATTGCTTATAAACCTGAGTCTTTAACAAATACTTTAGGTGAATATGTAAGCAAACTCGGTTATACTCAACTTCGTATTGCAGAAACTGAAAAATATGCACATGTAACTTTCTTCTTTAACGGTGGTATTGAGCAGCCTTATGAAGGTGAAGATCGTATCTTAGTACCTTCTCCAAAAGTTGCTACTTATGATTTACAACCTGAAATGAGTGCTATTGAAGTTACTGATAAAGTTGTAGAAGCTATTTTATCTAAAAAATATGATTTCATCATTTTAAACTATGCTAATGGTGATATGGTTGGTCATACAGGTGTTATGGAAGCAGCTGTAAAAGCTGTAGAAACTGTAGATACTTGTGTTGGTCGCTTTGTAGATGCAATAAAACAAGTTGGCGGTACTGTATGTATTACAGCTGACCATGGTAATGCTGAAAAAATGTTAGATGAAGAAACTAAAGAAGCATTTACAGCACATACTACAAATCCTGTACCATTTATCGTAGTTTCTGATAAAGTAAAAGAAGTTAAAGATGGTGCTTTATGTGATATTGCTCCAACTTTATTGAAATTAGCAGGTCTTGAAGTTCCAGCAGAAATGACTGGAAAAGCTTTAATCGATTAATATTATCTTATTGGCAAATTAAGTTTTAATATAAGATTATATTATTGAAATAAGAAAAACTATTGTTATTTTAAGTTTTAGTTTCATAAACTTGAATAATGATATCATATAATGATATAATGTATATCGTGTATAAAATGTATATATTAAGGAGAGGAAACAAAGATGATCTATTCACAAGAAGTGTCTAATATGACATGTGTGGCAAAAGGCATTGAAAAACATGGCCCAGCTCCAATTCCTGAAGAAGGCAAATGGGTACAGGCTAAAGAAATTAAAGATATCAGCGGTTTAACTCATGGTGTTGGCTGGTGTGCTCCTCAACAGGGTGCATGTAAACTAACTCTTAATGTTAAAGAAGGCGTTATCCAAGAAGCTTTAGTAGAAACTATTGGTTGCTCTGGTATGACTCATTCCGCAGCTATGGCTTCTGAAATTCTTCCTGGTAAAACTATTCTTGAAGCATTAAACACAGACCTCGTTTGTGATGCTATTAATACTGCTATGAGAGAATTATTCCTCCAGATTGTATACGGTAGAACTCAGACTGCATTCTCCGAAGGTGGTCTTCCTATCGGTGCTGGCCTCGAAGACCTTGGTAAAGGTTTAAGAAGCCAAGTTGGTACTATGTATGGTACACTTGAAAAAGGTCCTCGTTATCTTGAACTTGCTGAAGGTTATGTAACAAGAATTGCTCTTGATGCAGAAGATCGTATCATTGGTTATGAATTCGTTCACCTCGGCAAAATGATGGAAATGATCACTAAAAAAGGTATTCCTGCACAGGAAGCTTTAGAAAAAGCAAAAGGTACTTATGGACGTTTTGCTGATGCTGCAAGATACGTAGATCCTCGTAAAGAATAATACAAGAAAATAGGAAGGAATGAAAATAAATGGCATTGTTTGAAAGTTACGAACGTCGTATTGACAAAATTAACAAAGCTTTAGACAGCTATGGCATCTCTTCTTTAGAAGAAGCTAAAAAAATCTGTGATGATAAAGGCATAGATGTAGCTAAAATCGTTAAAGATACACAGCCAATCTGCTTTGAAAATGCTTGCTGGGCTTACACAGTAGGTGCAGCTATGGCTATTAAAAAAGGTACTACAAAAGCTGTAGAAGCTGCTAAAATTATTGGTGAAGGTTTACAGGCTTTCTGTATTCCAGGTTCTGTTGCTGAAAACAGAAAAGTTGGTTTAGGTCATGGTAATCTTGCATCCATGCTTTTAAGTGAAGATGCAAAATGCTTTGCTTTCCTTGCTGGTCATGAATCTTTTGCTGCTGCAGAAGGTGCTATTAAAATTGCTGAAAAAGCAAACAAAGTAAGAAAAGAACCATTAAAAGTTATTTTAAATGGTCTTGGTAAAGATGCTGCTCAGATCATCTCTCGTATCAACGGCTTCACTTATGTTCAGACTCAGTTTGATTATGCTACAGGTGAAGTTAGTGTAGTTAATGAAACTGCATATTCTAACGGCCCTCGTGCTGCTATCAAATGCTATGGTGCAGATAGCGTTCAAGAAGGCGTTGCAATTATGCACAAAGAAGATGTTGACATCTCTATCACTGGTAACTCTACTAATCCTACCCGTTTCCAACATCCAGTAGCTGGTTGCTACAAAAAAGAATGTATCGAAAAGGGTAAAAAATATTTCTCCGTTGCTTCCGGTGGCGGTACTGGTAGAACATTGCATCCAGATAACATGGCAGCAGGTCCTGCTTCCTATGGTATGACTGATACTATGGGTCGTATGCACTCTGATGCTCAGTTTGCAGGTTCTTCTTCTGTTCCTGCTCACGTAGAAATGATGGGTCTTATCGGTATGGGTAACAACCCTATGGTAGGCGCTAGCGTAGCAGTAGCAGTAGCTATTGAAGAAGCAATGAGCAAATAAAATTTATTTATTATTATTATTTAGGTGGGGATTTTAAAAATGTTAAAGAAAACAAAAATCGTTTGCACAATGGGTCCTAACTATGACAATGGTACTGAACTTTTAGAAAACGTTATTGAAAACGGCATGAACGTTGCTCGTTTCAACTTCTCTCATGGTGACTATGCAGAACATGAAGAACGTATTAATAAAGTTAAAGAAGTTTCCAAAAAAATGGGTAAAACTGTATCTTTAATGCTTGATACAAAAGGACCTGAAATGCGTCTTGGCGATTTTGCTGAAGGTAAAGTATACCTTAAAAAAGGTAATAAATTCACTTTAACTAATGATGACATTCCAGGTGACGAAACTCATGTTTCCATCAATCACAAAAAACTTTACACAGAAGTTAAACCAGGTAATACTTTATTACTTTCTGATGGTCTTGTAGGTCTTCATGTTGACGAAATCGTAGGTAAAGACATCGTTTGCACAATTTTAAATGATGGTCCTATGAGCACTCGTAAACGTGCTGCAGCTCCTGGTGTATCCCTCGGTCTTCCTGCTATTTCTGAACAAGATAGAAACGATATCATTTTCGGTATTGAACATGATATGGATTTCGTAGCAGCTTCCTTCATCCAACGTGCTGAAGACGTTGAAGCTATCCGTGCTCTTATTAAAGAACATGGCGGACACATGGAAATTATTTCCAAAATCGAATGTGTTGAAGCTGTTAAAAATATTGATGCTATCATCGCTGCTTCCGACGCTATCATGGTTGCTCGTGGTGACCTTGGTGTTGAAATGCCAGCTGAAGAAGTTCCACTTATTCAGAAAGATATCATCAAAAAATGTAACAAACTTGGCAAACCAGTTATCGTAGCTACTCAGATGCTTGAAACTATGACTTCTAACCCACGTCCAACTCGTGCAGAAGCTTCTGACGTTGCTAACGCTATCTTTGATGGTGCAGACGCTATCATGCTTTCTGGTGAATCCGCTAATGGTGATTATCCATTAGAAGCTGTTTCTACAATGAACGTTATTGCTAAACGTGTAGAACAAGCTCTTGAATACAAAGAAATCTTCGTATCCAAAGGTTTCACTCATCACAATGTTACTACAACTGACGTTATCGCTCATGCTACAGTACAGATGGCTTATGAACTTAGTGCACAAGCTATCATCACTCCAACTGAAAGCGGTTACACTTCTAAAGTTGTATCCAAATATCGTCCAAAAGCTACAATCATCGCTTATACTCCAAATGATCGTGTAGCTCGTCACTTAAATCTTCGTTGGGGCGTTGTTCCAGTAGAAGGTAAAGCTTGGGACGATGTTGATGAAATGATCGCAACAGCTACTGCTGCATCTGTTCGTCAGGGCATTGTAAAACAGGGTGATAAAACAATCATCACTTCTGGTATGAAATTCGGTGAAGGTAACACAAGCACAATCCGTGTTCATACTATCTAATCGGATTTAGTAGATTTAAACACATGTGTTAATGATTAAAATAACCTTAGGGCAAAAATGCTCTAAGGTTATTTTTTTATTAATTATTAAGTTATTTTTATTTACAATAAATATTGATAATCTATCTTAATTATGATAATATATAAATGAATTGAGAATAAAAATCATTTGCTTAAAATATTATCAAAGGAGATATTTAAATGATATTTAATAAATTAAAAATCGAAAAAGTAATTGGTAGAGAAATTATTGATTCTAGAGGAAATCCAACTGTAGAAGCTGAAGTAATTTTAGCAGATGGAACAGTTGGTAGAGGTTGTGCTCCTAGTGGTGCCTCTACAGGCGTATTTGAGGCTTTAGAGCTTCGTGATGGAGATAAAACACGTTATAATGGAAAAGGTGTTTTAAATGCTGTAGAAAATATTAATACTATCATTCATAATGCTTTAGTAGGAAAAGATGCTTCTGATATTTATGCTGTAGATAATGCTATGATAGAAGCTGATGGTACAAAAGATAAATCTAATTTAGGCGCAAATGCTATTTTAGCGGTATCAATAGCTAGTGCACAAGCTGCTAGTAAATCTTTAGGTATTCCACTTTATCGCTATTTTGGTGGCATTAATGGTAATAGATTACCTGTGCCAATGATGAATATCTTAAATGGTGGTGCACATGCTACTAATACAGTGGATATTCAAGAGTTCATGATTATGCCAGCAGGTGCTCCAAGCTTTAAAGAAGCACTTCGTTGGTGTAGTGAAGTTTTCCATGCTTTACAAAAATTATTGAAGGATAGAAACTTAGCAACATCTGTTGGTGATGAAGGTGGATTTGCTCCAAATCTTTCTAGTGATGAGGAGACTATTGAAGTAATTTTAGAAGCAGTAAAAATAGCAGGATATGAACCTGGTAAAGATTTTATGATTGCTATTGATGCAGCTGCTAGTGAATGGAAAGGTAATAAAATAGGAGAGTATATCTTACCTAAATCTGGTAAAAAATTTACTACTGATGAATTAATCGCTCATTGGAAAATGTTAGTGGAAAAATATCCAATTGTTTCTTTAGAAGATGGTCTTGATGAAGAAGATTGGGAAGGCTGGAAGAAATTAACTGATGCTATTGGCGATAAAGTTCAGCTTGTAGGTGATGATTTATTTGTAACTAATACAGAAAGATTATCTCGTGGTATAAAAGAAGGCGCAGGAAATTCTATTTTGATTAAGTTAAATCAAATTGGCTCTATTTCTGAAACTTTAGAAGCTATTAAAATGGCTCATAAAGCTGGTTATACTGCTGTTACTTCTCATCGTTCTGGTGAAACAGAAGATACTACTATAGCTGATTTAGCAGTGGCTTTAAATACTTGTCAGATTAAAACTGGAGCACCTAGCAGAAGTGAACGCGTAGCAAAATACAATCAATTATTGAGAATTGAAGAGGATTTAAAACAATCTGCTGTATATCCAGGATTTGATGCATTTAATCAAAAACATTAATATTGATAAAATAAAAAAGAAGTGGTATATATAAATACCACTTCTTTTTGTATTTAAATAATCTATCAAATAAGGTCATAAACAATGCGAGTATTTCCTATTTGAATAATATCTCCAGGGCATAAACAGAAATTAGTTATAGGTCTATCATTAACAGATGTACCATTTAAACTATTAGCATCACGAAGAATGTGTCTACCATGTTCAAAGGTAATATAGGCATGAAGTCTAGATACATTTACATCAGTTAAAAGAAATTCATTTTTATCACGTCTGCCAAGATGAATTTGATTACAACCAAAAGCTAAATAAGAGTCTTTATCTGGTCCTTCAATAATAGTTAAAGAAGCAAAATTTAAAGCTTGTTGTTTATGTGAAGGATTAGTTATTTCTTTTATATCAAGGTTAGGGACAATAATCGTACCTTGTTCTAAATCATTTACATTATCATCGTCTGTATCAGAAGTTTTATCGCTATTAAATTTGGCTGTTATTTCGCAAACGCCTAATTTAAATTTAGGAGATTTTAGAATATGGATAGTTGGTAATGTTTCCATAAAATAGTCTTTTTGAATGACAGATTTATAAAGAAATAATTTTAAATGATTTTGTGTTTTTATATTATTTAATTGGTTAAAATCTTCATCACTCATAGTAATTGTAAATTTATCAGGAACAAAAATAGCACGATTTACGCGTTTTTTCTGACGGATTAAAATACGGTCAATGATTTTTTCTATTTCTGCCATTTGTAGATTACTTGAGAATTTACGATTAAAAAAACCTTCAATATTTTTTTCAAGAAAATTTTCCATACGTGAAAAAAACATAAAAATTCAACTCCTAGAGTTTTTATTTTGCTAAATGTTTATTACGCAATTGACCACATGCTGCTTGAATATCTGTTCCCATTTCTTGACGAATGGTAGCTATGAGATAATGGTCATTTAAATACTTAGCGAAAGCTTTTATTCTAGCTAAAGAAGGACGATTGTAATTACGCTCTTTGACTGGATTGATAGGGATTAAGTTCACATTAGCTAATTGATTTTTTAAGAGTTTACATAATTCTACTGCTTCAGTCATATTATCATTGTATTTATCAATTAAGATATATTCATAAGTTATGCGTCTTTTAGTAGTATTAGCATAATTTACAGCAGCTTTAATGACTTCTTCGATAGGATAGCGTTTATTTATAGGCATTAGCTCTGTACGCAATTCATTATTCGGTGCGTGTAAGGAAATAGATAAGGTAATAGGTAGATTTTCTTGAGCTAATTTATTTATTCCAGGCACGATACCAGATGTGGAAATTGTGATATTACGATAACCTAAATTTAAGCAATAAGGCTCATGTACTAAACGAATGAAGTTCAATACATTATCATAGTTGAGCATAGGCTCACCAGAACCCATGATTACTATATTATTGATTTGCTCGCCTGTTTGATTTAATAATTCTTGAATAAACATTGCTTGAGCTAAAATTTCGCCTGTAGATAAGTTTCTAGCCATGCCGTGAAGCGTAGAAGCACAGAAGCTACAACCCATATTACAGCCTGCCTGTGAGGAAACACAGATACTATTGCCATAAGGTTGACGCATTAAAACTGTTTCTACACCGATACCATCGCCAAATTCTAATAAAAATTTAGTTGTTTTGCCATCACTAGAATCTAATCTATCACAAGATTTAGCACGTTCAATAGTAAATTCTTGTGCTAATTTTTCACGTAAATCTTTGGAAAGATTGGTCATTTCATCAAAAGATGTAGCATGTTTTTGATAGAGCCACTCAATAATTTGTTTTGCTCTAAATTTTGGTAGGTTTAAATCTGTGATTAGTGAAGTAAGTTCAGTTAAATTTAAGCCAAAAATATTGGTCATTATAAATTCCCTTCTAAAATAAATATAAATAATAATTTAAGATTTTTATACTTTTTTGTACATACGAGCGATAAAGAAGCCATCTGTATTATCTTTATATGGCATTAATTGTAATGTTTTTTCTTTACTTTTTGTTTTAAATGGTAAATATTTGCGGATATCTTCTAAAACGAATTCTGGATGTTTAGCTAAAAATTGATTGATGATTTCTATATTTTCTTGTGGCATGATTGTACAAGTACTATAGACTAAAACGCCTTGAGGTTTTACAGCAAGAGCAGCTGACTCTAAGATAGCTAATTGAAGAGGTGGTAATTCTTCAAAGATTTCCGCTGTTTTGTTCCAACGAGAGTCAGGTTTACGGCGAAGTACGCCCATTCCAGAACATGGTGCATCAACTAATACTTTATCTGCTTGGTTTTTATATTGATTGCCTATTTCACGAGCATCTAATAATTTAGGCTCAATGATGTTGATACCTAATCTATTAGCATTATCTTGAATTAGTTTTAATTTATGTTCGTAGATATCACAAGCTATGATTTTTCCTTTATTTTGCATCAAAGTAGCCATATGTGTAGTTTTACCACCAGGGGCACTACATGTATCAATGATAAATTCATTAGGTTTAGGATCAACTACATGAGCCACAAGCATAGAACTTTCATCCTGCACTTGGGCAAAACCGTTTTGTAATGGTGCTAGTTGATTTAATGAAGTATGCGTTTTGCAAATAATTCCTTCTGGTGCTAATTTAGAAGGAATTACTTCGCAACCTGTATTTATAAGCTCTGTGATTAATTCTTGTCGTGTTGTTTTCAATGTATTGGTACGCAATACAAGTGGAGCATTAGTGTTATTGAATTGACAAAGCTTGATAGCAGCTTCACTACCAAAAGTATGAATGAATTTTTTTACTAGCCAAAGAGGGTGTTGTTCTCTAATAGCTAATTCACTAGCTTTATTGCCTGTAGGCATAGCGTATTTTTCTGGTTGGCGGATTAAATTACGCAAAACACCATTTACAAATTTTGCAGAACCTTGATTAGAATATTTTTTAGCAAGATTTACAGCTTCATTGCAAGCGGCTGATTCAGGAATTTTGTCCATGAATACAATTTGATAAATACCTAATCGCAATATATTAATGATTGTTGGTTCGATTTTATTTAAAGGTCTATTTACAAATTTTTTTAAAATCCAAAGTAGAGTATCGCCTGCTTTTACTGTACCATAAACTAATTCAGTGATGAAACGGCGGTCTTGGTCGGATAATTGATTTTTTTGCAAATGGCGTGATAGGGATATATTAGCATAAGCTTGTTGAGTATATACTTCATTTAAAATATTTAAAGCAACTTCACGAGCGTTCATAAAATCTCCTTTGCATTTAGTAAACTAAAAAAGACGCTAAGAAAAGCGCCCCTTGAGAATACGTATTTATATTAATATATAATCTTGGTTACAAATTTATTATATAATATAGATAGAAGCTATGCAAGTTAGTAAAAAATAAAGTAAAAATAAGATGATTTTTATTATTAGAAAAGCAACCTTCCTATATGTTCCTGTTTATTTTTGTTTATTTTGTTATACTTTATTTTAGTAAGTGTAACAAAGGGAGATGATTATTATTTTTTGTCCTAATTGTGGTAATCAGATAAATGATAATGAAAAATTTTGTTCTAAATGTGGAAATCAAATTAAGCAAAATAGCCAAGATAATAATGAGCAAATGAAGCAAAGTGAAAAAACAACGAGAGATAATATCAGTCAAAATGTAGATACTGAAAAGAATTATACAAAATATAAGTATATAGGTATTTTTATCGCTGTAATTTTATTATTAGGATTGGTTCCCTTTGGTGCATATAGTTATTTTGCTCATAAAGATACAAAACAAGTTGAGCAAAATGTAACGGTAGAGCAAAATAAAGAAAATACTGCAAGTGAAGATAAAAATAATGCAGTTAAAGAAGATGTTAAACAACCAGTAGAGGATATTGTTAATTTAGAATATACTCAAAATGATAAATTTATATTAGGCGATAAGGAAGTAGCATATTTCCCTAGCAGTAAAATATCTTTTAAAAATGTAGATAATAATTGTTCGGTTATGCTAGATGATAAAAATCAAGTTTTAATGAACTTTTATACAAATAGGGATGTACCAGATTTAAGTATTAAAGAGATAAAATTGGCAAATTCCGATAAACTTTTCTATGAAGTAATATGTACAGCAGGAGCTCATGCAAAATTAGAAGGCTATTGGCTAATAGGCAAAAAAGATGGCGAATGGACTGTATTTATTTCCATGGATAATCTAAAGAGTTTTGGTATAAATCCAGATAAGTATTATAATATGAACAATAAAATTGTAAATGGAAAACTCATCATCAATTGTTTTCATTTAGAAGTTCCTGAAGGAAAATCTATGGCAGAAGGTAAAAAAATCGATGATTGTTATGTAAAAGTAGATTGGGATAATAATAAACAGACTTTTAGAATGTATTAATAAAAGTAAATAGTAAAAACAATATAAAAGACGTATACAAATAAATGTATACGTCTTATTTTTATATTTTAATCATCATAAATGCCTTTTAATAAAGTTTCTTTGCGTAAAGATAAGCATTCGCAATTTCTATCTTGCTGGGCTAAAGAACGGATTGTATCTAAAAGAATTTTGCTGATCATAGGTGCATCATCATAGAAGATATCTTCTAATACTTGATGAGACCATGGTTTGATACCTTCGCCATAATTTACTACATAATAAAGACCAGCATAACAAGCTCCGATTTCACGAGCGAGATATACTTCAGGGCAGATGGATTGACCTACAATATCTGCATGACCATTTAACATAGCAATTTCTGCAGGGCTTTCAAAATGGCGACCGTCTGTGTTAGCATAAGTGCCACGTGTAAAAATTCTACCGCTGAAATGTTTACGTGTATTTTTGATCAATTCTTCACGCATTTGAGGGCAAAGTGCATCACGCATAACAAGTAAATATTTACCTTCAAGTCCGACATCTTTGCGAACAGACATATCAAGATAATCATCAGGAATGAGAAAATCTCTAGTGTCTAATAATTTATTGATAGTACCTACGCCACCTTCAGAGAAAATGCGTTTTACACCAGCTTCGCGGAAAGTCCAGAATAATTGGCGGGAAGCGTCAGCACGATTGACACCACTTCTCCAACCATGCATTTTACAAGTTAAAACGCGTGTACCTGCTACTTCAAATAAGCGAAGTTCAGTAGTTTTGCCATAGGGTGTATCAAAAACCATGCGGTCTTGAATAATTTTTACATCATCGCATTTAGCACCTAATGGAAAATTGCTGGATAATGTACCAGAACCACCGATAATGGCAAAATCGGCTTGAGGAATGTTTTGTGTATTCATAGAAAATCTCCTTAATTAAATTTTATTAAAATCGACGAATGATATTATATTCTGTATCACGTTGAGCTGCTTTAAAATCAGCTTTTTCAATCGTATTTACCATTTTATCTATGGACATTTGATAAGCAGTACCAGCTGCACGAACGACATTTTCTTCAAGCATGATACTACCTAAATCGTCAGCACCAAAGGCTAATGTTATTTGTCCAATTTGTTGACCTTGTGTAACCCAAGAACCTTGAATATGAGAGATATTATCAAAATAGAGTCTAGATACGGCTAGAGTTTTTAGATATTCCCATGAGGATAATTTATTGCCACCTAATTGAGTATTTCCAGGTTGGAAAGTCCACATGATGAAAGCTCTGAAACCACTTGTTTTATCTTGAAGGTCGCGAACACGTCGCATATGTTCAATGCGTTCTTCAATAGTTTCGCCGAGTCCTAAAACCATGGTAGCTGTACTCTCCATGCCGATAGAGTGGGCAGTTTCCATTACTTTTAGCCAATCATCTGTCATGATTTTTTTGGGGCTTACAATTTTACGTACACGGTCAACTAAGATTTCAGCTCCACCACCTGGAAGTGAAGCAAGACCAGCAGAACGTAAATCTTGTAGAGTTTCTTTGATAGACTTATTGGCTATCTTGGAGAAATGAAGTATTTCCGCAGGAGAAAAAGAATGGATTACAATATCAGGAAAGGCTGTTTTGATGGTATTAATCATATTTAAGTAATATTCAAAAGATAAAGAAGGGTGCAGACCTCCTTGTAACATGATTTGCGTACCACCAGCTTCCTGAGTTTCTTTTACTTTTTGTAAAATAGTTTCTATGGGCAATAAATAAGCGTCTTTGTGATTTTCGCGACGGAAAAAAGCACAGAAACGACATTCATTAAGGCAAACATTAGTGTAGTTAATATTGCGGTCTACAATGAAAGTAACAGTATTGCCAGGGTGTTTTTCTTGGCGAATTTTATTCGCTTGTTGACCTAATTCTAAAATATCACTATGTTTTAAAAGGTCAATAGCTTCTTTATCAGAAAGTCTGTTCATTAATCATACCTCTAATTTATTTTATTTTTCGATATAAAGAATCACGTTGAACAGGTGTATAGCCTGTTTCGGTGATGATTTTTTGCAATTGTGCAGTAGTCATTTTTTGACCTGTTTTAGCACCAGCAGCATGAATGATTTGTTCTTCTTCAACTGTACCATCTAAATCATCAGCACCAAAAGCAAGGGCTAATTGAGCGATAGGCAAGGTGAGCATCATCCAAAAGGCTTTGATATGAGGAATGTTATCCAATACGAGTCTAGAAATAGCGATAAAACGCAAGCTTTCATAAGATGTAATAGGTTTTATATTGTCTAATTGAGTATTTTGCGGATGAAATGGGAATGAAATAAATGCTTGAAAACCATGTGTTTCATCTTGAATTTCTCTAAGTGTGAATAAATGCTGTAGTCTTTGTTTTATAGTTTCAATATGACCATAAAGTTCAGAAGTATTAGTTTTCATACCGAGTTTATGAGCTGTTTTTATGGTTTCAATCCATTCTTGTGTATTGGCTTTGTTTGGGCAGATTTTAGCACGGATTTCATCATCTAAAATTTCTGCTCCACCACCTGGAAGGGAATCAAGACCTGCTTGTTGTAAAATAGTTAAGACTTCGTAAATACTTTTTTGAGAAATCTTGGCAAAATGAACTATTTCCACAGGTGTAAAAGCTTGAATATGCACATTAGGCAAAAGTTTTTTTATGGATTTAATGATTTCTATATAGTAATTAAAATCGTTAGTAGGATGGAGAGAGCTTACAATGTGTATTTCTGTTAATCCTTTGACATGAGCGATAGTGTCTTTGATTTTAGCTTCAACATCTTCTTTAGTTAAGACAAAACCTCGTTTATCGCCATCTTCGCAAGAGAAAGCACATAGAGGGCAATCAGCAGTGCAAATGTTAGATAAATTTATATGGCGGTTGATATTATAATAGACTTCTTTTTGGCTATGACGTTCTTTGGCTTTTCTTGCCCATGTAGCTAAGTCTAAAATATCAGCGTGTTTGTATAGATATAGTGCTTCGTCAAAAGATAAACGCTCTCCATTTTGAGCTTTTGTTATAGCTTGTTGATTGATATTCATAAATAAAAATCCTTTACAAAATAATTAGCTTAATATGTTCTGATTATATTGAAATTGCAATCACATTCAGCAGGTATTCTGCCTGTTTGTTTGATTAAATTGATTAGATTATCACGAGTGAGTGCTTTTGGTGAATTTGCGCCGGCATCGTGCATGATTTTTTCTTCGCTGATAGTACCGTCCACATCATTTGCACCAAAGCCTAAAGCTAATTGAGCGATAGGTAAAGTGAGCATTACCCAATATGCTTTAATATTATGAATGTTATCAAGCATTAATCTACAGATAGCCATAGTTTTTAAATCGTCCCAAACATTAGTGCGATGAACAGTTTTACCTAATTTTGTATTGGCAGGGTGGAATGGGAAGCAAATAAATGTCTGAATGCCACCTGTTTCATCTTGAAGATTGCGAAGTGTGATTAAATGGTCGACACGTTCTTCAATAGTTTCAATATGACCATAGAGCATGGAAGCGTTTGTCTTGATACCAAGCTGATGAGCAGTGCGAGAAACTTCTAACCATTCTTGAGCTGTAGCTTTATTAGGGCAGAGTTTCTGACGAATTCGGTCATTTAAAATTTCAGCTCCACCACCTGGCATAGCTTCAATGCCTGCATCTTTTAATTCTTGTAATACTTCACGAATGGATTTTCCAGAAATCTTAGCAAAATGAGTGATTTCCACGCCAGTAAAACCTTTTAAATGAAGTTGAGGAAATTCTTTTTTGAGCATTTTAATGATATCTACATAATAAGAAAAAGGCCAATCAGGATGTAATCCACTTACAATATGAAGATTTTTCATATTTGGATCTTTGCAAGCATTAGCTACCTTATTATAAATTTGCTCCATAGTCATAGCATACGCTTTTTTGTCTGTAGCTTCACAACCGAAAGCACAGAAATCACAAAGAGCTGTGCAAATATTAGTTAAATTTAAATGACAATTTACATTGTAATAAACGTAATCTCCGCTGATACGTTTACGTACTAAATCTGCAAGATAACCTATGCGAGCAAGGTCATTGGAAGCAAAAAGAGCCAACCCATCTTCTTTTGTTAGACGCTCATTATTTAAAATCTTTTGTTCTATTTTATCTAATGTATTAATCACGAGAACACCTCTTAAGTTAAAAAATTCACTTATTAGATTTTACTCTTTTTTTATATATGTATCAACTATAATTATTGAATAGGAAAATAAGTTTTATAAATATTATTAGTGAATAAAATTTTGTGCTATAATAAAAAATACTTATTAATTTTGATGAGAAAGGATTTTTATGGATAATTTGATTTTTAGCTTGAATGCGACTATACCAGTCTTTTTAATGATGGTATTGGGTATGATTTTTCGCAAAATAGGATTATTTGATGAAGCTTTTATTACAAAAATGAATAAATTTGTATTTGTAGTAGCTTTGCCAGCATTATTATTTGAAGATATTGGCTCAGCTAATTTTTATGAAGCTTGGGATACTACATATGTTTTATACTGTTTTGGGGCAACTTTGCTTAGTATATTGATTTCTTTTTTTATTTCTATACCTTTTAGAAAAAATGTTTCTCAAGGCGAATTTGTGCAGGCTGCATATCGCAGTAGTGCTGCTATAATCGGTATGGCTTTTGTACAAAATATTTATGGTGATTATGGTATGGCTTCTTTGATGATAATAGGTACTGTGCCTTTGTATAATGTGATGGCGGTTGTCGTATTGGCTTTATTAAAACCTGGTCAAAGTAGTTTAACTTTTGCCTTGATGAAAAAAACTATTAAAGGCATTATTACTAATCCGATTATATTAGGTATAGTAGTGGGTGTTATTTGGTCACTTTTGAAAATTCCAACTCCAGTGATTGTACATAAGACTGTATCTTTGCTTGCTGTTTTGGCTACACCTATGGGGCTTATGGCTATGGGAGCAGCATTTAAATTTCAAGGATTTAGTCAAAATATAAAGCCTATTATTGTTTGTAGTGTTATGAAATTAGTTGTATTTGTAGTGTTGTTTATGCCATTTGCTATTTATTTGGGCTTTACAGAAAGTAAATTGGTCGCAGCATTGATTATGTTGGGTTCAGCTACAACTGTAAGCTGCTATATCATGGCAAGGAATATGGGACATGACGGTAATTTGACTGCTGGAACAGTAATGCTAACAACACTTGGAAGTGCGTTTTCATTGACTTCCTGGCTCTATATATTAAAATGTTTGAACTTAGTATAATAGAGTTAAAATCTAAATTTGTTATCATTTTTATTTGGCTGTATTATTTTTCAAATATTTAGATTGTATTTAGTCTAAATATTAGATACTTTTTGTTAATATATTTAAAGGCAGTTACTATTATAATAAGTAGTACTGCTTTTTCTTTATTTAAATTTATTTTTTTATAATAAATTTAATGGAATATAATAAACATTTATCAATTATAAACAAAAAAAATGTTTATAATTGATAAGCGCTATGTTATAATTATTTATAAGGGGGTTGTTTAAATGTCATTATTAAAAATATTACGAGTAAAATATAATAATATATCTTTATATGATAATAATGAATTCGAAGTTGATTTTACTGCATTAGATAGAGTAGCAGATAAAGATCAAGTATATGTGGTAAATAACAAAATATATACTCAAAAAGTTATAACGTTTATAGGAATTAATGCAACGGGAAAAACAACAACATTAAAATTAATTAATTTTATATTAGAAATTCTTATAAATGAACGTAGTTTAAATTCAGAAGGTCTTACTGGAAAAATATATATTGAAAATAATACTAAAATAACAGTAAATTTTGTATATAAAAATAAAATATATGAGTGGATTGCTATTATAGGAAAAAATTCTTTAAATAAATTATATTTTGAAGAAGAATTTATAAAAGAAAAAAGTATGTCATCAATAAAATCTAAAAAAGATATATATAATTTTAGTTTTATTGAAAAAAGTTTTATAAGAAGTGATTTAAAGGATGTTTTAAAATATTTAAAAGCAGAAGATAGTATTATAAAAGGATTTATTGGAGAAGTAGAAAATGATGTATATGAATTAATGCCATATACTGATGCTAATTTATTTTTAGTACCAAATGAAAAAATACCTACAGAATTCATAAATGCTTTTGATTCTTCTATTGAAATGTTTAATTGTAAACATGAAAGTGGTATACAATATGAATTAAAATTTAAAGGAGCTGATAATTTTATAAAAGTAAATAATCCATTTGAACTATGTAATGTTATTTCTTCAGGGACTATAAAAGGTCAAAATATTATGTTTAGAATTGCAAAAGCTTTAGAAATGGGTGGATATATTATTATTGATGAATTAGAAAATCATTTTAATAAAGAAATTGTAAAAACAATAATAGATATTTTTAAAAATCCTAAAATAAATCCACGCGGTGCATGTTTGATTTTTTCTACACATTATGCGGAAATATTAGATTCTATTGATAGAAAAGATAATATTTATATAACACGAAAAAACAATTTATATAGAATAGAAGTATTGAATTATTCTACTCAAAAAATACGTTCTGATTTAAAGAAAAGTGATGTAATTTTATCAGATATTATAAATGGTACAGCTCCTCAATATGAAAATCTGCAAAAACTAAAGGAATATTTATGTCAGAGTATTTAATACAAAAAAAGGAAATATTAGATGGAGACTATGTTATTTGTAGTTGTGAGGGAGCTGCAGAAGAAACTATTATAAATTTATTATTAAAAAATAATATGTTAATTTTTGATACAAATAACTTAGTTGATGGTGAAATTACGCGTATACGAAAAGCAAAAAGAATTGAAGAACAATTTTTAAAAAGAAGTTATAAGAAAAAAATTCATATTATAAGGATATTAGATTCTAAAAATGAAAAATTTAATTTATCTAAAATATATAAAATAAAGCCTAATATGATTGATTCAGATATAATATCTATAATTACACATCCTGAGATAGAAATTTTATTAATTATATCTGAAAATAAATATGATGATTTTCAAAAATATAAGAATGAGGAAAGTCCTAGTAAGTATTGTAATAGGTTGTTTAAATCAAAAATAGATGTGAAAAGTAAAGCGTTTCTTGAATGTTATTTTGATAATATTTATAAATTATTGAATGCTATATATTTATACAAAAGTAAAGTGAATATAGAAAAAGATGAATTATGTTTGTATGATTTATTAAAAGATGAATATAAAAAACTAATAAATAAGTAATAAAAAATAATATATAGTTATTAATGAGTTGTATATTATAAATTTTTTTATGTTAAAAGTTTTTATTTAGTGAAAAATACACCTTAAAGGTTAATTGGAATAACTTTTAAGGTGTATCTTTTTTATATGGTATTTTATTTAGAAGAGGCAAGATAGTTATCTAGGATTTCTTGGGCATGTTGGGCTATTTGGGTATTAACTTTTGCATCTAAAGTATTGATTATATCTTGTAATTGAGTTTTGCTAAGTCCTGTATTGATACCAATATTTAAATGGGATAGAAGTTGGCTTTCTGTTCCGTCCATACTTGCTAAAGCAGAGATTGTAGCAATTTCACGTTCTGGATAAGTCAAGATATCGCGAGCAAATAAATCACCGAAGAGATGTGCTTTCAACATGTAATCAATGCCAGAAGAACTAGCAATATTCACTGGTGCTCCTGCTAATTGAGTTTGAACTCTAGTACCTAGAGCTAAAATATCTGTATTTGCTGGTAGTGGTGTTGCCTCATCGCCCATAGTGTCATGAATATTTTTGCTTTGTCGTTCGGATAAAACTTCATCTACAGTAGCAAGACCATTTAAGGCACGAGGAAAACCACAATAAGCATAGAGATGAACCATTATTTCTTTTGCTTCATTGATAGTTAGTCCACTATCTAAGCCTTCATTTATAGCTATTTTTAAATTATTTAAATCTCCAGTAGCTGTATAAGAAGCAATAGGAATGATAGCTTGCTGTTTTGCTGTCAAAGAACTAGCTTGATAATTAGCAAAACTAGAACTTATGCCTAAGAATAAAACACTACAAAAGGTCAATATAGATAATAAGTATTTCATAAATATCCCTCACTTTTAAATGAATTTTATTAAAGGTTATAGCCTATTTGATATGCTTGATTAGGGAATTCTGTACGTTCAATGATAGGACGAGAGCCACAACCAATGGCTAAAACTTTGCCGATATCTTGCCATTCCATATAACGCACTAGCGTTTCATAATGATGAACTAAAGCTTCCATAGTCCAATCAGCACTATTATAAGCAGTTGCCATTAAAATTGATTTTTTACGATGTAAGGAGCCTGTACGTGAATAAAATCTATCAACAACAGTTTTTATTTGTGCGGACATACCATAATAATAAAGAGGTGTAATTAAAACAATTAAATCCGCACCAATTAATTTTGGCATAAGTGTTTGTTCAATAGCATCATTTTGAATACAAGGCCCATTCATACCACAATGGTCACAACCTTGGCAAGGATGAATATCTTCAAATGCAGAATTAAAACGAAAGACTTCATGTCCAGCACTTGTTGCACCTTCGATAAATTTATTAGCTAATAAAGCTGAAGTTCCTGCTTTATGAGGACTACCTGTAATAACTACAATTTTCATTTTATTTTCTCCTATATGATCATTAGCATTAGCTGTTGTTTCAGGTTTATTTGTCAATGCAGATAATCCACAACCACTCAAAAATAGAGTCAATAAACCTGAGCCACTTAATTTGATAAAATCTCTACGGTTCATGATAAATAACCTCATTGATTAGGCATAGCTTCAATAGTTACTGTACCTGATAGCTCGGATACTATATCTCCACCAGAAATAACATGACCTAATTCGTATAAATCGTTGTTAGCACGGAAATCATCATAGAAAATAACAACATCTCCCCATGGCTCATAATAAGCTAAAGTTCCGATTTTTGGTGTGGCTTTAGGTGTGCTTTCTGTATTTAATTTATTAGGTGGATAGAATATTTTCTCATTTGTACTATAATCTTCTAAATCTATGGATAGTGGTAATTGATTATATAAATCATTAGCAGATGGACTATTATTTAATTCGATTTCAATAGTTTGTTTATTAGTAGTTGTTAATTTTATAATTTTAGTTTGTGTTGAAGTTGATGTAGTTTCAGTTGTTGTTTTTACATTAGTATTAGCTGTAGTATTATCTTGAGTTGGTTCTACTTGAGCATTGCAAGCCGTTAGAGAAAAGGTCATTAATAATAAACTTAGCAGTAGAAAGATTTTTTTCATGATAATAACCTCCTGTATGTTTATTTTTTATCTAATTTATATAAAATATGTGATAAAATACAATCTTTTGTTTGAAGATTTAGAAAGCTTTTTCGTAAATAGTTAGCTAAGATTATGAAAGTAATTACGATAGATAAGTAGTCCACAAAAAATGATAGTAAAGATTGAGATGGATTAAAATATACAAAATTATTTTGTAACAACATATATGAAATTAAATCATAATGAATAAAGTTATTTAATCCATAAAGGAAAATTATCCATAAAATTAATTTAGAATTTAGCAAATAAGATAATTTATCTTTTGTATATTTAGTTATTAGATTATAAAAAATTTGCCAATGTAATCCTATATGCATAGATATTAAAATAAAACCCCAATAAGCTGACAATAGATGTAATGTACGAGCAAAATTGATTAAATTGGGAAAAGAGGTTTTTAGAAATAACGGGATATAATCTAAAAATATAAGACTACTGATAATTAATCCAAACATAGTTAAGAAAGTGAGTAGATTAATTATTAAAATAAATGAATTATAAAGTGTGTATTTTAAAGATATTATCTTGGCAAAGTAATTTTTTTGTAATATACAATGAATTATAAATCCTATGCAAAGGATAATGCCTAAATATTCATGCCACTTTGTACCTATTAATGAATATGACATACATAATAATAGTAGTATGAACATGATGATATCTAAGACGATTTTTGATTTAAATTTTAAAGTCATAAGCTACTCCTTTCTTAGAATTCAAGTGATAATTCAATTAAAATGATTATAAAATATTTATTTTAGTTAACCATTTATGAATATCTGTATTTGAAGCTGTGCTATCATAAGAAGCTAATCCTGTGAGAATTTTTGATTGAGGACATAATTTCTTTATATCTTGAGGAATATGACCGAAGCCACCTCCACCATGAGTACAGAATGGAACGATTTCTTTATTTGTTAGATGATTTTGATTTTGCATAATGAAAGTGAGTATAGGTGGTGCAATAGTACTCCACCAATTAGGTGAACCAATAAAAATAGTGGAATATTTATTTAAATCTATTTGAATATCTTTGATGTCAGGTTGATAGTTTTGAGAAATTTCATGCTTAGCTTGATTGACAACTGCATTATAGGCTTGGGGATAAGGTTTTTGTGGAATAATTTCTAAACAATCAGCATGAAGTTGTTCGGCAATAATTTGTGCCATTTTGCGTGTATTACCAGAATGAGAATAATAAACTATTAATGTATTAGACATATAAATACCTTCTTTTATAAAATTTTTTAATATAAATTTATTTATCTATTAAATTTTCTTGTGATTGAGGATATCTTGCACCTTGAAGATTGATGGAATTTAAATGTTTGTTAATCATGGATAATTCTTCAGCAGAGAATTTTACATTTATACTATTGATATTTTCTTGTAGTCGAGAAACTTTTTTAGTTCCAGGAATAGGTACTATCCAAGGTTTTTGAGCTAAAAGCCAACCAAGAGCAATTTGTGCAGGAGATACTTGTTTTTCTTGTGCTAGTTTTTGGATATATTCGATTAAAATATAGTTGTGATTTAAATTTTCACTATTGAAACGAGGTATTTGACTGCGAAAATCATCTTTAGCAAAATGAGTATCTTTATTAAATCGTCCTGTTAAAATAGTTTTACCTAAAGGACTGAAAGGAACAAAACCGATATTAAGTTCCTCAAGAGTAGGTAATAATTCTTGTTCAACTTCACGATACCACATGGAATATTCACTTTGAACAGCGGTTACAGGGCAAATAGCATGGGCTTTACGAACGGTTTTAGCACTAGCTTCAGATAATCCCCAATGCAAAATCTTACCTTCTTTGATTAAATCTTTCATAGTTTCCGCTACTTCTTCAATAGGAGTTTGTGGATCAACACGATGTTGATAATATAAATCAATGTAATCTGTTTGCAATCGTTTCAAAGAGCCTTCAAGTGCATTACGAATATCTTTAGGTTTACTAGAAAGAGATATAGGTCGATTAGCATTATCCATTTTATGAGCTAAATCAAAACCAAATTTTGTAGCGAGAACAATTTGGGAACGATATGGTTTTAATGCTTTGCCTAATAATTCTTCATTTGTATATGGACCATATACTTCAGCTGTATCAAAAAAGTTAATGCCTAAATCAACGGCTTGCTGTAATACGAAGATAGCTTCATTTTCAGGAAGATATGGCGGATAACTTTGAGTAAATCCCATACAGCCTAAACCTAAAGCAGATACTTTTAATTTATCTTTACCTAAATATCTATATTGCATAATTATTTCTCCTTTATTGTAGATTATCTATTATTGAATAAATTTAATATTGTGTAAGCGATAAACTTCGTTTATATCGTGTAAATCAAGAATGATGCTATGTTTTTTATCTAATTGAGCAAGAGCATCTAATTCTTCTGATGTTAAAGTAAAATTATTCAGTTGAATATTTTCTTGAAGATGTGTGTAATTAGTAGATTTAGGAATACTGATGATATTATTTTGTCTTAGCCATTTTAAAATAATTTGTGCTGTAGTTCTGTTATATTTTTTAGCTAAAGAAATCAATAGAGGATTTTCAAAAATTTTTTCTTTGCCTTCAATAAATGGAGCCCATGCCATAGGTTTTATATCATATTTTTTCATGAGTTTTAATAATTCTTGTTGTTGACAAAGTAAATGAAGTTCTATTTGATTGACTGCTGGTATAATATTATGACTTAAAATCAAATCAACTAATCTATCTGGTAGAAAATTGCAAACGCCAATAGCTTTTATTTTTCCAGAAGCATATAATTCTTCCATAGCTTGCCAACTACCATGGTAATCACCAAAAGGCATATGAATAAGATATAAATCTAAATAATCTGTTTGCAAATCCATAGCAAGCAGCTGTATCTATTAAACGATAGCCCATTTTTAAAGCATTTAATACAGTGTGTTCACATTCATCAAGATTATTTATTTGATAAACACCTAATCCTGTAAGTGGTATTGTTACTTGGTTATTTAATGTAAGTTTATCCATTTGTAAGTACCTCGGTTTATAATTTAATCTTAATCCTTGTAGCTAACTCCAAGTCAATAAGATTTTTCAAATTATTTAGTATATTTATGTTCGATTTTGTAACGAAGATAATTTAAGCGTTCTAATTGTTTTTCACGAAAATGGATTTCATCAAGAAGTTCATTGCGTTTTTTATTTAAACTATATAGTTGTAATTTATCACTATGATTGTTTTTATCGAGCAATAGACGCATGTAATTTTCAATTTCTTCAATATTAAAACCTATATCATGTAAGGTCATGATTAAACTTAGATTTTCTAAATCACTATCATCATATTGCCATGAACCCATGACTTTTTTTACTGCATTACATAATCCCCATTTTTCATATTCATGCAAAATTTCTAAGGGAATGTTATAAAGTTTGCTTGCTTCATCAATTGTCATCTTAATACTTCCTTATTTCGTTTTAATTGAATTTAATAATGAGCATTTTATTTTGCAAAATAAAAAAGTAGGTATTCTATTTCTTTGAACACCTACATTGTAATATATTTATTTAATTATGACTAATACTTATATTTCATAATAAATAATGCTTTTTAAGCATTTTTAATACTTTGGATAAAATGAGACATAGTTTGTGAATATATATGATTTTTCTTCCAAATGAGAACTGCCCCTGTTTTTATTTCAGGAAATAATGGTATGAAGCGTAAGTCTTGATACAAGTTATCAAAATTAAGATTAAAACAAAGGGCTACACCAATTTGATGTTTTACCATATTAGCAGCATTTAAAATTAGATTATACGTTGCTACAATGTTTAATTTTTCTGGAGAATTATTAAACCAATTAATTAATTCATTTTGTACTGCTGTACGTTTAGCAATGATTAGTGGTTCATTGATTAAATCATCAGGTGTGATAAATGTTTTTTGAGCTAATCTATGTTTTTCATGGACTAAAATGCCCCATTGTTCTTTTTGAGGTAAACGAAAGAAATTATATTTACTGATATCAACTGGTTCAGTTACTAATCCCATATCTAAAAGTCCATTTTCTATGCGTTCTTTAATTTCATCCGCAGTAGTACTATGAATATGGAATTTTACTAATGGATGAACTCTATGGAATTCTTTTATTTTTTGAGATAAATATGACATATTTTGAGTTTCCCCACAACCTATAGAAATTTCTCCAACTAAATCATCGCATTCTTTTGTCAATTCTTGTTGTGTTTTTTCCATCAAAGAAATTATTTCATTGGCTCGACGACGCAATAACATACCATCTTCAGTTAAAATAATGCGATGTTTACTTCGTTGAAATAAAGTTACTCCGAGTTCTTCTTCTAATTGGATAAGTTGTCTAGATAAAGTGGGCTGTGTAATATGCAATAAATTAGCTGCTTTTGTTATATTTTCTTCGCGAGCTACCATTAAAAAATATTTTAATAAACGAAATTCCATAAAAGCACCTTCTAAAATTTTTATTTGATGTAATTATAGGATATATAAATATATTTGGCTAGAATTTAATTTGCAGGTATTTATTATTTAATAGCGAATAAATTTTTATAGTGGATAAATTTATGGTTAGGAAGTGGATTTATGAGTTTAAAATTAGTTGTAGCAGAAACAATAGGTATAGATGAAAAAACCTTGAATGAATTAGCAAAAGATATTTTGCCTCAAGATGTAGAAATCAAGTATTATAATTCTTTAGCAGATAGCGATGAAGAAAAAATCAAACGCTGTAAAGATGCTGATGCAGTGATAATAGCTAATAAACCATATAGAGAAAATGTTTTAAAAGCATGTAGTAATTTAAAAATGCTCTCGGTTGCTTTTACTGGTGTAGACCATGTAGATATGGATTATTGTCATGAACATAATATATTAGTATATGCAAATGAAGCTGTTAGCGAGCTTGTAATCGGTATGTGTATAAGTCTATATAGAAAATTAGCACAATGTAGTGTAGCTACAAAAAATCATGAAACAAGTAATGGTCTTCGCGGGTTAGAACTTTGTCATAAAAAATTTGGTATTATTGGAACAGGTGCTATTGGTTTAAAAGTAGCAAGATTAGCTAAAGCTTTTGGTTGTGAAGTATATTGTTATCGCAGACATATTCCTGAAAATAGCGAATTTAAATTTGTGGATATGGATACTATTTTAAAAGAATGTGATATTATTTCACTGCATATGCCACTTACAAAAGAAACTATATGTATGATAAATGCAAAAAAAATTGCTTTAATGAAGAAAAATGCTATTTTAATCAATACAGCTAGAGGAAAAGTTATCGATACTCAAGCTTTAGCTGATGCTTTAAATAAGGGGAAAATTGCTGGTGCAGGCATTGATGTTTTTGATACAGAACCACCTATTGGAGTAGAAAACCCATTGTTGACTGCAAAAAATGTTGTGTTATCTCCACATATTGGATTTGATACGCAAGAAGCTATGCAGAAAAGAGCTATTATAGCTTTAGAAAATATTGCAAAATGGATTGAGGGAAAACCACAAAATATTATGTAATATTTTATAGAAGACATTAGAAAATATATTTATATAAAGATATGGTCTGATTTTATAGGGCTTTATTCTAGAGAATTTATAACTTGTAATCAAAGATATAGATATGCTATTATAGTACTATAGCAGGTTTAAGTTTGTGGGGAGGATAAATATGTTATTGACTATTTTGATGATTATAGATGCGTTAGTAGCAATTGGCTTGATTGCTTCTGTGCTTATGCAAGAAGGTAAAACTGCAGGCATGGGAAGTTTATCAGGACAAAATGAAACAGCTTTTAGTAGCAGTGCTCGCGGTATGGACGCATTAATGGCCCGTTTCACTGTGTTTTTTGCTGTACTGTTTATGATAATTACTTTAATCATAGCTAAAATGGTAGCATAAAAAACTATTCTCTATCTATTTGAATTAATTTAAAGTAGATAGAGATTTTTTTTTATCAAATAGTGTAATATTTTATTTAATAAGTCATTTATAATAATATTTTAAAATTTAGGAGGTATTTTTATGATTACTAGTGGTGCAGAGCCATTTTTGTTACCTGGAGGTTCAAAGGGTGTATTATTGATACATGGATTTACAGGCTCGCCTTCTGAAATGATATTATTAGGAAATTATTTATACAGACAAGGTTATACTGTATTAGGTGTGCGCTTAGCTGGTCATGGTACGACTGTAGAAGAAATGGCTAATACTAATTGGCATGAATGGTATCATAGTGCATGTGATGGATATCATTTATTGCGTGGCATTTGCAGTGAAATATCTGTTATAGGTCTATCCATGGGCGGTTTATTAGCTATGCGAATTGGCAGGGATTTCCCTGTGAAAAAAATAATTTCAATGTCTGCTCCTGTATATATAGCTAATGAACGCAATTTAAGATTTTTACCACCACTTGAAAAATCAGTGGGACGATATCAGCGTAAAAATAGACGAGAATTACCTGAACTAGCTAAAAGATACAATGTATCTTATAATAAAATGCCACTTGTCTGTGTGCATCAATTGTTGGAGATAATAGCCAAAACAAAAGAAATTCTACCAGAAATTTCAAAACCAATTTTGATTGTTCAAAGTAAAAATGACCATACAGTAAAAGAAGAAAGTGGTCAATATATTTATGACCATATTGGTAGCAAGGATAAACAATTATTTAAATTAATTTTTTCAGGTCATTTAGTTACTTTAGATATTGAACATGATAAATTATTTAATAAAATAGAGAATTTTTTGAAATAAATTATTTAGAGGTTAGATAGAGGATAAATTTATGAGTTTACAAGAAAAAATAATGAAATATATGCAAACTAAAGCTAAAAGACCGATGAGTCAGGAAGATTTATTATATGCTTTGGCTTTAGAAGCAGATGAAATAAAACAATTACCCTCTGCGATGGAAGAATTAGAGCGAAAAAATCTATTAATTCAAAATCGAAGCGGTTTATTTGGTTTACCAAAACATATGAATGGTGATATTGGTGAAAGAGGACAAATTTCAATTGAATTTAAAAAACAATTAGAAGAAATGATTGAAGGAATATGAGTATCACGTCTAAAGGATTTGGTTTTGTTATTCCAGATAATGGGCTAGAAGAAGGTAAAGCTAAAGTTGATGATATTTTCATTCCTGCTGGTATGTTAAATTCAGCAATGAATAATGATAAGGTTTTAGTGCGTATCACTACTGAAAGAAGTAGTTTCACTAAGCGTGAAGGAGAAGTTATTCGCATATTAGAACGTGCTAATAATAAAGTTGTAGGTACATTTGAAAGCAGTAGAACTTTTGGTTTTGTAGTTCCAGATGATAGCCGTTTAAATCAAGATATTTTTATTGAAGGTCGCAATTTTAATGGGGCAAAAGTAGGCATGAAAGTAGTTGCTGAAATCACTAAATGGCCGACAAAAAATCATAGTCCAGAAGGGAAAATTATAGAAGTTCTTGGGAAAATAGGTGCACCTGGTGTAGATATTTTATCAGTAATGCGTCAATATGATTTATCAGAGCAATTTCCTGTAGATGTACAAGAAGAAGCTAAACAGATTGAGCAAGTACCTAGTAAGGCAGAATGCAATAAACGCAAAGACAGACGCCATTTACAAATAGTAACTATTGATGGTGAAGATGCCAAAGATTTAGATGATGGTGTTTATGCAGAAAAATTGCCAAATGGAAATTTTTTCTTAGGTGTGTATATTGCTGATGTCAGTCATTATGTAAAAGCTTTTTCACCTTTAGATAAAGAGGCATATAATCGCGGTACAAGTGTATATTTAGCAGATAGAGTAATCCCTATGTTGCCTGTGGAGTTGTCCAATGGTATTTGTAGTTTAAATGCTGGCGAAGATAGACTTTCCATGTGTGCGGAAATGGAAATTGACGCAAATGGCTCTGTTATTAAATACGATATTTTTCCTACAGTTATTCATGTATATCGTCGATTAACGTATAAATTAGTAAATCGCATCTTAGTGGAAAAAGATACGCAAATGATTGAGGACAATCAAGATATTTTACCATTGTTACACAATTTAGAAGTTGTATATAAAGTTTTAAATAAACGACGTCAAATGCGTGGAGCTATAGATTTTGATATTCCTGAAGTTAAGGTAAAATTGAATGCCAAAGGTCAAGCAGTAGGTCTTGTAAAACGTGAACATGGATTAGGTGAATCTATCATTGAAGAATGTATGTTAGTAGCTAATGAAACAGTAGCTGAGCATATGGCTAGAAAAGAATTGCCTTTTATTTACCGTGTGCATGAAGAACCTGTAGAAGATAAAATGCTTGCCTTAAATGAATTATTAGCTAATTTTAATTTGCATTTAAATCGCAACACTGAAGGTGAAATTGAACCTAGAGCTGTTCAAGAAGTATTAAGTTCTATTAAAGGAAAGTCAGAAGAAAAAATTATTTCTGCTGTAGCTTTGCGCAGTATGCAACAAGCTAAATATAAAGCAGAAAATTTAGGACATTTTGGCTTAGCTGCTAAATACTATACGCATTTTACTTCACCAATTAGACGTTATCCAGATTTAATCGTTCATCGTTTATTAAAAGAACAATTAAATGGAAAAATGACAGCAGAACGTCAAGAAAAATTAAAATCAAGATTACCTGAAGTGGCTACACATACATCTAAACAAGAGCGCATTGCTACAGAAGCAGAACGCGAGACAACTTTAATTAAAGAAATTGAATATATGGCTCGTTTCTTAGGTGATGAATTCCAGGGTATTATCAGTGGCGTTACTGCTTTTGGTATTTTTGTAGAATTAGATAATGGCGTAGAAGGTTTAGTCCATGTTTCTACCATGGTAAATGATTATTATGAATATGTAGAGAAAGAATACGCACTCGTTGGCGAAATGACTAATTTCAGATATCGTTTAGGTGATGAAGTAACTGTTATTTTGACAAGAGCAAGTATCAAAGAACGTTCTATTGATTTTATTTTAAAAGACAATGGTAAAATGCCACTTGTTTTTGAAGATGATATAATCGCTAAACCATTTTTTACAGAAATCAATAATAATGTGAAAAAAGATTTAAAGATTAAAGAAAACTTTTCTAAAGAAAATAAAGCAAGCAAAAAGCAAGCGGATAAATATAAACGCAAAAAACGTAAAGATAAAGAGCATAAAAAAATAGAGGAAAAAAGAAAGAAATCTATTACAAAAATAGAAGGTAAGAAAAAAGATAACAAGAAAAGTGCTTTTTATGATAAAATTTATACGAAGAAAACTCGTAAAAAAAGTGGCACCAAAGAACGTGTGCGGGATAGAGTTTCAAAAGGCAAACGCCGTAAAAAATAAATATTTTAGACAATAAGTAAGGTTGATTTTATGGGAAAGAAAAATGCAAGTGTAAAAATTGTTTGTGAAAATAGAAAGGCTCGTCATGATTATTTTATTCATGAAACATATGAAGCTGGGATTGTTTTGGTAGGTACAGAAGTTAAATCTCTTCGTGCAGGTAAAGCTAATTTAAAAGATAGCTTTGCTAAAATCAAAAACAATGAAATCTTTTTGGATAATATGCATATCAGTCCTTATGAGCAGGGTAATATTTTCAATCATGATCCACTTCGTGCTAGAAAATTACTTATGCATAAAATAGAAATAGTGAAATTATCCAGTAAAATTAAAGAAAAAGGTTTTACATTAGTACCATTAAAAGTTTATTTTAGCAAAGGTAGAGCAAAAGTGGCTTTAGGACTTGCTACTGGTAAGAAAAATTATGATAAACGTCAAGCTTTGGCAGAAAAAGCTGCTAAACGTGATGTAGAACGTGCATTGAAGGAACGTCAAAAATATTAAATATAGCTAAGTGAGATGGTGATTAATTATTTATGTGGGAAAAGATAAAATCTATATTAACTACTACTAAATATCAAGTTAGAATTGGCTTGGCTGTAGTATTAATATTTTTAGGCGGATATAATTTATTTTTCATCGGCGATGATGAAGGACATGGCGATAATATTTCTATAAAAATAGAAAGTGGCATGTCTACAGAAGAAATTGCTCAAAATTTGCAAGAACATGCTATAATAAACAATGGTCTTGGTTTTCGCATTTTAGCTCGTTTGGAAGGTAAGGATACTCAATTTAAAGAAGGTATTTATTATTTTCGTGTGGGTATGAATATAAATTCTGTTCTTGATAGATTGGTTCAAGGGCCAGAAAATCAAGTAGTTAGAATAACTATTCCAGAAGGCTTCACTGTAGAAGATATTGCTAATTTATTAGAAAAAGAAAATTTGACTACAAAAGAGGAATTTTGCAAGGTAGCAAAAGATTATACTCCATATGATTATATGAAGGAAGCTACAGAAAATAAGGATATCAAATATGCTGTAGAGGGATTTTTATTTCCTGATACTTACGATATTGATAGGTCTTATGGTGCAAAACAAATCATGCAAATCATGGTAGATAATTTTGACCATAGATTAAATAGTGAAATGCGTGAACGTGCTAAAGAGGAAAATTTATCTATTTTTGAATTGGTAACTATGGCATCTTTGGTGGAAAAAGAAGCTAAGTTTGCAGAAGATAGACCAATTATCGCTGATGTATTTTTCAAACGACTAGAAAATTATATGATGTTACAATCTGATGCGACTATTCAATATGCTTTAGATGAACATAAGGAAGAGTTTAGCATTGAAGATACAAAACTAGATTCTCCATATAATACGTATCAGCATGAAGGTTTGACTCCAGGGCCAATTGGAAATCCAGGTCTTGCTTCTATTGAGGCTGTGTTATATCCAGCAACTACAGATTATTTGTATTTTGTGGCAGATAGTGAAGGTCATAATCATTATAGTGTAACGTATGATGAACATTTAAAAGTTATTGAAGAAATATATGGTGAATAAATAATAAGTAAGAGGAATTAAAACGTGGAAGCTTTATTTAAGCAAATGGAAGATTTTGCGAAAGAAAATAAAGTACCAATCATTAATGAAAATGGCAGAAAGGTTTTTATTGAGATAATAAAAAAATATAAGCCACAAAGAGTTTTGGAAATTGGTACTGCGATAGGTTATTCTGCATTATTAACTACTTATTATGGTGCAGAAAATGCAAAGATTATTTCTTTGGAATTAGATGAAGAACGCGCAAAACAGGCTCAAGATTTTATAAATCAGTCTGCATATAAAGAGCAGATTGAAATTATTTTAGGTGATGCCGCTGAAAATATAGAAAAACTAGATAAAAATTATAAATTTGATATGGTTTTTATCGATGCAGCGAAAGGACAATATCCTGATTATTTGCAGAAAGTATTACCATTATTAGCTGATGATGGCATTATTTTAGCTGATAATGTATTATTTCGCGGTTATGTAATGAGTGAAGAAAAGCCACCTCGCCGATATAAGACTATTGTAAAAAGATTGCGTGAATATATTGCTATGGTAAGTGATAGAGATAAATTTACAACAGAGATTTTTGAAAATGGCGATGGTTTGGCTTTAACTAAAAGATTGAAAACTAATTAATTATTTGGAGGAACAATGCAAAATACAATAAAAAAACCTGAATTATTAGCACCAGCAGGAAATTTAGAAAAATTGAAAATGGCTATTTTATATGGAGCAGATGCTGTATATCTTGGCGGAAAACGTTTTGGACTTCGTGCTTATGGCGGTAATTTTTCTAAAGAAGAAATGATTGAAGGCGTTAAATTTGCTCATGAACGTGGTAGAAAAGTTTATGTAACAGCAAATATTTTTCCGCATAATAATGATATAAATGAGATTTTACCATATCTACAAGAATTGGTAGAGGTTGGTGTTGATGCTGTTTTAGTATCTGATATCGGTTTATTCATGCTCATTAAAAATGAAGTGCCAAATCTTGAAGTTCATATCAGTACACAGGCTAATAATACAAACTGGAGAGCTGTTAAAGCATGGCAAGATTTAGGAGCAGAACGCGTTGTATTAGCTCGTGAACTTTCTTTTGCTGAAATAAAAGAAATTCGTGAAAAAACTGATGTGGAATTAGAAATGTTTGTACATGGTGCAATGTGTATTTCTTATTCTGGCCGTTGCTTAATCAGCAATTATTTAACAGGTAGAGATTCTAATCGTGGAGCATGTACTCAACCTTGCCGTTGGAAATATAATTTAACTGAAGAAAAACGTCCTGGTCAATTTTTTCCTGTAACTGAAGATGAAAATGGAACATATTTCTTTAATTCTAAAGATATGTGTTTACTTCCTTATCTAAAAGATATCATCGAATGTGGTGTAGATAGCTTAAAAATTGAAGGTCGTATGAAATCTATTCATTATGTAGCTAGTGTAGTAAGTGCATACCGTCATGCTATCGATAGTTATTTTGAAAATCCAGAAGAATTTACAATCAAACAGGAATGGATAGATGAATTAAATAAAGTTTCTCATCGTGAATATACAAGTGGTTTCTCTTATCATAAAACTTCTTGTGATGATCAAATTTATAACACAACATCTTATGAACATACATCTGATTTTGTAGGCTTAGTACTTGATTATGATGAAGAAACAAAAATTGCTACTATACAGCAACGCAATCATTTAACAGTTGGACAAGAAATAGAATTCTTCCAACCTGATGCACCTTTATTTAAACAAACTATTACAGAAATGTTTAATGATGAAGGTATTTCCATAGAAGTAGCACCACATCCACAACAGATTATTACTATGAAAATGGATAAACCTGTTGTGCCATATACAATTTTAAGACGTGATGTAGATAATAAAGAAGAATAATAATATAAAAAGAGCGTTATAGTCATGTTGAACTGCACCCCAAAAGTTGGACACAAAACAACTTTTGGAGGTGCAGTTTTTT
>ENA-OROE01000306-OROE01000306.1-human-gut-metagenome-genome-assembly--contig:-NODE-306-length-51816-cov-5.794942_pt1 | contig 51816 bp, 46 predicted proteins | sample MGYA00242126_ERZ509044 | MGnify/ENA primary metagenome ERZ509044 (study PRJEB26280, sample SAMEA2338716) | human gut metagenome | biome: human gut; feature: human-associated habitat; material: faeces... | reverse complement strand
CCGTCACCAGTTTATTCACCATTTTTTCAAAATCCATCTTTTCCGGCAGATCCTGCGTCTGTGCATTGATATCCGTAAAATCAAGTTCTTTTATGATCTCATCCGCCTCGGCCGCCATCACATTTTGCGGCTGTAAAAAAATCATCCATACGAACAAAACAGACCAGAACAAAATTTTAGCAATTTTTTTCATTTCTACCCCCCAGTCATCTGTTCGATCAGCCGCAACAAAACCCACAATTCCGGAATGGACAAAGCAACGATCGATAATTTTGCAAACAGTTCAATCTGTCCTGCGACAGATCCATATCCCGCTTCCCGGCAGACCGATGCAGAAAAATCGGCAACATATGTAATTCCAAGCATCTTTAACAGTGCTTTCAAAAGTGCCGGATCTACCGGAAGCGTGTCCATCAGTTCCCGTAAAAAATCCAGGATAAACGAAATTCTTGACAGTGTGTATCCGAAAATCAAAACCGATGCTGCAATTCCCACAAGCAACGCCAGCTCTCCCTTTTCTTTTTTCAGCAAAAGAGCCAGAAAAACCGCAGCAATTCCGATCATTCCTATCTTTATCATAGACATCACATACGAAACAGGGTTTCCATCGTTGTAAACAGTTCACTGATACAAGGCACGATCCAGAACAACACTATTATCAGACCTGCCAGGCTCAGCAGAAATGCCTGTTCCTCCCTTCCACTATGCTTGAGAATCTGGCTGAGTACTGCCACAACAATTCCAAGCGCTGCAATTTTAAAAATAATTGTTACACTCATACACTCAAGGTTCCCTTCCTACGCCTTTACACCAGAAGAATGATCATAACCACGCCGGTCAGCATTCCAACAGGCAGATACACCCGCTGTTTTTTAAAAAATTCCAATCGTGACTCTGCCAGAAATTTTTCCATCCGTTTTCTGCAGATTTCATTGCATCGCAGATTCTCTGCACGGCCTTCGCCATAAAATGCTCCCGCGGCAGACGTAAGGATTTCCCAGCCCTCCTGCCCGATCTGCAGTTCTCTTTTGTGCTTCTGCAGACAATCCTGCCAGATTTTCTGCCCGCTTGGATTCTGATGGTTGCGCATACATACACAGACCTCATCCAGAAATGCCTGCATGGACGCATCTGCCGTTTCATAAAAAGACAAAAAATCGTACAACCGCACGTGTTCCTGTTCCAGTGCATATCCCCAGCGCACAAACAGGCGTATCCATTCCCCCGCCATCCGCTGTCTTGCTTTTTCCCCCTCTGCCCATTTGTACAAAAATCCGGCACACCCTGCCAGTATCAGGACGGTTCCGAAAATCCTTGCCACAATGGATTTCCTCCTCCCTCATATACAGTGAGAATCCGGCGCCCGTCCGGTTTTCTCTGCAGACCAATGAGCCGCATCTGTGAGCGGATCAGATCCAGTCCGCCCATCTGCAGGCGGTGCAAAACCTCTATGTATGGTTCCAAGGATCGATACCCCGCACCGGGCACAGTCTGCCACCGCAGCAAAGTCCTCCGGAAGTCCCAGTTCGTCCACTGCAATGATCTGCGGGGACATGGAACGAAGCAGCATATGGATTCCATGTTCCTTCGGACAATTGTCCAGCACATCCGTGCGGGGGCCCAGATCGTTTTGCGGAATTCCCCGGTAACACGCGGCAATTTCCGACCGTTCATCGACTACCCCGACCTTTTTCCCGGCACGCAGGTGATTTCCTTTCGAAAGCAGCCGGATACAATCCCTTAAATATGTTGTTTTTCCGACCCCCGGCGGTGCAAAGAAAAACGTATGATATACGTTCTCTCCGCAATACAGCCATGGAATCAGTACCGATGCACACCCCTTTTTTTCGTGAGCCAGACGGATATTTAAACCGCTGATACAGCTTAACAGCTTCATACAGCTTGAGGTTCCGTGTTTCTCATAGCTTGCCCGCCCGGAAACCCCGATCCTGTGCCCGCCTTCCAGCGTAAAATACCCCTGTCGCAGTTCTTCTTCCAGTGCATACACGGAATATCCACTCAGATAATTCAGTACCTCCCGCATATGTGCTTCCGTGAGCAGCCCAATCTCTTTTTCTTTCTCATCCGCATATAAAATTTCCAGCGGTTGTCCGACCCGAAGCCGGATTTCTTCTGCCCCGCACAACGTTTCTGCTTCCATCTGCGTTCGAAAATCTACCGGAAGATATTCTGTAATCTCCATTCTGTCACTTCCTCCATGTTTCTTTCCATAAAAAATGAGCCATAAGGACAAATCCCTATGACTCATTTATATGTTTTATATGTGATTTTAGAACATCCGATTTACATACGGTCCGGTGCGGAAAAACCAAGCACATTGATACAGGTCTCAAGAATATTTTTGGTCAGTACCAAAAGACCGATATAAGAAGCCTGTACCTTAAAATCTTCCTCGGAAAGAATCTTTGTCTCATGATAAAATCCGTTGAATGCATTGGCCAGTTCATAAATATATGCACAGATCTTGTGCGGTGCTTTCTCCTCATATGCATTTTCCATCATGGCATTGAAACGTGACAATACAAGCATCAGGTTCTTCTCACTTGCAGAATGTGCCCCAAGAATCGGTGCATCCGGCAGCGAATTTTTTGCAGTGTATTTCTTTAAAATGGATTTAATACGCACAATCGTATATAAAATATACGGTCCTGTATTCCCTTCAAAAGAAGTAAAACGCTCAATATCAAAACAGTAGTCCTTGCTTGCCTGATTGGACAGATCTCCGTATTTGACTGCTGCCAGAGCAACCGTTTTTGCAGTCTGCTTTGCCTCTTCCTCGGAAATATCGAGGTTTTCCTTTTCTTTCTGGTTCTCTGTAATCTTTTTGAGCATCTCCTCATTGATCTCATCAAGCAGATATTCCAGACGCATAACACCGCCATCCCTGGTCTTAAACGGCTTTCCGTCCTTGCCGTTCATCGTACCGAATCCTAAGAATTTTAATTCGGTCTCCGGTTTCACCAGACCGGTCTTTCTTGCGCAGCGGAATACCTGTACGAAATGAAGTTCCTGTCTCTTATCTACCACATAAATAATCTCGTCCGGATCATAATCTTCCTCACGCCATACGATCGTTGCAAGATCGGTCGTATTATAGAGGGATGCACCGTCTGATTTTAAGATCATACACGGCGGGATCTCTTTCGTATCGGTATCTTCTTTCACATCGACAACCAATGCTCCGTCACTGACATAGGCAAAACCGTCATCTTTCATCTTCTGCACCATTGCCGGAATATAAGGCTGTGCATCGGATTCACCCTTCCAGAGTTCAAAAGATACGTTTAAATTCTCATAATTTTTCTTTAAGTCTGTCACAGACACGTTTAAGATATGGGAAAGTAATGCCTGATAGCCCTTTCTTCCATTCTGCAGCTCATAAGTTGCCTGCATGGCTGCCTCTTTGTACGCCTCATCCTCTTTTGACTTCTTACTTGCGGTCGGATAAATCTCCTCTAATTCAGAAATCGTAAACGGTGCTTCTTTCGGATATTCACCCTCGAAGTTTTCATCAAAATAGACAAGCTCCGGCTGACGCAGTTTTAACTCGGTGATAATCAGTCCCATCTGTAACCCCCAGTCTCCCAGATGTACATCTCCGATTACTTTGTGTCCGACAAATTTACCGATTCTTTTGATGCTTTCTCCGATGATCGCGGAACGTAAATGACCGACATGCAATGGTTTTGCCACGTTCGGTCCGCCGTAATCGATCATGATGGTCTTTGGATTTTCTGCTTTTTCACATCCAAAACGTCCTTCATCTGCCTGCATGTCTGCCACATAGGATGCTAAAAATGTCTCATCCAGTTTTAAATTTAAAAATCCCGGTTTTACGGATTCTGCCATGGAAAACATGGATGTCTCTGCAAGTTTTGCTGCAACCTCATCTGCGATCATAAACGGTGCTTTTTTGTACTCTTTTGCAGCTGCCATTGCCCCGTTGCACTGATATTCACAAAGATCCGGTCTGTTAGATAAAGTAACCTTTCCGTATTTTGCATCATAGCCACAATCCACAAATGCCTGTGTAATTTCCGCGGTTATAAGGTCTAAAATCTTTTTCATTTTCTTCTCTCCTGCATTTCTTTGCAAATCATTTCTGCCTAAATCAGGCATTTTCTCGTCTATTATACCATAATTCCGCCATTTCTCAAGTAAAACCCTTATTACGATCCCCTGTTTTATGAAAATACTTTCCATTTAACCCGATTCTTTTAACCAGTTCTGTTTCACTTCTATAATAAACCTAAACGAGACATCCGACTCCTATACCGCAGGCACACATTTCGTTCACTTATCACAAACCAGATCATTCTGTTGTATACAATAATATACTGCCCCTATCAAGCCTGCATCATTTCCAAGTTCCGCAGCCTTTAGTTCAAGATACTTACTAAAATGAGGCATACATCCTGCCATCACTTTTTCCCTCAAACGATCAATAAACAGCTCCTTTTGTGCCGAGACTCCACCTCCAATCAAAATCAGTTCGGGATTAAAGATATGAACCAGTCCGACCAGACCGGAGGCAATGTCATCGATCCAGGAATCCAGCAATTCCAGCATTACGACGTTACCCTTCTTTGCTTCCGAAAAAATAAATCTTCCGTTTACCTCATGTTCTTCTGAAAGTATTATCTTCCCGCATGATGCCGCGTCTCTGACTCTGCGAATCAGCGCGGCGGTTGAACCATAATGCTCCAAACAGCCATGATTACCACACGAACACAACTCACCGTCATTGTTTATCACAATATGTCCGATCTCTCCGGCAAGGCCATTTGCTCCCAAAAGGATTTTGGAATCTACAATGATCCCACCTCCAACACCTGTCCCAACCGTCATTACAATAACATTCCGATGGTCTGCTGCAGCTCCGATCCACATTTCTCCAAGAGCCGCCGCATTGGCATCGTTTAAAACCGCCGTTGGAAGATGGAATGTTTTTTCCATCTCATCTTTAATCCGGCTTCCTTCCCAGTTTTGAATATGTCCTGCTGACCCGATAACAACACCGTTTACCGTATCTATGCCACCGGTCGCCGACACACCAATTCCCGCCAGCTCCTGTTCCGTCACCTCGTGTTCCGCAAGAAACAATTTCATACTTTTTAAAACTGTCTTAAGAATCGGTGTCTCATACCTGTCAAATGCAACATCGTAAGCCTCACTATACCGGATTACACCCTGTTCATCTACAAGCCCCAGTTTTACGGATGTACCACCTATATCCACACCCAAATATGTTTTTCCGTTACTCATTCCGGATCTTCTCCTTTTTCCGCATCTTCCATTGCTCCCTTATGTTTTCCCTGTATGGCAGATAATGTTTCTTTATATTTTTGCGCCTTAAAATACGAATCATTCGCAAAATAATACGAATACAGAATATCGATCATAACCAGAATAGAAAACTGTGGTGAAATTTTCGTACCTGTATCCAGGTTTTTCAGATAGGCAACCCTTAACACTTCATCACATCTTGCCGCCGTCTCCGGTGCCGGATTCGCAGTGATAAAGATTACTTTTGCATTTCTGCTTTTTGCGATGCGGATACTTTCCACAATCTCTCTCGTCGTTCCACTGAGAGAAATTGCAATGACAAGCATCCCCTCCTCAACCAGTGCTGCACTCATCTGTATCATCTGTGAATCTGTTACCGCAGTCACATCCAGTCCGATCCTCATAAAACGGAGCTGAAATTCCTCTGCGACATTGCCGGAACTTCCCATTCCATAGACAAACACACGCCGGCTTACATTTAACAGTCCGGCAATCCGGCGGATCTGGTTCTCATCAAGCAATTTAAAATTTTCCTGCAGCAGCTTCTGATAACTGCTCTGTACCTTCTTGGTAAACAGACTGATATCTTTCTCACTGACTGTTCCATTTTTTTCCTCTTTTAAGTCCTTTTCGTATGCAAAAATAAATTCACGGTATCCCTTAAATCCACATTTTTTTGCAAAGCGTGACAATGTTGCCTCGGATACATAGAGCAGTGCTGATATCCGCTTGGATGAAAAATCTGTCAGCTCCTCATTATTTAGAAAATAATTGGCAATCGTATGCTCTACCTGCGTCATATCCGACTGCGCAGCCTCAATCTGGCCTTTCGTCTCATTCTGGTTAAAAATTATATATCTGCTATTCTTCAAGGTTCCATCACCTGTTCCTGTTTTATTACAATAATGTTCCCATTATATTCTTTTTTCACGCAAAACACAAACAATCTGTGAGGACAACGGTATCCATTATATCAAATTTTTCCCCTCAAACTTACTCAGTGCAGTCTGCTTTGTATGTGCATCCGCACATGCCTTTCCTGCCGCATCTCCCATATCAATCACCGTCGGCTGGATACGGATACTCGCCTGAGCCAGAAATGTTGTAGAAATACATCTGCCGATTGTTAACAGATTGTCGACCTGCTCATTGATAAGACACCGGTATGGAATCTCATAGTATTCTCCCCTCTGATACTTCTCCATATGGACAAGTCCTTTCGTTGCAGAGTGTACATCAATATACCAGTCTCCTTTTGCCACTGCATCTTCAAATCTTGCCCTCTTTATGTAATCGTCTTCGCTCAGCACATATTTTCCGACAATACGGTAGGATTCCCGGACACCGAGTGCTGATGCTTCCCGAATCAGATACGCATGTTCAAATCCCGGCATACATGCCTTTAAAAATGAAACCAGCCGGAAGATCATCTGATGTCCCTCCGTTACAGCTCTGCTCCTTGCCCACACATCGGTATTCTTCTTCATACTACTGATATGCGGACAGTTAAATGTCATACAACCCGGCTGATCTGGAATGGAAAAACACTGGTAGTAAACGAGATCTTCCTCTTTCAGATATCCAAGTTCCACCCCTTTTCGAAAAACCGGTTCAAGTTTAAAATTCTTATTCCGCACCATTGCAGATTCAAAAAAGTATCCTTTTACCAGCGGAGAAAATTCATCATTTAAAGACAAACAGTATGCCCGGTATTTTTCGACATCAATGCCACCCATCTCAAAACGCAGCGATGTCATCTGGTTATTTCCGTTCTCATCCCCGGCGGTATATGCTACTCCCGCCATTCTTGAAAGAACCGCATCCCCGGTGGCGTCAACAAATTGTTCTGCCTCTATCGCATATACACCTTCCTCAGTCGTCACAAAAATCTTTTCAATTTTCTGATCTTTTACCTGACAGTCGGTCAGCACTGCATCATATAATATCCCGCCTCCATATTCCAGAAACATCTCCTCTAACACAAGTGCTTTTGCCTCTGCTGTGGAATGTACATATTCCATAATGCCATCTCTGGTAGTGACCCCTTTTTCTTTCAGGCGTCTCTCAATCTCATGAAATATCTCTCCATGTTCAACAAAAGACTCCATCATCGGATTCACCAGCGCATTGACAGCCGCCCCGCCAAGTGCAAGGCTTTTTTCCACGATCAAAACCCTGTTTCCTTCTTTTGCCGCACGGATTCCCGCTGCCGCCCCGGCAGTGCCACCGCCAACTACAACCGTGTCGTAGTTTCCAATCACCTTTATTTTATCCCATTGATACATTCTGTTTTCCACCCTCATTTTTCCGTAATCGTTCTTCTGCTTCCTGCATCCGTTCCCGCAATGTCTCTTCCGGCAATATGCCTTCCGACAGCATTACCATATAATCTGTCATCTGTGGAAGAATCTCACTCTTCATATATCTTCCCGCAAAACTGTGTGCAGCGATCTCGCTGACTGTTGTAAGCGGTCTTTGCACCGTACCAAAAATCGTCTTTTTCTGCACAGGATCAAGCCGCATACCGACTTTCCCAAGCGTTGTAAATTCCAGAAAATGATAAAACTCATGCGCAAGATGCAGCTTTATGAGCCACTGTTCCCCTGTCTCCACTCCGTTTTCCTTCAGAATCTGTTGCTTTCTGCGCAGATCCGGCATAAAAAGTTCAATCTTTTTTTCCTTCCCGCCACAGGTGATCTGCGCCCATACCTCATAGTTTTGCCCATGATGTGAAAATTCCCGTTCATCCTGCAGAATGGCAACACCGGAATTCACTAGTATTGCCATAATATCCGCATCTTTATACTGCTCAAATGCCTCCTGTCCGCATGCGATCGCTTCCGTCACATAATCCCTGCATTTCTCCTTCGGGATACAGTGTGCCAGCCGGTCATTCATCAGTTCCATCATCGCATATTGTTCTTCTGTTATTGATTTAAGATCATACATTGTCTCAATCCTTTGCAGCGACTGCAATAATTTCCTGATCATCCTCAACAAATTCCAGTTCCATCTCAGCTAGACCGAGCAGCTGCTCTTTGTTTAAGACACCGCTTAAATCACTCATTTTCTGACCAAAAAATAAGTACGTTTTCGGCAATGTCGCACCAGCGTCCGTATACTGTGTCATACCGTCCACAAATTCCATGAAATCTGTTCCAATCTGATCTTTGTGAAATACTCCAATTTTTGCAATATTTTTCTGAAGACGTATAACGCCTTCCTCATCGATCATGCGCACCAGTTTTTTCTTTGATTTAAATAATCCTAGAAAGCCGCCTTTTGCCACATTTACATAGTACGCATGCCATCTTCCTGCCGCTGCTGCCTGCTCAACCATATCTGTCGTTGTCTTCTCGGCATCCGCTAAAATCTGCTTCTGTTCTTCCTCCGAGATGGTCTTTGCATTGCGGTCCTTGGTACGCAGCTCTGTCGCTCCTGTTGCGATCGCTCTTAAAATATTTTTCTGGCTGTCTATCTCAATCGAAATATCAACCGTTGCTGCATCTGCGCCTGCCCTGGTGATCACTTCCATAATATCATGGCGGATTTTACGGATATCCTCATCCGTAGGGTTTGCAACATTTCGCTCCATCTGCTCACGCACAAGTGCCAGAGAGACACCGATCGTAGAAATGTACGGTGCATTTTCCGCAATCTTATGCCGGATTCCCATTTTTTCTCCCAAATATGGTACGACAACCGACGCCGAACCACCACCACCGACCAGACAGATCAGGTTCGGATTCAGATTATAATCTGCAATCAGTTGTTTTACAATCTCGCCAACTTTCGTCATCGCAATATCCATTGCCTGACGGCACAGTTCTTCCACCGTGCTCCCCGTCATAGATGCCAATGCACCCCATGCGATCTTCGCTGATTCCACATTTCCGGCAGCATAGTCATCCGCCGGCACATAACCCAGAATATTTGCGGCACCTGCCAGTGTAAGCGCATAGCTCTCGCCATTTGCACAGGCAACGACCGCATAATCCGATGTATCGTCCTCGCGCGGTGCGATCAGCTCTATCTTTGGATTCTTCATCTTATCGGTGTCAGTAAAGACCTCATACTCTTTCTCTGCGATATGTGCGGATCTTGGTCCGACATCTGCGATCTTACCTCCACGCACCACGATCATACTGCCTCCGGCAATTCCAAGTGTACGCACATCCAAAGAAGTCAGATATAACTTTCTTCCCCCGATCTGTGCATTTTTAATCATAACCTTGCCATCTTTGATCGCTGAAATATCGGTCGATGTTCCTCCTGCCTCAAGGAAAATGCCATCTGTCAGTTTTTCATACATCAGTGCTCCTGCCACACCTGCTGCCAGGCCGGATAGCATCGTAAGAATCGGTCTCTTCCGCACCTCATCGATACTCATGACGCCGCCGTCACAGCGCATGATCATCAGCGGTTTTTTAATACCGGAATCTTTTACCGCATTTTCCGTCATGTTGGCAGTCTCCATCATTTTGGGGATCAATGCCGCATTGACTGCTGCTGTTCTCGTCCTCGCCTGCAGTCCGTAAAGCTGGGAGATCTCATGTCCACCTGTAGCGACCAGTCCTTCTTTTACCGCCAGGTCAATAACTTTCTGCTCATTTTCCGGATTATCAACAGAGTAACTCTCCGAAGCCACGATCACCTCCACATTTTTCAGTTTCAGTGCATCGATTGCCTCTTTTACAGCCTCATCGGTAAGTGAGGCTGCATCTATAAATTCATGCTCTGTATATAAATATTTTCCCGGTGCCAGCTCGATATTTCCGACTGTCGTCTCCTTGCGGGAACGTTCTGCCTCCATACCACTTCCCATGCCAACAATACCAACACGTGCCACATCTCCCTCTAACAGGGCATTGGTTGCCTGTGTGGTTCCATGTGCGATAAATATAACATTATCCGGAGAAATTCCATTTTTTGTGAGTACCGTATTGATCGCCTCAATGATTCCCTGCGCCACACCGCGCTCGGCATGATGTGTCGTCGGCACTTTTTCTTTTGCAATGACCTCATAGGTCTCATTATCTACGACTACGGCATCCGTAAATGTTCCTCCGACATCGATTCCGATTCTTACCTTTCTGTTATCCATATGTGAAACATACCCTCCTTGAATGATCCTTACTGTTTAGAATAATGCTACTGCTGCGTAAATCAAGATTCCAAGTGCCATTACCATGGTGTATGGAAGTGTTGATTTCAAAATATCATTAACATCGACTTTTGCATAATCTGCTACGATAACATTCTGTGTGTTTGTCGGGTCTGATACACACTGTACCACGCTGGTACTACGAAGTGCCATACCAACTGCTGGTGCACTCAGTTTTCCTGCTGTCAGAAAAATATTTGCGAGGCCGGAGCCAAGACCGTACATATTTAACGGTCCACGATACAGAGCCAGTGGAGAAAGAACTGTAAAAATTACAATGTACATAATCGGGTTTGATGGAAGAATCACACTAATGATTGGCTGCATCAGAGCAGATGTTTTCTGTGCTGCCACTCCATTTAAAAGAATTCCAATACCAATCATCAGACCGATGACTCCTGCCACATCCTTAATTCCCTCTACCATGGAGCTTGAAAGAACCTGAATACTTGAAGACGGATTCGTAATTAATGCTGTTACAATAATTGCTACCACCAAGCTTGTCTCCGCATTCCACTTAAAGAAAAATACCAGTACGATAGGAAGAAGCGGCATCAGCATGGCAACCGGATTAACCTTTTTAGAGTTGGTTCCAGCATTCATTGCCCATGTACTTCTGACTGTCTTTTTATTTACATTGATTAAAATATATGCAACCGTCACAACCACACAGATCAGTCCCATCACGATGGAAGATGTTTTAATAACCTCCATATCCATTCCAATGGTATCTACATAAATCTGGTACTGCGATACATTAAAAAGAAGTCCAATGTTTAATCCAAAAAGTACGAGACTTGCTGCCACGATCGGCTCAATTCCCGCAGACAGTAACAGCGGAATTGCAATCTGAGCGACCATAATAACAGGACCTGCACCACTCATAGCAGTAAAGATCAGTGCCGTTGCAGCAGTCAGTGCCAAAGCGATCATAACCGGCTTATCCCCTGCCAGCTCTGCTGCCTTACGGATAATGGCATCTGAAATTCCCTCTTTCTGAATTACCTTTGCAAAAATTGCACCAAATACGGTAACAATAATGGTGCTTGCAAGACGGGATGCTCCACCTGCAATTACATAAGAAGTAATACTCTGTGTCTCTGCATCACTTGATATAAATGGAACTCCTGCTACTACTGCGATTAAAATTCCCATACATGGAAGTGCTAAAATCGCTGGCATCTTTTTTGTCATCATAAGAGCAACTCCCGCTAAGAAGATTGCCAAAATTACTATTACCTGTAACGTCTGCATACCTATTCTCCTCCTTCAATCAGTGCATTTGTAAACTTTTTCGTGATGAGCTGTGGTCTTGTAATCGCCCCACCCACAACGACACTATAACATCCAAGTTCAACCACTCGTCTGGCTTTCTGCGGCACATCGATATTTCCCTCAGCAATTACCGGATGATGTACCTGTTTTAATATCTTGCGTATAATTTCAAAATCATTCTGTTCAATTTTGTCATTTACGCTGTACGGCGTATATCCCACAAGTGTTGTTCCAATAAAATCAAATCCAATTTCATCTGCAAATAATGCTTCCTCCACCGTTGAACAGTCTGCCATAAATTTTTGATCCGGATATTTTTCTTTCACTTTTTCAAAAAATTCTTTCAGATAAGTTCCATCTGGTCTGATGCGCTTTGTTGCATCCACTGCAATAATTTCTGGTTTTATCTCCATCAATGCATCTACCTCTTTTAAGGTCGGCGTAATATATACTTCTGAATTGTCATACACCTCCTTGATAATACCGATGATTGGAAGTGAAACATTCTTTCTTATCTCAAGAATATCTTCTACCGTATTTGCCCGAATTCCTGCTGCTCCACCCTCATATGCGGCTTTGGCCATCCGCCCCATAATAAATGATGAATGTAAAGGTTCATCTTCTAGTGCCTGACACGATACAATCAGCTTGCTTCGCAAATTCTCAAACTGCGCTTCCATTCTCTTACTCCTTTCACATCACCTTTGGGATCCTCTGTGATATAAATTTTATACCCCGAATTTCCGGTTTTTTCAACGATTTTACCCGATACTGAATCTACTTTCCTTCAAAATTGATATTTTTTGTTTTTGCGAAACTTCTTTCACAAAATTCTTTCAAAATTCCGGTTTCTTTTGTACACTTTTGCACAAATATCAGAAGAAGTTTCATCAAAATTGACAAAAAAAGAGTACTGATCACAAGCTGCACTTATAATCAGTACTCCTTTTCTGCCCTCACTAATCTTCGTTTTTAAAGATCACACTGCGGTAATTATTTAACACTTTATACAAGATCATACCTAACACATAGCAGGAAATCACTTCGCCGATTCCGACAGTCAGCATAAAGAATGGGATCGTCCCCTCTGCCATGTACACATATGCCAGAACAAACGGTACAATGATCGTATTTGCCACGATCGGTGGTAACGGAGCCAGCCATTTGTGCTTTCTTAACGCATAAGTTCCACATGCCCCGATCAGTGTCGCAAGACTGCCAAACACAACATCAAGCGGCATGCAGCCGGTGAGCAGATTGCTGAGCAGGCATCCTATAAAAAGTCCCGGAATAGCTGCCGGTGTAAATACCGGTAAAATGGTAAGTGCCTCGGAAATCCTGACCTGAATTGCGCCGGAAGCAAGATTGAATGCACTGATAAAATAAGTCAGTACAACATAGATAGCTGCGATAAGTGCAGCCTGCACGATAAGTAATACTTTTTTGTTTCTCATTTTTCATTTCTCCTTTAGTTTTGTTTTACGAGTGGAAGGTCTCGAACACTCGATGTCACTGCAACTTTCTGATTTTAGCATAATCGTCGAAAAAAATCAACTCCTCCTGCGCACCCATGCAGTAAATGACCAGAATATCCCTCTCACCGGCAGAAACATCAGCCACAATCCGGACCAAATCACATAAACCGGATTTTTCACGCTGATACAATGTCCGTTCCGCACAAATGCGGTCAAAATTCCTCTGATCTGATCCTCTTCCACCGGTCCTTCCACCTCTGTCTGATTATCCCCTGCCATATAAAACTGACCGCCTTTTCGTTTTACAACACGGTGCAGAACCAGAATGCTCCCTTTTCTGCGGTACAGCACAACATCTGCGCGCCGGATTTTTTTCACATCCGCTTTTTTTATGACCGCGGCATCTCTGCCCGGCACAAACATCGGATACATACTGTATCCTTCGGGATAGATCTGTATGACCTCTCCCGCTTCTAATAATTGTTCAATATCATATTTCATCGGAAACCTCTTGTTACTGTTCACTTGCAAGCTTGTCATCTTGAAATATTGTAGCATTTCCCCTGTCCAAATGCTATAATATTTCCAATTCATTTGTAATGGAAAGGAACCACAACGATATGAAAACATCTGATGGATTCGTAAAAACAACAATCGCAGGTATTCCCTATCTTCTGCCCTATGGTCAGAAAATTGCCGACCATGCACGCTCCCTGCGCCTAAATGACTCCGGTGCACTTTTATGGGATACACTCTCCCTGGGTGCGGACAAAAGCACGCTCTTATCTGTGCTGGCGAATTACTACAATACAGATGCTGATATGCTCCCTCAGCTTACCTCTGACTTAGACAGCTATCTTGCCTCTTTAAAGCAGCTTGGCATGCTCTCTTACAATGCGCCGGCAGAAAATTTCCCACCGCATTCTGAGCAGACTGACAATACGTTTCCTGCACTGTTTTCTGACGATCGTGCTCCAAAATATTATAAGATCGGCGGTCTCTGCTTTTCATGGTTTGGCCCGGACGATCTGTTTGATACCTATTTTAAAGATTTCTCCTGCGAAGCTGCTGTGGCTGATCAGCGCATTTTTATAATAACCGGGAAACCGTCTCATCTTGCAGATGGTACACTTCTGCTCCACACCACTGAACTTACCATCTTTGACGTCACCGACACCTACCGCTTTGTCTTTGGCACTCACTGGGGAATCCATGAAATGCGCGTAAAAAAAGACGGCTCTGCCGCCGTCCTCTACTGTGTTGATGCCGATAATAAAGATCATGCAGAAAATATTTTTCATGCACTGCGTTTTGCCTTCCTGATTGCCGCACAAAAGCAGGCTCTTTTTGTCCTGCACTCCGTTTCTATTTTTTATCAGGGAAAAGCCTGGCTCTTTTCCGGCAGCTCCGGCACCGGCAAATCCACACACGCGAACCTCTGGGCGAACCGGTATCATACTCCGGTTTTAAACGGAGACTTAAATGTACTTGACATCAAGAACGGCCTGCCTTATCTATACGGTCTGCCCTGGTGCGGGACGTCCGAAACATACACCACCACCACCTATCCACTTGGCGGTATCGTGTTTTTAAAACAGGCTCCTTTCAACCGGGTGAACTCTCTCCCACCGGATGAACAGGCACTTTTTCTGATGCAGCGCATGATCTCCCCGACCTGGACGAAAGACCTGCTGTTAAAAAATCTGGCATTTGCAGAAACACTTGCCCCGCTGACAAAAATTTTCCGGCTGAATTGTACAAAAAATCCCGAAGCTGCAGCCGTCATGAAAGCTGCCATTGATCAGTCCATATAAGACGCTTTCTTTCAAAACTCATCCATCATTTTCTGTACTTCCTCTGCGGTCAGCACAACACACCTCTGTTCCCGGATTCCATACACCCTCCTGCACACCGACAATACCGTTGGGCGGTGTGTGGTCACGATACAGGTGCGCGGTTCATTTGTCTGCATGATATTTTTCAAAACCCTGCGCTCGGTTGCAACATCAAGTGCACTTGTTGCCTCATCCAAAAGCAGGATCGGCGCACGGCGAAGCAATGCCCTTGCGATTGAAAGCCTCTGTGCCTGTCCTTCTGAGAATCCGACCCCCCGCTCTCCGACTTTACTATATATCCCATCCGGCAGTTTCTGTACAAACTCCCAGGCACAGGATACTATCAGTACTTCTTTGATCTCCTCATCCGTAGCATCCGGTCTGACATTCCGCATATTTTCCGCAATCGTGCCGGAAAACATTGTATTTCCCTGTGGCACATAAGAGAACAGACGGCGTGCTGCCGGTGTGATTGTAAGCACTTCCCCTGTTTTTGCTCCCACCAGATCTTCATCCCCGCTTTGTATATGCAGCAGGGCGAGCATAATGCGCAAAAGCGTTGTTTTTCCTTCACCGGAAGGTCCGACTAACGCAACAATCTCATGTGGATGTGCCTCAAAGTCCGCCCGCATAAACACCTTTGTTCCATTGTGATAAGTATAAGACATCTTAGAAATGCAAAGACTGATGCCGTTCTCCCGGTTCTCTTCATAAAATTTCTCCGCATGCTCTGCATCCGAATAGTCCTCTTTTGGCATGCCAAGGATATCCATCAGCCTTCCAGCAGATGTGGTCAGCGAAATCGCCGTCGGTACCAGTGACACAAGCTGATTCAGCGTTCCTGTCAGTGAGCCGGACAATGATAAAAACATCGTCATCGTACCGTAGGAGATCGCACCACTCCAGACACGGTAAATACCAAATCCATAACAGCTGTATGACACCGCAAGCCCGACGATCGATAACAGGATCGAGGTTGCCATGGACATTTTCTGAAACTCCAGCTTCATACCAAGATATTCTTTTTGCAGTCCTCGCAGACGTTCCCCGTAGAGCCGCACCAGATCAAAAGCCTTGATCGTCTGGATATTCGAAAATGCCTCCTGGTTAAATCCGGACATCTTTGCATTCATAGCTGCGCTTTTCTCATTATTTCCTTTCATTCGCCTTAAAATCCGCCTCGACATCAGCATACTGACCGGCATGCCAAGCATCGCAAGAAGTGCAAACATCGGATCATTGTAAAAGACAAGCGCAAACGTACTGATAAACCGCACAGTATATATGATCAGATTCGGAATCCAGCTTAAAATACCATTTGAAATGTTTGAGGCATCCGAATTCCAGCGTGTCAGGAGATCTCCCGTGTGATATTTCTGGATTGCCTCAAGATCCGTCACTAACATTTTATCAAAAATATCTGCCTTGATATCATTGTCCACACTGATACTGATCTTATTGGAAAAATAACTGGTCACCTGTGAGATCAGCATATTCCCTATGGAAAACCCGATATACAGACAGAACGTACGCACCAAAAGCCCCGCCTGCTTTCCGGTGATAATATCGACCATATCCCTTGAAATCAGACTTGAAATCAGTGAAATAACTGTTCCAGACAGACCAAGCAGCGTGTAAAAAATCATCTGTTTCCAGTATTTTCTCGCATACTCATAGATCCAGACGGTCTCCCGCCACATATCTTTTAATACACCCTCTTTGATCCTTTTATGATAAAATTTCAGACTGTCTAACATAATATTTCCCCATTCTAGCCGATTTCCAGTTATTATAACAAATATGAACCACGAAAAAAGAGGTTACCACATGTATATGTCAGGCAATCTCTTCCTCACATACCATATGATAACCCCATCTGAACTCCTACATCGCCCAGTCAGTTACTGTATCATCCGGTCCATATCCTTTCTTTTCCCAGGATGGCTTGCGGTTTCCATTATCAGTATTGTAACTTCCAGCATATCCCGAATCCACATAATGCGTCTCGAGTCCACAGGCTGTAGCTGTATATGCCGGACATCCCAGACATCCGAACTGCTGTCTGTATCCTCTGGTGCCTCCATTCCAGCCTGAATAATCCGGTGCCTGCCCCTTAGTCCGTAACACTCACACTTGAGATTGCAAGTCCCGGATCCGATTTTACAACCAGATCACCAAAACCGATATTATCGTTCGGATTCTGATGATATCCCAAAGAAACACAAAGAGAACTTGTTCCGTCTCCTGATGTGCACCCCCTGCCACCGGAAACATAAGTAACCGGCTGATTAAATGAGATATTTAACTGCTGTGCTTCTTTAGTATGATCCGCATTATGCACGGCATTCACCTGAATACGGTAATCACCTCTTCCGGTCTGCGGTGTCTGATGGATATATGCTGTTGTCGTATAACAACCGCTTCCGTCGCCACTTGCTAAATATACTCCTTCTGCAAGTTCATCACTGGTAAGTAACACTGGTTTCATATACTCTTTCATGCGAACTTCCCTCTCCCCTGTTCTTTTCACTTATTTCTATCTATTTTAACCATATCTTTTTGTGCTGTCAAGCATTAGTACACGCCTTTTTTCGCCCTGAACCGATTTTTTTATAATGAATTTTTAAAACCCACAATGCTCCAATAACCAGCATCAGGTAAAACCCCACTCCCCTTGTCACGCACATTGCAGGAACCAGATACTGTCCTGAAAATACCGGTAGAAATACCTTTCCATACATCGCCTCCGTGATTCCCTGTGCTCCCGGTACCGGAAGCATATCCACCGCAACATAGATGGCTGCCTGAAGCAGCAGGATCTGGTACATCGCTGTTCCAGACAGTCCAAATCCCAGATACACCAGAAAAGTCAGCAGAAAAGCACTGCTTCTCTGAACAAATGTCATCACAATTAAAATCAGTATTTTTTCTTTGTGATCCCGGAAAAAGAGAACCGTTCCACGGTACCCATCCAGAAATCCGTCCAGTTTTTCCAACCATTTCTCTTTTGGTATTTTCATGCCGCATTTTTGTGCCATGACAATTATTTTTTCGGCCAGATGACGGATCAGAACCGGTCTTAACATGACAAATAAAAGAAGAATTACGAGCAGAACATTTAAGGAAAGTCCCACGATATACCAGAAAAAATATCCGCCAAGATGCTCTTTCAGTAGTTTCTGCCAGAATAACAGGATCATCATTCCGACGACCGCCAGCACAAATTTATAAGCTGTCGCAACAGCCATCAGCACCGCGGTTCCCTCCGGCAGAGGAATACCGTCCCTTTTCATATAATAAAGCTGCATGGGCTGTCCTCCCGATGCAGACGGCGTGATCCCGGAAAAAAAGAACCCGGCAAATGAATATCCAACACACTGACGCACATGTACTATGATCCCGACACTTCGAAGCAGAAAACAGATCATACAGCCTTCCGCAGCAACAAAAAATACTGAAAGGAACAATGCCGCCCCGACATATACCGGCTTCATTCTGATTAGTGTAGATTTCAGTTGTGAAAAATTTTGTCCACGCAGGACTACACCAAATGTAAGCATCATGATCGCAAGAAACAAAAAAAATTCTTTTCCATATTTTCGGTCTGTACTCTTACGTTTCATAAGCAACCGCCTGTTCTTCCCGCACGATCAGATCTGAAAGACGTCCCTCAAACACCACGCGGCAGTTTTTGTATTCACAGACATCCTTCGGGGTGACCAGTGAAAAATGTTTCTCCGATATGAAAATCCCCTGTTCCCCTAATACTTCTGCCAGATAAGATGAACATGTATACTGGTTTTTCAGGTAAAATTTCCGGTGGCAGAGCAGGGCCAACAGTCCAGCAGCCGCATAGTGCATATGGAATCTGTTTTTGTAATCCTTATGCAGGCGTTCACGGATCGCTTCTTTCTGTTCACCGGTGCAGTCCAGTTCACAGATCCGGTACTCAGCCGTCGGAAACGCCCCCGCGATCTGTCTGCTCCACTCGCGCTCAAATCCTGCAATCAACGGGATATACGGATTTCTTCTTCCAAAACTGTAAGCTTCCGACAACTGTTCATCAAGTGACAGTACCACATGAACGTATTTCTGTCCCAGATAATGTCTGATCAGAGATGCAAAAAAACCTGGTGTGTCCACTAATGCAATATATATGTGTGCCATATTCTTTGGTTCCTTCCTGTTTTTTCTATTTTTTGCATTTTACTGAAATCTGTAAACTGCATTCGCAAGACGGTAACCGCCAATGGTCAGCCGCCTTCCAACTGCTCCGGGCAGATCCGTCCATCCGCTCAGACTCGCGTATTTCAATTTATAGTACAGTTTCGGATTGGATGTTTTGATATCTCCCCACAGATTCTTTCGCTTTTCCAGTGCTTCCTCATTTCCGATCAAAAGCAGGTGAATCGATGAGATCGCCATCATGATCGAGATATTGCGGTACATATACGATGCCAGTTTTGGTTCCTTCTCTTTTATTTTTGTAAGATCTGCCCCCGCGATCACCATTCTGGTCACTTTCATCTGCTGGTCGATCCGCTTTTTTAACATCTGCTCGTTGACAGACTGGTCATCCCTGCCAAGATAATACTGGTACAGATCAATATCCATATAAAAAATATTTCTGACATACGGCAGCGGGCAGTAGGCAAACAGATTGTCCACATAAAACGTATGCTCCGGCAGAACAATTCCCGACTGCAGCAATATTTCCGTGCGGTAAACCAAGGCATGCATGACCAGATACTGGGACGGCAGGAAATGCCCGGTCTCACTCCAGGGGCAGATTTTTTCTGCAGGAAACACATTCCCGTATCCCATACTGCGCGTTATCTGCTGCTCCAGATGATTGTATACATAGTTGCAGACAAACAGATCCGGCTTTTCTTCGCCCTCTCCCGCCTCTTTGCAGTAATATCTGATTTTTTCTAAAAGTTTCTGATAGGCAGTTCCGTCCAGCCAGTCATCGGAGTCCACCACCTTAAAATAAACACCCCTTGCGCAGGCAAGTCCCGCATTGACACCGGAACCGTGTCCACCGTTCTCCTTATGTATCACTTTCACAAGATCCGGATATTGTTTTTGATATGCATCCGCGATCTCCCCTGTCTTATCCTTTGAACCGTCATCTATAATAATGATCTCCACATCTTCTCCGCCCGGCAGAAGCGATTCGATACACCTCGCCATATAACTTTCAGAGTTGTAACATGGAACCACAAAACTCAGATATTTTTCTCTGTTCTCCATCCTAAGCTTCCCTCCCTTTCCTTTCACAGATAATCTTACGGGAAAACTCTTAAGAGAACGGACAGCTTTTCTTAAATATTTTCGAAATTATTTCTAAACAAAATCGGAATCATTTTACGATTCCAGTAAAATGGTTCCGATCTTATATCCTTCCTGTTCTATTTTCTGATCATTTGCGAATGTGATAAAACTGCCGGTCGCCGTATCCCGCACCGCAAAATATACACTGTAACATCCAGCCTTTACACCCCGAAGCGGTATATTTGTTAAAAAGTTCTCCTTTTTTTCTGCTTCATTTCCCCCGGCAAGTGACGCAATATCCCCTGAGGGGATTCCCTCATAAATCGTCTGACCGGTTTCATCTTTCACAAGGAATACCGGTTCACACTCTTTATAGACCGGTGCAAATCCGACATTCTTAAGTGACACTTTTATCTCTGTCGTATCTTCCCAGAAATCATGCTGCATAAAAACATCCGACAACACCAGACGGTAACCTAAATGCCTCTCTATATACGAAAGTCCTTCCATCCCGTCAAAGCAGTCCGATGTCTGTACCGCAGATGACGCCCACTTTTCTAATACAGCCGCATCATAGTCCTGATTCAGATAAGTCACATGCATGGTTTTTAAATCCGCAATAGCGCACTCTAAATCATTATATTCATTGTCTATGATGACCTCCCCGCCATTTGGCACACGGGAACACAATTTTTCCTGAAAAGCAAGTTCTTCCATGCGGTTCCACGCCTGATCTGTACCTGCCTCTGCGGCACTTTTTTCACCATAAGTACCACAGTCATTGCCGCTTCCTAACATTCCGTCATTGAACAGTCCAAGCCTGTCATACAGCGGATTTTTACGATCTTCCTGCAAGTCTGCATCTGCACTTTCCAGGATCTTCCGCCACTGTACCGGTGTCCGCACTGCAAGATACATCTGGCTATCCGTCGATTTTACAAGCTGTTTTGCAAGCTGCTGTAAAGACTGCTGATCTGCATACTTTGTCCCATTGAGTTCCCCCCAGTTGCCGACAAAGAGCCCCTGTAATGTAAAAACAGAGTCACTGTATTCTGTTAATATTCCTCCAACCTGCTGCATATGTTTTATCACAAAATCGATACTCTCCGGTTCATACTTCTCATTTTCCCCATTCCAGTCATACAAAAACCGTACGATCCAGTGCTCTTTTGTCACAGACATCGCCTGAAAAAGTCTTTCGATATTCTGCAGACCTTCCTTTGATATTTCTTTGTCCCGGTATTCCCTTAAATTGATCTGCGCCATGGCAAGGGCATGATCTGTATCTTTTTGCATCTGCCTGTCTAACTGCTCACTCATATCCGCCGGTTCATCCGAAATCAGGAAACCATAAATATGATAAAATCCACGATTCGGATTCCAGATTTTCTCCGTAGATTCCGTAAAAGTCTCCGTGGCAAGCATTACCTGCCAGTGAAAATAATCATGTATCCCCACAGCAATTCCGGTGATCATTAACACAAACAAAATGAAAAACAGTAATTTTTTTCTCATCTTATTCCTCGTATTTATTCTTTTGAAACAGCTTCATCTTCGTTACCAGCCGGCTTCGTTTCTTTGCATTTTTTAAGATGGCAATACTTGATATTCCACGAAGTTTCCGGTTGCGGTATACAAAACCGAAAAATGTCCTTACCCACAGAATGGGATAAAGTATTTTATACTGCCCGGCTTTCGGATGGCTTAGGTGCATCTGATGATGAAACTCCCTGATATAATCAATCCATCCTGTTCCCCTCATGGCTACCATGCGTTTTGAATCTGCTTCACCAAATTCCTCGGCTTCCATGATCTCTGTAAAAAACTCTTCCAGGTAAGCCTCCTCTTTCATTGCCCCGGCTTCTCCTGCCTTTTCCAGAAACTGCACCTTGTTTTCTGATAATCCCAGATATCTGACACAAAATAACGTAACCACGCATGTAAAATTTAAGATGCCGCATTCTCTGACCAGTGTTAAAAATTTTGCTTCCTCCTCTGCCGTACATCCATGTTCCCAGAATACAACCCAGTCGCAAAGAAGTTTTAAGCCAAATCCGGAACGCAAAAAATGCTGCAGCATATGTAATAACAGATAAAATGCCTGATATGATGGCGAGGCCAGGAAAAAATCCACTCCCATGGCATTTTCAGTAACCCTGTTTTCAAAAAAATCTTTCTGACATTTTTCCAAAAAAATGTTCACTTCCGTTGAATCAAACGGCTCCACTAATGCACTGTGCAGCTCTAAACGGATTCCTTCCGGGCTCATATAAGTAAGATGGTGATTTTCCTGATGTCCGCTCTCTGCCACAAATCCATGCACCTGCAGACATCTGCCAGCCTCCTGCGCCATCTTTCCGTTCTCAACTAAAAGATCAACATCCCCCGACTTGCGCAGTTCCGGCACCGGATAAAGTCCTGCTACGCCGCTTCCCTTTAATAATATCGTATCAATTCCCGCATCTTTCAAAAGACCTGTCACATACCGGCTCATAAAAAGCAGACGGTAGGACTGCCATACAGTCTGCGTACTTCTCTCCTGCACTCTTTTCCAGTCTGCCCCGTCCTCTGGCAGAATATTTTCCAATACGTCATACAAAAGCGGCAGCACACGATGACGATCCGCTATGGAAAGAATACTTTCCCAGTCCGTTTCCTGTTGTTTTAATCGTTCCCATTCCTGCTTTAAAGCTGCCTGATTTTCTACATGCGGTTCTGCATGTAGTGCTGCATCCAAAAGACTGCACAATATAATTTCTTTCTCTTTATTTTTTTCTTCCATCTGTCCACCTCTTTTTCCATATAGCAAGTGCTTTTCTCTTTACAATTCCAAATTCTTTTGTGTGGCAAAAGCAAAGAAGCATCACAAGGCTCGGCACCACAGCACATATGAAAAATCTCTTTAAAAATACGATCACCCTTCCACCATCCGCAAATAAGCAAAGCCGGTCTGTTCCATACCAGATCACACCGGTTACCGCTGTATAGATCACATAGCGGACAAAAAACGGAGCCACCTTCGCATGCAGTCTGTGTCTGTACAGCACATATGGTTCCACCCATACAGAGGTGAGCATGGTAGAGAGAAATGTTCCGGCAAACACTCCGAATGTTCCAAATTTCCATACCAGAATCAGTGAAATAGCAAGGTTTAACACCGCTTCCACCAGTGCTTTATACCGGTCAAACCAGAACAATCCAAGCGAGTCCCGGAATGTCAGCACCGCTTTTCTCGTTCCATTGATATAAAAGTTAATACATAAGATTAAGACCACCGGCATATCAAACAGATACTGCTTTCCGAAAGCGAGCTCCACAAACGGATTTAAAAGTTCATACAAGCAGATCGCCGCCGCCCCGTAAAGCCAGTTTCCGATAAAAAAAGCAGTCTCAAAAATGCTTTTTACCCTGCCCTCATCTTCTGTAGCTCCCAGATTACCAACACTTGCGGTGATTCCCTGAAAAATCTGGTCTAACACCTGTCTGACTGAGCCGATCAGAAGGAAATAATTAGAATAAATGCCAACACTGATGACGCCCACAAAAGAAGAAATCAGCAGATTATCGGTATTATTGACCACCACATTTCCAAGTTTATGCATCAGCATGGCTTTTATATTGCGGAATATATCTTTTCTTTCATCCTCCGGCAGCTGCTCTTTCGTTTTCTCTTTCAGGTACGGATACATACGATCCGCCTTTCGGGAAATGCAGATATTAGAGAGCAGTGTACATACAATATAAATACTCAGGAAAAAAATAAAGTTGTGTGTCGTAAATAAAATGACGATCTGACAGATATCCTGTAAGATCAGAAATGCCGTCTGGTATAAAAGAACAATATAGTTTAACTGATGCACTTCGATCAGGGTACGTTTATATACCAGCAGATAAGAAACGACTGAATTTGCCAGATATAAAAAATAAATCAGCATCAGATGATCAACATCCGGCCGGTTTTTCATGAGAACATCAAAAAAGGGAATGATCGACAATCCTAACACTACCACACAGCCTGCCGTGATACGATAAAATGTCCTAAACATCCGCATCAGGATCTGCTGTTTTCTGATATCTCCCTGTGCGATTGGACGATAGAGTGCATAACTGATCGCCGTTTCCACACCAAGCTCTGTCAGTGAGAGTACATTTAAGATATCCGTGAAAAGTCCATTGATTCCGACATAACTCTCACTGAGTGTGTGTGTAAATACCACACGTGTCACAAACCCCATCAGAATCGCAGCAATCCTTGAGATCATGGCAACCACGGTATTCATGGTCGAATATTCTGTTCTGCTCTTCTCCATATGTGTTCTCACCTTTCTTTCATTTTTCTCAGAGTTTCTATCAGATTATTCAAATTCTGCGCAGTGCAGCATCCGATAGACCGCACCAAACGCCCTCACACTGACACTGATCACACAGGCACTTCCCTTTAAGTAAAGAGAAACCTTTTTATCTGTAAGATATTGTGGCAGTTTCTGCCTGACGTATTTTTTTATTTTTCTGCAGTCTGCAGCAACATAATTGCCATTCCGGCTCATTGCGGCAGCCATCCCCATCAGGTCAAACAGATAATGGTTCTCAAATAATTTTTTATATTGGGGATATCTGCGGGAATACACATTGCAGTAATCCTCAAACATCATCATTGCCTTCTGGTATATCCCGTCGTATCCACGATTACATATGCCGGATTTTCTCTGCATATAGTAATACTCCGCTTTTGTTCCGCACACAATCGTGTCACACTGTTCTAATACCAGGCAGAACATCTCGTAATCTTCCGCAAACGACAATTCCGTTGAAAAACGAATTCCGTCAAGGACCTCCCGCTGAAACAACTTGTTCCAGACATAGGCACGCAGGTAGCTTCTCTCATGCAAAACACCAAGCGCTTCTCTTCCGTTCATGCAGACCACATCTGCCGGACTTTCAAATTTTTTCCCCACACCGGCATCATATTTATACCAACCGGAGCATGCAGCAATCTGTGCTTCATGCGTTTTTAAAAGCCGGATCAGATAGGTATACATATCCGGTTCTAATACATCATCCGAATCAACAAATGCGATATATGCGCCAGCCGCCTCTTTCAGTCCTTTATTTCTTGCACCGGATACACCCTTATGTTTTTCGTGAAATACCCTGATCCGTGCATCCGTCATCTGAAGTCTGTCACAGATCTCCCCGGAACCATCATCGGAACCATCATCGATCAGAAGGATCTCCAGATCCGGATACGTCTGGTGTGTAATACTTTGCACGCAGTCTTCTAAATAGTTTTTCACATTATATACCGGCACGATCACACTGATCTTATCTGTTTCTTTCGTCATGTTTTTCCATGCTCCCTTTTTATCTGAGATACAACCGTTCTTCTCCCCCTTCATTTGCAAAACGGATTGCCACGTTTCCTCTGCATCTTGTCAGTTTCAGAAAATATCTGTCCTTCTCATCCTGCAGTCCTGACAGCAGAAATACGATTTTTACCGTCTCCTGTCCTGCCAGCATCCGAAGATCATAATCTGCCTGATACACTTCTTCCGTTCCATCCTCATTCTCTCTTACAAGTGCAAGTTCTGTTTTATCACAGATATTTGAAAATCCTGTATTGGCTATCTCCACCTCAATCCTGTCCGTATAAAATACTGCACTCCCTGCCACAAAACGATACCCCAGATGTGCACCGATATACTGGTAGAAACTGCCCCATTCCCCATATTCCATCTGCTTCCACCGGTTCAGAACCTGCTCTTCATGGATACTGTTCAAATATGAAACCCGCAAATCACACAATGCCCGCAGCATTTCCTTTGCAGCAGGATTCTGACCGGAAAGCACCTCGCCTCCAAACGGGATCTGACCACAGGTTTCCTGCATATAACCGATTTCATCTGCAATGCACCAGTCCTCTGTCCATGCACTGTCCGCACGACGTTTCACTCCAAAAGTTCCCATGTGATTTTCTGAGCCAAAAATCGCATCATCAAATACCCCTGGTACTGCTTTGTCATTCTCATTTGTCACTGCCATACGGCAAAAAGACGGTTTCCTGAGCGCGATTCTGATGTCGGGTCCAATTGCCTTCCTCCATGCAGCATAGAGTTTCCGGATGTATTCCTGATCTAAAAACTTTGATCCATGCATTTCTCCCCAGTTACCGATAAATAACCCCTGCGTGATAAGGATATCGCTCTCATATGCACGCACAACAGCTCCAAGCTGCCTCATATGAGTTAAAACAATGGAGAACAATGTCGGTTCCCGTTCCATTCCTTTCCCCTGTGTATCATACAAAACGCGCAGAATGATTTCTTTTCCCCGGCTGTGAAAACATTTTAAAATTTCATCTGCATATTCCAGTGCCTCTTCTGAAAGGCTCATTCCACGAAATGCCCCGATATCAAACCGTACCAGCACTAATGTTTCATCATCCCAGTAAGGCTGATATAAAAGTCCATCTTTCTCTCTTTTATCCAGTGTAAATGTATAAATATGGTACCATCCTCTGCCCGGATTTGTACATACTTCCCTGCTCTCCTCCGGAAATCTGACTGTAAAATGTTTTTTATTTCTGTTCTTCCAGAAAAACATCTTCGTTCCCCGCCCCCGCATCAATTTTTAATACTTTTACACGGAATACCACTCCGATAATCGAAAACACCATGCGAAACATATAAATAACCGGTTTCAGTCCGGAATGCATACTGACTCCCGTCTGCCTGTTGTGCATGACTGCCGGTATCTCTTCCACTTTAAATCCAAGCAGCAGCATCTGAATGATCATATTTGCATCCGGATACTTATCATCAAAATGCTTATATTTAGAATAGTACAAAAATGCCTTCCGGCTAAGTCCCTGGAGTCCGGTCGTCGGATCACAGATATGACGTCCCGTCGTCATTTTGATCATCTGGCGGAACAGCGCATATGCCAGTTTTTTGGTCACGGAAACCGGAAAATCAGAACTCCCCTCCATAAACCTCGATCCAAGCACGATATCCGGATATCTTCCATCTGCATCCTTCTGCCGGAGTCTCTCATAAATCTTTGGAATATTGCAGACATCATGCTGCCCATCCGCATCCATCTGTATCACATATTTGTATTTTCTTCGTATTGCATATTTATATCCAAGCTGCAGTGCACTGCCATAACCAAGGTTAAACACATGCGTAACTAATGTATGGCCATGTGCCTTCACCACCCAGTTTGTTGAATCAGAAGATGCATCGTTCATAACAAGAATATCCGCAATGGATGAAATTTCCGGCTTTTCCAGCTCATAAAGCACCGCTTCAATATTCTTTTCCTCATTATAAGCAGGCATAATAATCAATAACTCTTTTTGCTTTTTCATTTCCATCCCACTCCTCTTTTTTGCTGTATGTATTTTTTCTGTCAGCGAAACAGTAAACCGGTAAGCAGCTCCATATCTTTCTCATAGACAACATTTTTCTTAAGAGATGCCTCCCGATACCGGTTTCTCAGTTTCTCATCTTCCATCATCCTGCATACAGCTTCACTAACCGCTTCCGGTTCTAATCTGCATAAAATACCATCCACGCCATTTTCGATCTGTTCCCGGTTACTCTCCGATGCAATGATTGGAAGTCCAAGCGTCTGCGCCTCCTGTATTGCAATACTTTTTCCTTCAAATCCGGTCGCATGTACATAGATATCTGCACTTTTGTAATACGGATACGGATTTTCCACAGAACCTGACAGAATAAAATCCTCCTGTAATCCCAAAGAATCGATCAGATGTTCGAGTCTCTTTCGTTCCGGTCCTTCTCCGAGAACATACCAGCGGACATTTTTATGTTTCTCCTTGATTTTTTTCATCGCCCTGATTGCTGTCGGGTAAGATTTCTGTTCCGTCAGCCGGCCGACTGTAAGAAGCCTGATGCCATCAAAATCATCAGAAAATCCGCCGGGCAGCGATGCTTTTGTTTTTATTTTCTCTGTATCGATAATATTATGAAAAACCTTTGTCCGGCCGGCACATTCCGGGTAGACTTTTAAAAACTGCTGCTTTACATCCTCCCCGATTGGGAAAATGGCGTCGTATTTCAGATAGCAGTCACGGTCTAACTTTCTGGTATAGCCTGCCTTTGTGTAATCAATATGTATGAATGCCGCCTTTTTCTTTGCACGGACATGATCTGCAACGTAATATGCAGATCCACCCTCTAAATAGGCAACTGCAAGATCATATTCTTCCGCAAAACGTTCTCCTCCATCGGAGAGCACACGCCAGAGCAGCTTATCCGGCAGCACCTTCCGCCGTTTTAACATATCCGCAAGTGATGACAAAAGATATGGCAGCAGACAGAATACGGTACCCCGGACGAACATGGTCTTTAAAATCGTCCTATACATAAAATGTCTTCCCTCTTTCTGCAAAACCGACAGAGGCTGATAAGATTTATTTTTCAGCAGGACCTCTTTGGGCAGTTTTTTCACCAGTTCCCCCTGCCCCATCAGAACATAAAGAGAGATCTCATACTGCACATCTTTTGTCTTTTCATTTTCCTTTTCCAGTTTTTCAAGCAGTTCTAAAAGTGCCATCTCAGCACCGGCTCCGCCTAATGTATTAATCACGAACAATATTTTCTTTTTCATCCACAAGCCCCTTCAGTTCCTGCAATATTCTTTCATTTTCCTGATTGAGCAGTGATACCTGCATCGCCAGTTCCTGGTTTTTTACCACCACAACAGACACTGCCATACTGATTTTAAATAAAAACAGGATTATAACAACAAACACAGCAAATGCAAACAGTACCACACTTTTTGCTCCATTCCACAGGTATGTGGCTGCATCCGTACTTACCGCAATGCCAGATACAAGAAATGTCGCAGAAACAATCGCCCAGCCAAGTCCGATCCCATCCGTCAGTTTCTGCCTTGCATACATAAAAAGATCCAAAATGAGCAGAAAAATTCCAAAAACAATCAACATCATTTTCAATATCATGCTTTTATACCCTCTTTTCTGTCATAACTTTTTGCGGAAGGTTTTCTTCCCCGCTTTATCTTAAACAATTCACCCTGGCAGAAAATATGTACATCCATATGGCGTTCCACCCAGCGAAGCCTGAAATATCCGACGGTAAAGCCAAAGAAACTTCCCATGACAAGTCCTGCACCATACCAGATATCAGGAAGCTGTTTTGAAAACAGCGTTCCAAAAAACGTACCCAGACAAAAGCAGACCGCCGTTAAAAGTGCTCCTGTCATATCATTAAAATAATACAGAAAAATCAGTTCCGCATACAGCAAAAAAAGAATAAAGTAACCGGCTGCAAGACACGGATAAATCTGCATCACAAGTCCTGAAAAGCCCATTCCCGGCAAAAATATCACACAGAGCAGATAAAGCACGACCGAGACAATAAACTGGATTCTCACAAGATTCATAAGTTCAGATGCAAGCTGGCGGAACATTCTGTTTTTTGCATTATTGATATCTTCCCATCTGCCACCGATAACAGCCTCCGAATATGCCTTGTACCTCTCATGAAAATGCATTTCCACGCGGCTGATAAAAATGATGGTCGACGAAAGATTCGTAAACATTGCCAGACAGGTCGCCATATCATATGCAGGCGCATAGACAAACGTATGTGCCACCGTCATCTTTAAGTCCGTCGTCCAGAATATAAAATTATGTATATACAATCCTAACGTATACAATAGGTTTGTCGCAATAAGGTGCCAGTAAATTTTGAAATAATGAAGCACCTTGCGGTACTGGCGGCTGTTCCTTTTAAAATAACTCTTAATCGTTGCCGCTGATATCGCCGCCGTCAGGAAAAATCCGATCGTAAGTGAAAGAAGCATGCTGTATATGATGTCCCTGTGAAACACTTTCACGAGCAGCCACGCAAGCCCAAATGCCGCTGCCATACCCATCAGGAAAAATAATGATATTTTCTGATAGTCCTTGCAGATCGACAGATACAGCATGGAATAAAATACCAGAAGAAGCGATATAAAGCCGCAAAACCCGGTAAACACAAACACCAGATCCACCTGCCCCTTCAGATACTCTCTGACACAGAACGGGATTGCAAACAGACACCCGAAACAAATATTTAAAAATAATCCGACATCATAACATGGCAGGATATCTTCGTACTTTTCCTCATAAATAATATCGGACATATATCTCGATAATACAGCATTAAACGGTGCCGCAACCAGCAGGGAAAATATAAAAATATAAAGTACCGTGCCTGAAAATAATCCTCTTCTCGCATACCCTACTGTCTCGTATCCAAGAAAATGGCTCATTAACATCACATTTCCGATCACGACAAACATGGGTGCGATCGTGACCATGGTACTGTAACCGAATCCTGCCAGATTTGCAAGGATCGTGCGCCTGTCATAAATTTTCTGAAGTTTTACGCCTATTCCTGCCATAGATCACACATCCCCTTTCTTTCCCTGCACTCTGCCTTCATCCTCAAATTGCCGGTAAATCTGCCGGTATGTTTCTTTCATATCCTCCACAAGATACCGGCTCTTTAGTCTCCGGTATCCGTTTTTTCCCATGCCAATCCTCTTTTCTCTGTGGCATGCCAGATCTACCATCGCTGCCGCAATCTCCTCCACATTCATGATATGTGTAATGATCCCGGCTTCCCCAAATGAATCGCCTTCCCCGTAGATCAGCCCCCTGCAGTTGCCTACATCCGTTGCAATCACCGGTTTTTTTGCCGCAAAACTCTCTAAGATCGTCAGTGGCTGTCCCTCACTGATGCTTGTGAGTATGGTCATATCCATCTTCCCAAGATATTCTGTCACATCGACTTTTCCGGTAAAGATCACATCCTCCACGCCAAGAAGATCCACCAGTTCAAAACATTCTTTGGCATATTCTTTTTCCTCATCGGATGGTCCCATGATCCACAATGCGAGTTTTGGTGCCTCTTTCTTGGCATAAGCAAAGGCTCTTATCATCGTTTTGACATCCTTGATCGGCGCAATTCTTAACACCGCTCCGATATTGATGGTGTCATCTTCTTTTCTCTCTTCTTCAAGACATCTGACAAATCTCTGATCATCAATACCGTTCGGTGTGATCTTTATTTTTTCTGCCGGACATCCGAGTTCGATCTGAAGTTCCATGGCATGCTTGTAAAGACAGGTTACCTGATCTGCATACCGGTATGCGAGCAGGGACATTTTTTTAAACTGTTCGATCCAGATATTTTTATAGATACCGCCTACCCACTTTGCACGGATCAGCTCCTCCTCCCGCTCCCTGGTATAAATTCCATGCTCCGAAACCATTAGTCCGCATCCATATCTTTTTTTTGCCATGCTTCCGATCACTCCCGCATATCCGGTCGCAACACAGTGATAAAGATCCGCCTCGGGCAGTTCCATTTTCAAGGTCAGAAACAGTGGCAGATAAATGGAACGCATGGTCCAGAGGAAATCAGAAAAAACAACCTGTGGATATCTGAGCTGATAACATTCCCGCACAGCATTTAAAAAATCTTCTCCCATCAAAAGCGCGTTCAATGAAAAATTTTTCTTTTCAAACAACGTAAACAACGTATCCCACTCAACATCCCGGTTTAAAAGTAATGACCGCAGTGCCTCATATTCATTCTGACGCAGATGCAGTTTTTTATTTTTTTCCTGCTCTACCCAGTCATAATCTTCCAGATAAAGCTCATAAACTTCCGACACATTTTCCGGCAGTTCATAAACAAATTTTCCTCTGTATGAACGGTTTGCCACAATCGCAAGCACCACGAATTCTATGTCGGGAAAAGCTTTTATCATACTGTTGATCCAACTGGAAACGCCGCCCACCACATAAGGATAACATCCCTCTGCTACAATACATACTTTCATTTTCAATCCTCGTAATAAAACAATTGCTTTTCTTCTTCCTCACTCAACCGGATTTTTACCTCATCCTCTTCTGCACAGATCAGGTAAACACCATCCTCCACTACAGAAAAACTTCCTCCCTGTATATCCTCTGCTTCGCGTGTTCCCGTATGCAGTAAAAACCATGCTTCCTCTTCTAATCCGTCAACATGCAGGGAAATCATATTATCTTCAGATTCTGCTGAATAAGAAAGTGCCAGAAATCTCCTTATCCTCTGATCGCTCTTTGAGATCGTTGTCTCATCAAATGCCGTAAACGGTTTCTGATAAGTACAGATATTAGACGCTGCTTCCTTCGAAAGGATCTCCCACGCATCATCCTTTTTCTCCGGATATGCTGCTGCAAGCAGATCCCATACCGTATTCGAATACCCCAATGCGGTCTGGATACATCTCTGTCTGAAATCATCCATAAATGTATGATTCACACCATCTCCGGTAGCACGCTGCAGTGTCACCTCTTCCCCTGCAAAGGAAACGATCGGTTCGTCGCTGGTCTGTGATTCCCTGGTTACAATCGTCCTTATTCCATCAAGTTCCTCGCATTCCAAAGCATCCCCCAGTTCGTCTTCATTTTGCAGGTATAATGACTGAAAACAATAATCTGGTGCCTCTTTTTTCCAAAACGTTTCGTCTTTCTCCATTTTTTCCGACAGCCCGGTTCCAGATACATTGCCGGATGAAAGTCCTGCCTCCCCGTATTCTTCTTTCAATAATTTCAGATAATATGCCACTTCTCCCTCCCGTGGCTCATTTTCATCTCCATAATCAAACTGCGGTGTCATCATACAGGTCAGTTTTGCATCGATCTTTCGTTCAATTGCGACCAGCGACGGCCAGATGATTTCTCGAAATAATGCCTTTTGTGACTGACTGTATATTTTTTCCATTTTATTTTCATTTTCCGACGCAAATCCAGGATAATTTGCAATCACAAGATTCTGTACATTGATCACCGGGTAAATCTCAAACGAATACGATTCTGCCATCATTGCATCCAGAATGCCAATACCGGAATTATCCTTTAAATAATTTCCATTAATGCAAAACACACAGGCATTTTCCAGTCCGTTTCGCCATATAATGGCAGGCTGTCTTCCGCTGTCCGGCCGAACATCTGAGAGTATTCCGACCATATAACTTTTTGTGCCCTCCCCCGTCACATACCATGGAATTTTAAGATCCATATCCTGATTTTTCTCTTCTTCCTCATCTTTTGCCTGATAGATCACTTCCCCGCCGAGCAGAAATCCTTCAAACAAGTGTATGCCGTCAAGTGTCACTTCATTCTGTTCCACATATCGGATTCCAAGCAGCTTTCTCAAACGGTCGTTCTTCTCAATTTCCTCTGCATCCGGCAGTCCTGAAACTATAACATTTACTCCCTTTTCGGCTGCATCACTGACCGCCTTTATATTATCCCTGGTATTCAGACAGGTTCCATCTAAAACCAAAATATCCGGCAGCCTGCTGTCTTCCGACACGATACCATCAAAAGAGTCCGCTGTCTGAAATTCACGTTTGCTATATGTACACCACCATTTTACAGTATTCTTTACTGCCTCACTGTTTCCAATATACAGCACACCTGCTGTTTTCTGTATATTCTGCCCGGATGCCAGATACATATCCTGTTTTGTCAGTTCCGTTGTGGCACTTTCCTTGTATTCATTGATCCCATATTTACTTAATTTATCCTTCATCACACCCGTAAATTGAAACATAAACAGTAAAATAATTAACATGATCGTGATTGCAGCAAAATTTCTTCGGGATACCATCACATTTTCCTTTCCAAATCCATCTCATCCTGCAGCCATTATTTTTTCTGTCAATTATATCCATAATCGATTGAAAAATCATATAAACTGTAGGTATTCTGTTCTACCACATAGCAGATAAAATCATCTGTTTCATAATACACCTGCATTTCTTTTCCATACAGTTCCATAAATGCCTGTGCCCAGTAATACATTCTTGACATTACGATCCATCGGTTTTCACCTTCATAAACCGAAATATCTCCTGCTGTTGGCAGCGGTTTTTTTGCTCCTTCTTCTGAAATGAGCTGTCCGCTTCCCTCATATGCCACGGTATAATCAAGTGGTATCTTCTCAATAAAGAAATATATGCGGTCTGTCGGCAGCGTCAGATTTCCATTGACCGCATCTCCTTCCATACTCCGTAAAAATGTAATTGTTTCCTCATGACGTGCATAATCTTCCATCATTCGCAGTTCATCATTCGCAGAACAGATTGTATATTTATACTTTTCGTTCTCCCGCTTTATATTTGCCAGACAGGTAATCGCCGCATTCGACTGCAGTGCCGTCAATATTGACGGTGTACGGATCTGATTTCCATTGACAAGTGTCGCAACAAGTGCCGCTGACGTCATCAGTGAAACAAGATTCATCCAGATATTCCGCTTAAAAAATCCAAAGACCAATGTTACCATACCGTCCATTCCAAGTCCTATCGCTACCGGTATCATATAAGCGACGTAGATACTGCACCGGCTTGCATCCATGATATGTGGCAGTCCAAAACGCCATGCAGAAAGAAACATCATCAAAAGCAGCAGACCAAATCCTGCGGACATCAGCATTGATCCATAATCATGTTTTCCAATGAGCGTAAACAATAGTCCACCGATCAGGCAGAATCCCTCGCACCCAAAAATAAACAACATCCATGGCACGCTTGCCTGAAGCATTACAACATTGTGCACTCCTGTCCACAGATAATCCAATCCGTTTTGGGTAATATCCGTAATCCGGAAACGTATCTTTTCCACCAGCATACCAAACCTTGTTGTTTTTACCTGCGTCCCTTCTGTCATCTGTGCATTTTCCACACCATTTTCTGACATTGTCTGATCCGTCATGCTCCCGGCAGTATCCGTACTTTCCGTCATGCTCTGATCCGTCACACTCTGTGTATTTGTATTTATTTCTTCCTTTTCACTGCCAGGGATATCTGCTTCATCTTCCTCCTCAGCACCCGTATTATTGCTGCCATTAATTACATTGAGTCCCCAGCCCAGCGATCCCTGTAAAGGCGTACCCTGTAAAAAGGCAATTCCCATCGGAAGCACTGCCAAGAAGATACTTAAAAGACCAGTCGCAAGAACCCTGAAAAAATACTCCTTTTTGAAAATACGCAACAGGTATCCTCCTGCAATACCGATACAGAACAACCCTGCTACCATAGTATCATAAAAATGTACGATCAGCGTAAGTCCAAATCCTGCAATAAATCCCATAAGATAACGGGTACTTTTGCATTTCCAGGTTTTTAATCCGGCAGCGTTTCTTTCCTTGTTGCATTGATTCACTTCTATCTTCCGCTGTTTTAAAAAGGCATACATAAAATAAATGCCGGGCAGGATAAATATCATGCCAAATTCCTGAGGCAGCGAACTGTAATAACGCGAGTAAGTATTCCTGTTAAAAAATGCAGCAAGTACATAGACAAATACAGCTCCCCATGCGCAATACGATGTCCTGCAGCACGCTTTCAAAAATGCCAGAAGTGCATAATGGATATATAAGACCTGCACCACATAAAAAAGCCGAAGCAGCACATACGTTTCAATCCCTGTTACCGTATGGATATAATAAATTACGCAGTGGAATCCAAATGGATAAATTCCAGCTACAAACACATCATTCTGCCCCATCGCATTGATCCAGTAATTGTGTACCGGTATATCGGATGCACAATAACCGTATGTATTTATCATATTGGTTCCATACATTACCAGAACCGTTGCAGTAAATACAACAAACAGCACTCCATCTGCAAAATGCCTGATGATCAGCCCACACATTCTGCCACACAGTTTCTTAATTTTTCTGCCAATCCACTGTACAATCTCCAGAAGAAGTAATTTAATGCCAAGCGTCTCCCGGATCACATGGGATGTTCTGTTTCCTATGATATGTCCGATTTTTTTAGGTGAAACTCTTTTCGTATGTACCAAGGATATAACGACTGGAAGTGCACTGCCCAAAATCAGCGTAAATCTGCCTGAAATATGAAGCAGCTGAAGAAATAATACCAGATTGATCAGATAGAAATGACCTAATACGATATAAAAGAAAAACCGTACACTAAATATTTCATCTTTTAACCTGCGGTGCAGAAGCAGTGCCGGAACTGTGATAAAAAGTCCCGTATAAATTGTGAAAATGCTGATAAACTGTAACACAGTCAGGACTTTCATCGACACTGCCATCACCTCCTTTAGCTAAAAATACGAATTAATTCCAATGTTTCCCTGTCGATCACAATATCTGAATTTTTTAATTTTTCCAATTCATCAAAAAAATGTTTTTTGTTTCCCTCTGTAAAATAAAGTTTTAAATAACAGGTATAGGTAGATAATTCTGCCGGATAGAGTTCCCTGCTCTTATCGCACCAGTATTTCATGCGCTTAAAATCCTTTATCTTAAGAAGCAGAACGCAAAGTCCCTCAATATAGGAAGCCTGCAGTTTCTCCTGGTATTTTTCATCCAGAAAATTACATGCCTCCTCCATCATATCGATGTAGGTCTGCTGTTCCTTTTCATGAAACACCTCCTGGATCAATACCCCATGCATATACTCAATCAGGATACAGGCTGCTTCTGCCGCATCAACTCCCTCCTGTTTCATCTGAAGGTAAAGTTCCTGTGCACGCTTTCTGAAATCATTCAATGCATCCCTTAATACTGTAGCGGCATAATGTGATGTTTCCGTGTCCTCACTGTTTAACGCAAGCGAGATGGATGCCAGAGAATTCTGTACATCCCCACGGACCACATTCATGACCAGCGTTCTTAAACTGTCTTTGTCGCTGATCGCAAGTGCCTCCTCAATCGGTACTAAATTTCCTTCCCTTTCCTCATCTGCCCGAAGATGTGTCTTTACACGCTCCTTGCTGAAAATAACATCCTCAAGATCCACGTTCTGCCGGAAAAAAACCTTGTTAAACACCAGTCCCGCCAAAAAAAACAACGGTCCCACTACCGGGCAGAGAAACATCATGATCCCCTTCATCAGAATATCTGTATTTTTTTCTTTCTGCCTGATCCTGCTGTTTCCTATCACATATAAAACAGCAACAGCCGTATTGATCAGAAGAACGATACAAAATCTCTTTTCCACAACCGTCATACAAATACATCCTCCTGTATCTGGCAGGACACACCCTCTTTTTCAAATCTTTCTCTTACCATGGTTGCATCTTTTGCACTGGTATTTGCAAGAAGCGCATACATTTTTCCACCTTCAAGTTCACCGACATAATCGCTTTGTCTAAGGAGTTTGATAAGCCTTTTCCCGACCTCATCACGGTCATTTTCCTTTGTATCCACGGAAAGCAGTGCACACTGTGTCAATCCTTTATCACGCGCATTTAAATATGCCTTTACAAGTGCTAAAAAGGCTTCCGGTTCTAATATATTCGTTCCTTTTATGTAACGCTGCTGCTCTAAGGCAGAAATATAACGGTTTGCACGCACCACCGCATTCTGAATCAGATAACCAATAACCGTCAGCATATTCGCCTGTCCTAACGTCATCCGCTCCCACGGAATTCCCCAGATCATCAGAATCAGCTGCATCTCATCTTCCGAATAAATGGCATTTGCCATAAGCGGATATCTTTCATCCATATTTTTATTAATATAAACTTTCTTCCCGGCAAGCACCGTATACATGGCATCCATCTCGCTGTAATTGATTGAATTACCGAGGCTGCGTGCTTTTTCCGATGTTGCAGAAAAAAGACGTGCATAGGAACGGTTTGCCACCGTATAGATTGCCACATCTTTGCTTCCCATCAGTTTTGCAAGTACTTCCGCCGCATAAAAAAGTACCTCACAGGGTTCATACTGCTCTAAACTGGATGTGATCTCATATAATTTTCCAAAACTGTCATTCTGGTTTACGATCTGGTTTGCGAGAATTTCTTTTACCCTGACATTGCTGACATTGATATCCGAAATATCATCTAACTGCTTGGTTAAGTATGATACTTCATGCCGCTGTTCCTCCCTCATTGCACGAAGCTGGTCTCTCAGATATCCCACTGCCAGACCTAAGATCAAAAGCTGCGCGATCCAGACATAGGTATTATAGTCAAGCATAACATCAAATCCGCTTCTGTGGTACATCTGCCGGAAACAGTACCCTGCCACGGCAAGCAATGCAGAAAATGTTGCCTGCTGCTGCCCGTATACAAGTGCAAACAACAGCACATACAGAAGATAAAAATCAATATTCTGAAAGTATTCACTTCCGACTGCACGGTTATTCAACATGAAAAACGGAATAAAACAAATCAGGTTTTCCATAAAAGGAATCAGATTCGTTATGATTTCCTTTGTCCTGCTGCCTAATCTTCGAAACAGATGTCCCTTTTTCTGCCCTGTATCTGTAAATTCAGATACATGTCTGCTGAAATAAGCCGCAATCTTTTCCACATCTGTTCCTGCATGATGAAGCACACGGCTTCCAAATTCTTCATCGTATCTTTTACCGGAAAGCATAACTTCCCGGTATTTTTTGTTTTCCTCTTCTACGATACTGACCTCATTCTCCATTCCTGCGGCAACAGCCTGGGCAAGCTCATACCGTGACATTTTCTCCCCGGAAGATAACTGATAGAGGGTATGTTTATGGTCTTTTGCCACCATTATCTGGTAGATAAACTCCACCGCATCCGCCTCATGCAGAAGCATTATTTTTTCATTCTGCGACGCAATGATCTCTCCGGTCTGGACTGCTTCGAGGCACATATCCGCACAGATCGTATCTGTATCCTCTTTCTTTCGTATTTCCCCATACAAATGATCGAGGCGGAGAATCACAACATCATTCCCCATCCTTGCATAATTTTTACAGATATCTTCTCCGATAGCGATCGCCTGGCCTTTCTTGCTGTATGCCCCGGTAGGATCATCCTCTGTCATAAACTGTGCGCTTCCACCGCCAAAAACACTCTCCGAAGAAAGATAGACAAACCTGCCTTTCCTTAAAGCGGTATAATTCATCAGTATATTCGTAAGTCCCGCTGCATAGGACGCCGCTGTGTTTTCCACCCTGTTCCAGGAAAAATTATGGTCATATGCCCCCAGAAAAACTACTACCTGTGGCATAATACTCTCTAATACCTCCCGCACACAGGCATCCTCATACGAAAAATGATACACTTCAAATACTTTCTTCAGGCTGTATCCCTTCTTTGGTTCTTCTGTCAGCACAAAGACCCTGTGTCCTTCCTTATTCAGTCTGTTGATCATAAGCCGCATAAAATTGCCGGCATTCCCAACTAGCAATATATTCATACCTGCTCCATTCTCAAATAATTCCCTGTTGTCTTAACTCCATCATAAACTGCCCTACGTCGCTTTGTGCGCAGGAGAATGACAATCCATATTCTTTTGCAAATGCCTGCATGATCTCATCCTCAGACATTCCTGAAATATACGCACGATATATATATGCACCGCACTCGTTCAACATGAATGGTTTTTTATATTGTTCCCCCTGCTCCATATCCAAAAGCCAGTATGCCCCCGCTGCCTGGCGTAATTGATACCTTTCTTTCATTGTAACTTATTTCCCCTCTTTTCGCCACTTTCGTTTTCTGTCAGGCAAAAAACTGTTCTGCCACAGTAATCTTTCCTATATATACGACCGGTCCTGTCATGAAAATTCTTCCATCCTTTTCAAATTCGATAAAAAGATCTCCACCGTGCATATGTACGGTCACTGCATCTTCGACTAATCCCAGACGGTGAGAAGCCGCTGCTGCCGCACAGGCTCCGGTGCCGGAAGCAAATGTATACCCCGCCCCGCGTTCATAAATTTCAACCTGTATATTTTTTTCATCTACGATCTGACAAAGCTGCATATTGATACGGTTTGGAAAATATTTTGCATTTTCCACATATGGTCCTAAATGCAGTGCTTTCTCACGATCTACCCTCTCAAGCATAATAACACAATTTGGATTTCCCATGGATACACAGGTCGCATTATAAAAATTGTCGCAGAAAAATATCGATTCTCCCACAACTTCTCCCTCAAATCCAAGTGCCGGGATCTGTTCTGCCTCAAAGACCGCATATCCCATATCCACACGCATACAGCTTCCAGCATCATCCAAAAATGTTACCAGTGTTTCCCCCGCTTTCGTGGTCAGATAATATTGCCTTTCTTTTACATATCCGGCATCTTTTAAATATCTTGAAAAAATCCGGATGCCATTGCCGCTTTTTTCAGCTTCACTTCCATCCGGATTAAAAATTCGTACTTTAATTTTTTTATCTTCCATAACCGGTCCGTACAAAATTCCATCTGCACCGACACCAATATTGCGTCTACAAAGCTGCCTTATCAATCTCTCATTTAAAACTACATCATTTTTCTTCGGATCAAAGATCAGATAATCATTGCCAACTCCATGGTATTTGCGAAGTATGATCTCAGACATCTTGATTCCTCTGCCATTTTCCTTGTGATATCATATGCAGAATAACAGGAAATGGTTACTCTACTCCCCCATTTTCAAACAACTGGTGAATATGTTCCGCCTTCTCGTGGAGGATCTTGTCAATCTGATCTTTCGTCACTTCGTCTAAGTCTTTCTCCTGACCATATTTACCCGAATATGCGTTCGTTGCTTTATTGTAGTCTTCCTGCATATTTGGATCCATAGTCTGGTCTTGCGCATTTTCTGCCTCCGCAGTCTGCTTCTGCATCCCGGAATCAGCCTGCGTTCTCGGAATATAGTTCACATTCCAGTACTTGATAATACTTCTTGCGATACGTTCCCGTTCATTTCTCTTATCGATCATGTCTTTCATCATCACTGCACCACACTCTGTTCTGATTTTTGATACCTTTTTATTTTAGCACGAAACCCATTGGAAAAAAAGTTAATTTCTGAATAAAATTCATCCTTTTGAAGCATGCTCTTTATGGTAAAGATAAAATTCCGGAGGATAAACAGCATGGCTTCTTATAAAGTAGAAATCTGCGGCGTCAACACCGCAAAACTCCCCATTTTGAAAGAAGAGGAAAAAGATGCTCTGTTTGCACGGATCAAACAGGGAGATACCGCCGCCAGAGAAACTTATATCAAAGGCAATCTCAGGCTGGTATTAAGTGTCATCAAACGTTTTTCCGGCAATCACGAAAATGTAGATGATCTGTTTCAGATCGGCTGTATCGGCCTGATCAAGTCCATCGACAACTTCGATCCGACGATCGGGGTTAAGTTTTCCACTTACGCAGTTCCCATGATTATAGGTGAGATAAGACGTTACCTGCGCGACAATAACTCTATCCGCGTCAGCCGTTCCCTGCGCGACACTGCCTACAAGGCAATCCACACCAAAGAAATACTCTCAAAGACGGAAAACAAAGAGCCGACTCTCGACGAAATTGCCGCCGAATCCGGCATTTCTAAAGAGGACATCGTTTTCGCCCTCGATGCCATCCAGAGTCCTCTCAGTCTTTATGACCCGGTCTACACCGATGGCGGTGACACACTCTATGTCATGGACCAGATCAGTGACAAGAAAAACCGGGAAGAAAACTGGATTGAAGAGCTGTCCCTAAACGATGCTCTCGACCGGTTAAACGAACGTGAAAATTATATCTTAAAACTTCGCTTTTTTGAAGGAAAAACGCAGATGGAAGTGGCTGACGAGATCCATATCTCCCAGGCTCAGGTCAGCCGCTTAGAAAAATCTGCGTTAAAATCCATTCGTCATTATCTGTCGCTCTAACGATCCCATTTATTGCACAGAGCATTGATCTGATCTGCAAATTTGCCAAGTTCTTTGTTTGGCATTCCCTCACACTTATTGATAACCGTAAGAAGTCTCTGACCTGCAGCAAGCAGTCTTGCAAATACATTGCTCGATGCACGGCTCTTCTCTGTTATCTTCTTCTCTGCCCGTTCTCTGGATCCTTCGCGTACCTGCTCGCCGGTTGCAAGGTCAAATGCATCTCCCGGGAACGGCGCATAGGCCTCATACCCCAAAGTATCTTTCAAATGATCCGCGAACTGCTCCGTAACTTTGTCTTCCCCGTGTACCACAAATACTTTTTTCGGCTTATTTTCAAATGCTGCCGCCCATTTTGTCAGTTGTTCCACATCTGCGTGGCCGCTGATACCCGGCAGGTTCTCGATTCTTGCCGCAACCTCGATTGTCTCACCAAAGAGCCTTACCTCTTTTGCACCATTTAAGAGTGAAAAGCCAAGTGTTCCCGGCACCTGATATCCCACAAATAAGATCGTGGAATCTTTTCTCCACAGATTATGTTTCAAATGGTGGCGGATACGTCCCGCCTCACACATTCCGGATGCAGAGATAATAACTTTGGGATTATCATTAAAGTTGATCATTTTTGACTCATCACTTGTGATCGCCATTTTAAGTCCCGGAAATCCGATCGGATTAATCCCCTGCTGCACAAGTGCTCTCGCATCTTCGTCAAAACATTCTTCCACACTCTTGTTAAAAATGCTTGTCGCTTCAACCGCTAACGGACTGTCTATGTATACCTCAAAATTTTCAAATTCCGGCAGCAGATGCTCACTCTTGATCCTGCGGATAAAATAAAGCATCTCCTGTGTTCTGCCCACGGAAAATGCAGGAACGACCAGATTACCGCCGCGTTCATACAATGTTTCTTTGATCACTTTTGCCAGGGCGATCGCGAAATCCGGAGGTGTGTTGTGTTTTCTGTCACCATAGGTTGACTCCATGATCACATAATCGGCATCTTTGATGTATTCCGGATCTTTGATGAGCGGACGGTTACCTGGTCCGATATCACCGGAAAATGCCAGTTTTACCTCTGTACCATCATCATCCCTCACCCACATTTCAATGCTTGAGGATCCAAGCAGATGACCTGCATCTACAAAACGGATCTCAAGTCCGTCACAGACTTTGATCTTTTTCTGATAATCACACGGCACAAAATGGCTCAGTACGCTCATCGCATCATTCATATCATAAAGAGGCACCACTTCCGGTTTTCCGGCCCGTTTTGCCTTACGATTGCGCCATTCTGCCTCGAACATCTGGATATGTGCACTGTCTTTGAGCATAATGTTGCAGAGTTCATTGGTCGCTAAGGTACAGTATATTTTGCCGCGGAAACCATGATTGTATAAAAGCGGCAATAATCCGGAATGATCAATATGTGCATGCGTCACAAATACATAATCGATCATCGCTGCATTGACCGGAATCTCCTGATTTGTGTACAGATCCGGCCCCTGTTCCATACCACAGTCCACCAGTATATGCTTATCTCCAAAGGATAGATAATGACAACTGCCTGTTACCTCATGTGCTGCGCCTAAAAATTCCAATACCATATGAAGTCCCCCATTCTGTCTGCTTTTCTTTCATTATACTATTTTTCAGCTATATGCACAATATTTTTTCATATTTTATATATTTTTTAACTATTTTGTCATTTTACCAGACAAAAACAGAGAGACTTTACTCAAGACGCACGATTTCTTTTTTCAGTCTTCCCATGATCTTTTTTTCCAGTCTGGATATGTAGGACTGGGAAATACCAAGCATATCCGCAACCTCTTTCTGGGTTTTTTCCTCTCCATCGATGGAATTTAACCCAAACCGCAGTTCAATGATCATCCGTTCCCTGCCAGATAGTTTTCCAATCGCTGTCTTAAGCAGCCGATGTTCCACATCCGTTTCAATGTCGTGATAGATCACGTCCTCATCGGTTCCTAAGATATCCGAAAGTAACAGCTCATTTCCGTCCCAGTCCACGTTTAAAGGCTCATCAATAGACACTTCCATTCTCGTTTTGCTGTTTCGCCGCAGATACATCAGAATTTCATTTTCAATGCATCTCGAAGCGTAGGTCGCAAGTTTGATATTTTTCCCGGGATTAAATGTGTTGATTGCTTTGATCAGACCGATCGTACCGATAGAAATCAGATCCTCCACCCCGACGCCGGTATTATCAAATTTTTTTGCAATATACACCACAAGCCGCAAGTTATGTTCAATCAGCTGTTTTCTTGCAAGCTGTCCGCTCTCATCACTGGTAAGCATCTCTATGCATACCGCCTCATCTTCACCGGCAAGCGGCGGCGGAAGTACCTCTGCGCCTCCGATATAATGCACCTCATCCTTTTTCTTTCGAAAAATACCGGGAAATATCATCGTTCTTATCTTTGGTATCGCAAATTTTATGTACATTTTCAATTCCACCTTAATTCTTATTTTCTGTCTTGCCGCCCTGTGGCATAATGCTCGAAGCATTTAAGAGCATTTCATATTCCTTACCGTCAAACAGCATCTTATCTGCGGTTCCAATCGCTGCATGTGGGATTTTTACCGCACGTTTTCCCTGAAAAACAGTCATTTCATCCACATTTGTTACCGCGATCAGTCCATCCTTTTCCCCCAGTGACCGATATGGCACAAAACGAACCAGATCCTTTTCTTTTGTAAAGAATTTTTCCGCCACAGATCCCGATAGAATACTGATCTCCTGTCCTGTGTACGGATCCGTCAGCTGATTCCCGCTATCCCAGTATGCACGCAGTCTGATATGCCTTTCTCCTTTTTTTAACTCTGCAGGATATATATGATTTCCATAAACGCGCCTTTCACCAAAACAGATCACTGCCGTAACAACTACCGCTGCCGCAACAAGCATCTGTAAAATTTCATTTTGCGAAAATATATGCTGTTCTAAGAGCCACTCAAGCGCACCTCCCTGTATCACGCACATAAAATAGGTCACAACCCAGTTTTCTAAATAACTGCGTTTTCCTTCCCAGCCAAAACAAAAAAATACCATCCCTGTGTTTAAAACAAAATGTGCGATCAAAAAATACAGGATCCTGTTATTGATAAAGCACACCAGAAACAGATGAATCAGCGAAAACATCAGCGATACCGCAAACAGCCGCCCGGGATGTATCCTCCGTTTCAGCAGGCAGTTGCATCCAAGTATTGCCATATAGTCCATAAACAGATTTTCAAGCAGGAACACATCTGCATAAAATACATAGATCTCGTCTCACCCCTTTTCTCCAGACTCTTTCGTATCTTTACTGTTATTATAAAACAGTACAACTTTACTTTTTGTCAAAACAGGTACTCCAAATCCCGCAAATCATCCCTTATTTTCGACAAGCGTTGTTCTTTTCTATATATAAAAAGAGATTTATGTGTTTTCTCTTCAAACACATAAATCTCTTTTCAGATGTATAAACTGCTGCTGCAGCCCGCGTACTTTGCAGGCATATCTGTTGTTATGTTTTCTAATATTTTATCTCAGATATTATTTTCTTGAATTTTTAAGGAAATCCGGAATTTTAATATCCATTGGCTGTACTGTGCTCTCAGGCTGACGCGGTCTCTGAATACCAGAAAATGATGGTGCAGCCGTCTGTGTCTGCGTATGTGCCTGTACACTTGCACCAAGATTTGCCGCCTGTCTGTTGATGCCAGGTGTTCCAACCGGTCTTGTAACGTTTGTTGTATTTCCATAGCGGAGATCCGGCATAATCTTGCTCTTCGGTGCTGCCGCATTCTCAAGTCCTGTTGCGATAACTGTGATCGTAGCTTCATCTGTCATAGACTCATCATACTTCGCACCAAAAATAATGTTTGCATTATCACCTGCAAGATCCTGAACATAGCTTGCTGCATCGTTCGCATCCATCAGGGAAATATCACCGGAAATATTGATAATAACATGGGATGCACCATTGATCGTGGTCTCTAACAGCGGACTCGCAACTGCAAGTTTGACAGCTTCGATTGCTTTGTCATCTCCCTTGGCATTACCGATACCGATATGTGCCATACCCTTGTCCTTCATGACAGTGGAAACATCAGCAAAGTCAAGATTGATCAGTGCCGGCAGATTGATAAGGTCTGTAATTCCCTGAACAGCCTGCTGTAACACTTCATCTGCTTTCTTTAAGGCATCCGGCATGGTCGTACGTCTGTCAACGATCTCCAGAAGCTTATCATTCGGGATCACGATCAGTGTATCAACGCTCTCTTTTAAACGGTCAATACCGGAAAGTGCATTTAACATACGCTGTTTTGCTTCAAATTTGAATGGTTTTGTCACAACACCGACTGTTAAGATTCCCTGCTCTTTTGCAATCTTTGCAACAACCGGTGCTGCACCTGTTCCGGTTCCGCCACCCATACCACAGGTTACGAAAACCATATCCGCGCCCTTCACTGCTGCAGATAATTCTTCCATGCTTTCCTCAGCGGCTTTCTGACCGATTTCCGGCTGTGCTCCTGCTCCAAGTCCTTTTGTCAGCTTTTCACCGATCTGGATCAGTGTCGGTGCTTTACAGAGTGCCAACGCCTGTTTATCTGTATTTACTCCGATAAACTCGACTCCCCCGATACTCTCATCAATCATTCTATTTACAGCATTATTACCAGCTCCTCCTACTCCGATCACGATGATCTTTGCACTGGTATCCGCTTCTGTTGTCTTAATCTCCAGCAAGGTAGTTCCTCCTTCATTTAGCTTAAAAAATTACAGCTAAAAAACTCATATAATCTATAATATAATTTTTCTTACAATTAATCAACTGATTTTTCAAAAAAGATTACACTTTTTTTTACAAATCTGCACGGTCAAACACAATATCTGTCGTATCCGGCGTCCATGTCTCTAAATGCAGTATACCGGAGAGTCCCGACAACTGTGGCATAATTGCGGAAAGTCTCGCAATTTTCTGTGTCAGATAATCTTCTGAACCAACATTGACCGCAATCGTTCCGTAAGTGAGCTGTGGCTGCATTGCACTGTCATAGTGGATTTCTTCCGGTTCAAGTTCATATTTTTTCAGTAGTTGTGTCAGTGTCAACAGATTTCTCAGCAGTTTTGTATCCTCAAGCGGCAGTTTTTCGTATAAAACCACACTATCACAGGTAACTCCCGTGATCTTTGGCACTCCTTCGATTACATCCGACGAAGTTTCCACAACAAATCCGTCTTTATCAAAGTACGCATATTGTCCAAGCGTATCAATATAAAAACTACCCAGAATACCTTTTTCTGTAACCGAAATCCGCAATGTATGCGGATCATCCAGCGAAATTTCCATCGTATCCACAAACGGTACTTCCCCGACATCCACAAACCGGTATTTCAGATCTACATACAGACTGTTCCACGAATAATCATCGTCCAGCACCATATTTTTGATCTGGTCGGCAGAATAAAGACTGTTTCCTTCCACAACTACATTCTGGACTGTAAATACCTTTACCACAATAAGTGCCGCAAGTGCAAACAACATCAGAACTACCAGAAAGATACAGATCCCGATTCTTCTTCTTTTTTTTCTTTTTCTCTGTTCTTTGATTCTCATAATCAGGCAACCTCTAATTTAATTCCCCTCGATACAGAAAGTGCCAGCCCCATCTCAGCCAGCAAAATCGATATGGATGTTCCTCCATAACTGATAAACGGCAGTGATACTCCCGTATTCGGTATTGTATTTGTTACAACCGCAATATTAAGCAGTACCTGAATGGACAAATGTGCCATAATACCAACTACGATCAATGCGCCATACAGATCGGATGCATTGTTTGCAATGATCATCAGACGCCAGATAATAAGCAGATACAAAAGTATCAGACAGACTGCACCAAAAAGTCCAAGTTCTTCACAGATAACCGAAAAGATCATATCATTTTGTGCCTCCGGGATAAATCCCAGTTTCTGCATGCTCTCTCCTAACCCTTTTCCGAAAAGGCCTCCCGAACCGATCGCATATAATCCCTGCAGCGTCTGATACCCTTTTTCATAATCCTCAGGGTGCAGCCAGATCATAACACGTTCCGCACGGTAAGACGCCAGCAGAATAAACAGAGCACCAAAAAGGCATACTCCTATTCCCATTAAAATAAACTGTAAATATTTCGGACTCGCAACAAATAACATACAGACAGCAATTCCAAGGATAATGATCGCCGTACTTAAGTTATTATACGCAACCACTGCCAAAACCGGTGAAATCAAAAGCATGATCTTAAGCAGACTCATAATTTCCCCAATGCGTTTAGGCGTTTTATAGATGATCGTCGCAAGGAAAATGATAACCGCAATTTTTGCGATCTCAGATGGCTGGAACTGGATCGGTCCGATCCTGAGCCATCTCGACTGTCCCTTTGCACTTGTTCCGACAAAAATAACCGCTGTACAAAGTACCAGCGCCACAAAATACGCAAGCGTTGAAAGCTGCATCCAGAACTTATATGGGATTCTTGAAATAAAAAGCATTGCCACTATTCCAAGTGCACTTGCATACATTTGTCTTTTTACATAATATGCTGCATCGTTAAATCTTGTTGAGCCATAGTAGGAACTGGTACTATATAACATAATCAGTCCGAAACATAACAAAAATATAATCAGAAATAACAGGCTGTAATCAAAATACCGGATCGATTTTTGTCTTTTTTCATTTTTCCGTCTTCTTGCCATAATTTTTCCTCATTTACACAAAACCTGTCTGATCAAGCACCACAACCGTTTTATTCCGGCAGTTCCATGACATATTGCCGGAACAGTTCTCCCCGCTGTGTATAATCCTTAAAATCTCCCCAGCTCGCACATGCCGGTGAAAGCAATACTGCTTCCCCGGGCTTTGCCAGCCTATAACAGATATTTACAGCTTCATTTAATGTATCACAGCATACAATATTCTCAAAACCATGTTTCCTTGCGCAGACTGCGATCTTATCTTTTGTCTGTCCGATCAGTAATAGACATTTTACTTTCCCATCAAAGCTCTCAATCCACGCATCAAATTCAAGATTTTTATCATAACCGCCGCCGATCAGCAGTGTCTTACGATTCATTGAACCGATCCCGCGGATTGCCGCATCCGGATTTGTCGCCTTAGAATCGTTATAGTACAAAACACCATGCAGATCTCTCACAAATTCAATGCGGTGTTTTACACCCCAAAACTCTTTTAGTACACGCTGCACAACATCTATCGGTGCTCCCATACAAAGTGCAGTGCCGGAAGCCGCCATAACATTTTCATAATTATGTATGCCCAGAAGTTTTAATTCACCGACATCAATCAGGCGCTGCCGTTCTGTTTCTTTTCCAGCGATCCAGATCGTATTTTCCTGCAGATAAATTCCCTCTTCCAATGGTCTTTTACTGCTGAAAAACAAAACGTTTACTTTTAATGTTTCGGCAAATTTCCGAAGTATTTCATCCTCATAGTTGAGCACACAGGTATCTTCCTTTGTCTGACACTTTGTAATGCTCTCCTTTGCACGGATATACGCCTCCATCGTGTGATGTCTGTCAAGATGATCCGGCGTAATATTTAAAATGGCACTCACAAGTGGGTGGAATTCATGCACGGTTTCCAGCTGGAAGCTGCTGATCTCGGCAACCGTTACGGTATCATCTGTCGTGTCGAGTGCCGCGGATGTGTACGGGGTTCCGATGTTTCCGACCACTTTTACTTCCGGCTGATATGCTTTCATGATCTCGCCGAGCAGCGATGTTGTGGTGGTCTTTCCGTTAGTACCGGTAATCGCAAGCACTTTTCCGCGGCTTACCTGATACGCCAGCTCCACTTCACCGATGACCGGAATCTCTTTTTCTTTCATTTTAAGGACAACCGGCAGATCCGTCGGAACGCCCGGGCTTAAAACGACAAGATCAAGGCTGTCGAGCATCTCCTCCGGGAGCTCGCCTAAGACAACTTCCACGCTGTCACGGCTCTCTAATTTTTTTAAGATTTCTTCTTTTTCGAGTTTGTCATTTCCATCGTAAAGAACGACAGAAGCACCTTTCTTGTGCAGCAGCTCCTCCGCTGCAATTCCACTCTTTCCGGTTCCGAAAACCAGTACTTTTTTTCCTGCGAAAATCATGTTTGATTACCTCCATATTTTAAAGCCCCATCAATGCGATCAGGCATAGTATCGCTGTGATTGTAGCAAACACCGTCACAATCTGTGTCTCCGACCAGCCCATCAGCTCGAAATGGTGATGGATCGGCGTCATCTTGAAGATCCGTTTTCCCTTCGTCAGTTTGAAGAATGACACCTGCAGGATCACAGAGAGAATCTCCATCATATAAATGAATCCCACAAGCGGCAGAAATAAGGGGAGACGTAAGAAACACGCCATTCCCGAGACGAAACCGCCGAGTGCCAGACTTCCTGTATCGCCCATAAAGACGCGGGCAGGAAATACATTGAATACCAGAAACCCCAGCAGACTCCCGATAACCGCAAGCGGAGACGGGGAAACACCGTTTCCGAGGCCGATCGATGCCACGGAAAAGAAAACAGCATTTAAAATCGTATGTAATATTTTTTGGACAAGCAGATCTTCATCTCGTAATGTTCCACACTCTTTTGCCGTATTGATCACAGCGTAAGCAAAACGGATACAAACCTCTCTGATTTCCTGCGGGCTGTGGACTTCACGTAATCCTGCCTCCATAAATTGCTGAAAGCACCGGGTAAACGCAGGATAATCCAGATGGATTACCGCACTCCTTGCCTGATTCTCCAGATCTGCCGGATAAGTAAAACGATTTGTCCTCAGTTGCGCGATTTTTTTGCACTTGATCAATACCCGGTTGCCAAGTATTAAATGCCATCCGCATGCTTCGGTCAGCGCATTTTCAATCTCCGCCAGTTCTCCCAGCCCTTGACACTCTTTTCCCGCAAATGCCCCATGATCATGGATTCTCATAGAAAAAGCCGGTACTACCGATTGCTTCAAATACTGTATAAAATTTTTTTTTGCTTTCACATCATAAAAACAGATAAAAACAGACTGCCTCTTCTCTCTCCATAACCAGCACATTTTTTTGTCCGGATTATGTTCCCGGAATTCTTCTAAAAAAAGCTCTGCTTCTTTTTGTTCGGAATCATAATACTTTCCCATAAAAAGATACATACAGTAAATTTGTTTTCTGCCGGAGAACCCATATTTCTCCAAAAGCGTCTCCTCTAACCTAGAATCCTCTTCATACTCGCCTTCTAACGCATCTTTTATGACCGTTTCAAGTGAAAGAGAATTTTTCCCTCTCTGTTCTACGAATATCTCTTCCTTGATTTTAGAAAGGGTGTTCTTCAGTTCCGTAAGATTAACCGGCTTTAGCAGATAATTTTCTATTCCGAGTGCAATTGCCTTTTTTGCATAATCAAAATCAGAGTATGCCGTAAGAATCACAACCTTAGTCATACTTCCTCTTTCTCTTGCTTCTTTTAACATCTGCAGACCGTTCATATCCGGCATCTGGATATCAAGCAGGATCAGATCCGGATCCTGTTCTTCAAGAAGAATTAAACCTTCTCGCCCATTTTCCGCGCTTCCTACCACCTGGTATTCCGGACTGATTTTATTCAAAATATGTACAAGCCCCTCACGAATCGGTCTCTCGTCTTCAATGACTGCTATCCGCATCGTCATTTCCTCCCTGTATCGGAATAAATAAATGTACTTTCACGCCACCCGAAAGAATATTTTCAAA
>ENA-OROE01000288-OROE01000288.1-human-gut-metagenome-genome-assembly--contig:-NODE-288-length-53207-cov-11.906401_pt1 | contig 53207 bp, 36 predicted proteins | sample MGYA00242126_ERZ509044 | MGnify/ENA primary metagenome ERZ509044 (study PRJEB26280, sample SAMEA2338716) | human gut metagenome | biome: human gut; feature: human-associated habitat; material: faeces... | reverse complement strand
CAGTTTAAGCGATAACCTTAGCATAAGTTTAGCTTTGTTTGTATGTAGTTTGTCTGAGTTGAATCGTTTCTGAAAAGGTAGTTTCCTGATGGTAGATATACTCAAGGAAACTGGTTGTAGAAGAAACGATTCGCTCAATTACAAACAAAATCGGTGACACTATGAAATAATAAAGACAACTCTACACACTAACAACAGACAAAGGTGTATATCAGCAAAAATTATCATACTGAAATACACCTTTGTCTGTTTTATTTTATCTACTACTATATTTTTTTTACTCTTTAGATTAAAATTACCTACATATACTGAATTTAAGAAACAACTATGCCTAATATTAGGTATTGCCACATTTTTTAACCTCATCTAACTTTGCAGCCGATAAAATTATTAAAAAGATGAGAAAAATAACAGCAATCGTTATTCTTAGTCTCCTACCTTCTCTTACAATTCCAGCACAGGAGACAAAAGAAATTTCCAAAAGTAGTAATTCTTCTTCTACAGAAGAATATACAAAATTCCGTTTTGGAGGATACGGTGAAATGGTCGCTAATTTTAAAGATTATGGCATCAACCGTTTCTATGGAGGAAACGATGGTAATCCAAAGAAAAACAGGAATACCATTTCAATTCCCCGTTTCGTTTTAGCTTTTGATTATAAGTTCAATTCCAAATGGATACTCGGTGCAGAGATTGAGTTCGAATCTGGTGGAACAGGTACAGCTTTCGAATTAGAAAACACCGAAAACGGTGAATACGAAACAGAAGTTGAAAAAGGAGGTGAAGTAGCTATCGAACAATTTCACATCACACGTTTAATTCACCGCTCCCTCAATGTACGTGCCGGACATATTATTGTTCCGGTAGGATTGACTAACGCACACCATGAACCGATCAATTTCTTCGGAACTTCACGCCCGGAAGGTGAAACAAGCCTTTTGCCTTCTACCTGGCATGAAAATGGTCTGGAAATCTTTGGTTCTTTCGGAAAAGGGTATGCAAGCTTCGATTACCAAGCTATGGTGGTAGCAGGCCTGAACCCTAATGGATTCGATCGTAACACATGGGTAGGTAGTGGCAAACAGGGAATCTTTGAGGAAGACAACTTCACTTCTCCCGCGTATGTATTTCGTTTAGATTATAAAGGAGTTCCCGGTTTACGTGTAGGTGCATCATTTTATTATTGTGCAGATGCAGGAGCCAACTCTGATAAAGAACAGACTTATGCAAACTATGGAAAAATTCCGATAAGAATCTTCACCGCAGATGCACAGTATCGCAATAAATATGTAACAGCACGCGGTAATATCTTATATGGAAATTTAGGAAATTCATTAGGAGTAAGTCAGGCAAATGTCAAATTATCCAATAAATCGCCTTACAGCCGTCTGACTCCGGTAGCGAAGAATGCCGTAAGTTATGCAGCAGAAGCCGGCATTAATATCCGCTCGGTCTTCGGAGGCAATAAAAAGATTCCGGTAATCTATCCATTTGCCCGCTATGAATACTACAACCCACAAGAGAAAGGGGAAAAAGGGCAAACGATGGAAAAACGTTGCCAAGTAAGTATGTGGACAGCGGGATTAAATTGGTACGCTTTGCCAAACTTAGTGATAAAAGCAGACTATGCAACCCGCCAGATTGGTACAAATAAAGTTTTTGGCGTATCAAAGTCATACAACAGTGAAAACGAATTTTCTATTGGAATTGCCTATATAGGATGGTTTATTAAGAAATAACAAATAATCAATTATTTAATTTTTATATGATGAAAACAAAATTCTTTTATGTCGCAGCCCTAATATTGGGATTAGCATTCACAACAACTTCTTGCAGCAGTGATGATGACAACCCAACAGTAGATCCTGCCAATATTGATTACACTCCTGAAAACGCATCAAGCTGGCATAACTACATGAGAAATGTAGCAGCACTTCTAAAAACAGATGCAACCAATCTCTACAACGCATGGAATTCAAGCTATAAAGGAGGTGAAAGCTATGCTTCCCTGTTCAAGGCTCATAGTGGCTCTCCTTACGCAAGCGCCTTGAGCTGTGTGGAAGAAATCGTGGATAAATGCGCGGAAATTGCCAATGAAGTCGGTACTGCCAAAATTGGTGACCCATACAACTTGTATAAAGCCGGAAATACTGAAGAAGCATTATATGCTGTGGAATCCTGGTACAGCTGGCATTCTCGTGATGACTATACCAATAACATTTATTCCATCCGGAATGCATATTACGGTTCTTTAGACGGTAATATAAATGCTAATTCTTTATCTACTGTTATCGCCGGTGCTAATTCATCATTAGATACCAAGATAAAGAATGCTATCCAAAAAGCGGCAAAAGCCATTCAGGATATTCCGCAACCTTTCCGTAATCATATTCCCAGTAACGAAACGGTAGCAGCTATGGATGCTTGTGCAGAGCTGGAAAGTATACTGAAGAATGACTTAAAATCCTATATTGCAAATAATAGCAACAATATCAATACGGACGCAGTACTTAATCCTGTAGTAACACAATATGTAGATGCAGTAGTAGTGCCTACCTACAAAAGTTTGAAAGAAAAAAATGACGCTCTCTACAATGCAGTAATAGCCCTTGCAGACAATCCGTCAAATAGTGCTTTTGAAACAGCTTGTGATGCTTGGATCACTGCCCGTGAACCATGGGAAAAGAGCGAAGCTTTCTTATTCGGTCCGGTAGACGAAATGGGACTTGATCCTAACATGGACAGCTGGCCTTTGGATCAGAATGCTATTGTACAAATACTGAATTCTCAAAGTTGGAGCGATCTCGAATGGAGTGAAGGTGATGATGAAGCTGCTGTCGAATCGGCACAAAATGTACGCGGTTTCCACACATTGGAATTCCTTCTCTACAAAAACGGTGAACCACGTAAAGTACAATAAAGCTTTATCTTAGCTAAGATATTATTGAGAAGTAAAGGTTGGAATTCAATGATCCACCTTTACTTCTTTGGTATGTTTAAAACATATTATTGAAACAAAGTCAATAAACAATGAATCACTTTCTAAAATATTCATTCTCTTTCTTTTGCCTGTTGGCATGCTCTGCCTGTAATGATGACGGAATTGACATATTGGATATCGAGATTCCGGAGGGCTATGCTCTATCAGCCGGAACATCAACTATTTTCTTGAATTCGTCTGTTGCTTATGACACGCCTGCAGATTGGATAACAGGAGCATACGATGTACGTTTCACCCGAGGTGACAGACTATATGACGATGTACGTACAAGTAACAACGGTCATGGCGGCGGACTTGGTCCCGTTTATGCCGGTTATTCGTGCGGCAGTTGCCACCGGAATGCGGGACGTACCAAACCCTCTTTATGGACAGAGGGTGGATCGGGCAGCTATGGATTCTCTTCCATGCTAGTCTACATATCCCGTAAAAACGGAGCTTTCTTTCAAGATTATGGACGTGTGCTTCATGACCAGGCAATCTATGGAGTGCAACCGGAAGGCAAACTGTCTGTGGAATACACTTACGAGACATTTTCTTTCCCTGATGGAGAAGCCTACACACTTTGCAAACCCAATTATACTATATCTGAATGGTATGCCGAAGAAATCAAACCGGAAGATTTGTTTTGTACCGTACGTATTCCATTACGCCATGTAGGCATGGGGCAAATGATGGCACTAGATCCTGTTGAAATTGAAGCACTTGCAGCAAAAAGTAATTATCCCGAATATGGAATCAGCGGACGATGTAATTACATCACCGAACGCGGAGTGAGAAGTCTGGGATTGTCCGGCAACAAAGCTCAACATGCCGATTTAACTGTAGAATTGGGATTCTCCAGTGATATGGGCGTTACCAACAGCCGCTATCCGGAAGAAATCTGTGAAGGACAAATACAAGTAAACCAAGGTAGCATGATGGGGCTTTCTTACGACCAACTGGATGTCAGCACAGAAGAGATGGAAAACGTAGATCTCTATATGCAAAGTCTTGGTGTTCCCGCCCGGCGTAATGTAAACGATCCGCAAGTAATCAAAGGGGAACAGAACTTCTATAAAGCCAAATGTCATCTCTGTCATGTGACCACTTTACACACTAAGACACGTGGTAGTGTTTTATTAAATAATACTCAACTCCCGTGGTTAGGCGGTCAAACGATTCACCCTTATTCTGATTATCTATTACATGATATGGGTTCTGAAATTATGGGAGTCGGACTGAACGACAACTATATAAGCGGGCTGGCACGTGGAAACGAATGGCGTACTACCCCTCTTTGGGGAATCGGCTTACAAGAAAAGGTCAACGGACATACTTATTTCTTGCATGACGGACGTGCCCGCAATCTGACAGAAGCCATCATGTGGCATGGCGGAGAAGGAGAAGCATCAAAGAACTTATTTAAGAATATGAGTAAGGAAGACCGGGATGCGCTGATTGCATTTTTAAATTCACTTTAAACTAAAAGTAGTATATATAAAGTAATTATGAAGAGATTTATAATCATTGCCATGCTGACTGCCATAATGCCTTTGGCCGCTATGGCACAACATGAAGAAGATACAGAAAATGGTGTAGTATCATTAGCTGGAAGAGAAGGATTCACTATCGAAACCAAGAAAGGAGATTTTGTATTCAAACCCTATCTGCTCGTACAGACCAGTGCAAACTTCAATTGGTACGACGATGAAGGACTGGATAAAGCATACAATCAAGATAACATAGCCAACTCCGGATTTTCAGTTCCTTACGCCGTACTCGGATTCACCGGAAAGGCTTTCGATAAAGTATCTTTCAACCTTTCCATAAATGCGGCAGCCAGTGGAGGCGCATTACTTCAACAAGCCTGGTTTGATGTTCAACTGAAAAAGCAGTTTGCCATCCGGGTCGGTAAATTCAAAACTCCGTTTTCACATGCCTACCTGACAACACTGGGAGAAACATTGTTACCTAGTTTGCCAGTATCACTGACTGCTCCCGTTATCCTCCCCTATTCTTTGAATGCGGTAACACCCAATATTGGCACCGGATTCGATTTAGGTGTAGAGATTCACGGTTTGGTAGCTGATAAATTCGGGTATGAAATCGGTTTATTCAACGGTACGGGTGCAGCGGTAAATACAGCAACAAAAACATTTAGTGATGACTGGCACATTCCGTCTTTACTGTACGCCGGACGTTTCACCTATATGCCTAAAGGAGTGATGCCCGCTACACAGGGAAATCCGAACAGGCTGAATGAAGACAAAATCATGTTTGGTATTTCTACCTCTATCAATGTAGAAAGTGAAAATGAAAGTACCAATGATTATCGTGCCGGATTGGAGTTTGCAATGCTAAAGAACAAACTTTACCTGGGTGCTGAAGTCTATTATATGAATGTTGGCTTCACAAAAAGACAAAAGATTTCCGAGTCATATAATTACCTGGGCGGCTATGTACAAGGTGGTTACTTCGTTGCCCCCCGTCTGCAAGCAGCTGCACGCTATGATTTCTTCAACCGTAACGGAATGGACACCAATGGTTTTCTAAATATGCCAGCCGTGGGTATGAACTATTTTTTCAAGAACTGTAATCTGAAGTTACAAGCGATGTACCAGTATATTGCCCGTAAAGGTCATGATACCCAACTTGATCGGGATAACGACGATTTAGGTTTGGCAGTACATTCGGCCAGTATTCTACTTCAGTATACATTCTAAATAGCACAAGAAAGGATTTGTTTATGAAAAAATATATTCTTTTCGGAGGTTATCTACTGTTATTGGCATATATCACATCATGCGATGACGGACGTATTTACGAAAAGACAGAGACCCTATCAGAAGAAGGACGCACGCTGAAGATGAGCGGTAAGATCAATGGTATCAGTAAATGGCCCGATGGTTATAGTGTTGTAGTGGCAGGCTTCAATGATGAGAGCGAGTATGCCGTTGTCACCAAAACAATTCCGGCGGTCGAAGATGATGAGATTCAGGTTACGATGACAGGAGTCAGTGATAAAGTAACCACTGTTGAATTGTGCGTTATTAATAAATTGAGAAAACGAGTTATCAGTTTTCAGTCAATGGACGACCTTACAGCAGTTGACGACACCATCCTTATGGATGTGGGAACTGTAAATGTAGGTATGTACCATGGCATTCAAGAAAAAGTATTTAATACGACATGCGCACACTGTCATGGCGGAAGTAGTTCGGCAGCAGCCAACCTGTATCTGACAGAAGGCAAAAGTTACGAGGCACTGGTCAACCGCCCGTCGAAGAAAGTAGATGGCATGTTACTCGTCAAGCCGGGCAGTGCGCAAGAAAGCGTATTGCACACATTATTGAATACCACTATTAGTTCAACCTGGGGATACGATCACTCAAAAGAAATAGTATCATCTCCGATTTTGACCCTTATTGACGACTGGATCAATAACGGTGCGCAAGAATAAATAGTTATTTACCCAACTGATATGAACAACAAAAAACAACAGAATATTCAGTCTGAAAAGACGCTAACAGAGATTTTTAAATATAATGCAGGAGGAGAAGCTTCAGAGTATCATATTATCATTCATTCTACTAAACCGGAAGATACATACGAAGAACAGCTGAATGCAGTATTAAACACCTACGATTATTTACTTACCCAAGAATTGAAAGGAGCAGTTGCCATCCTCAAACGTTATTTCCTTAGTGACGCTGCCAATCAGGCAGATACACTACTGGCATTGACAACCGAAGGTTCGGACTGCGCACTTTCCATTGTGGAACAGCCCCCGCTGGACGGAACAAAAATAGCCTTATGGGTTTACCTGTTGACAGATGTACAGACACAAGTCTTACATAACGGGCTTTTTGAGGTGAAACACAGTGCCTATCGCCACTTCTGGGGCGGTAGTGCATTCAATCGTGCCGCCAATTCGGAATACCAGACCCGTCTATTATTGAACGACTATGTGATGCAACTCATGGAACAAGGTTGTAAACTGGCAGACAATTGTATCCGTACATGGTTTTTCGTGCAAAATGTAGATGTGAATTATGCCGGAGTAGTGAAAGCACGTAATGAAGTTTTCGTCACCCAAAACCTGACAGAAAAAACACATTATATTTCCAGCACAGGCATCGACGGCCGGCATGCCGACCCGAAAGTACTAGTACAAATGGATACTTACGCTGTAGCAGGACTGCAACCGGAACAGATTCATTTCCTCTATGCTCCTACCCATCTGAACCCAACTTATGAATATGGAGTAAGCTTTGAACGTGGTACGTATGTAGATTATGGAGACCGCCGACAGGTATTTATTTCAGGAACGGCAAGTATCAACAACAAAGGCGAAGTGGTATATCCCGGCAACATCCGCAAACAGACAGAACGAATGTGGGAGAATGTGGAAACCCTGTTGAAAGAAGCGGACTGCACGTTTGAAGATTTGGGACAAATGATTGTATATCTGCGTGACATAGCCGACTATACAGTTGTTAAAGCAATGTATGACAAACGTTTCCCACATACTCCTAAAGTATTTGTTCATGCTCCGGTATGCCGTCCCGGATGGTTGATTGAGATGGAATGTATGGGAGTGAAAGAATGTAAGAACAAGGAATACGCTCCATTTTAATATCATAAAAGATTATACAGTTGAAAAGGTTACTTATTATCTTATATATCTGTCTGGTGGGACTACTCGCTGTGACTACTTTCGTAGAACAAGCGTATGGGACAGATTTTGTAGAAAGAAATATATATCATACATGTTGGTTTTGTTGTTTGTGGGGAACAATTGCCACCATTGCACTTGTTGCTCTCATCCGACGCGCTTTATGGCGACGGTTCCCCATATTGTTGTTTCATGGCTCCCTCCTCGTTATCTTGGTGGGGGCCATGATTACGTTTATCGGAAGCAAAAAAGGATACGTACACTTGCTTCCGGGGGCAACGATAGACAGTTTCCTGGAATCGGAAAGCGGCAGAAAAGCTGATCTGCCATTCACAATACAACTAGATAGTTTCCGTATAGCATACTATCCCGGAACAGAAGCACCGGCAGACTACATCAGCTATATCACCTACTCTCTTCCCGGACAGAAAAATGTTCTATTACACGAACAGATTTCAATGAATCGTATATTTACATCACAAGGTTTCCGTTTCTATCAGTCATCTTTCGATGATGACGGAAAAGGGAGCTGGCTGACTGTCAATTATGATCCATGGGGAACAGGAGTGACTTATGCAGGATATATCCTGCTCGGTCTCTCCATGATTTGGCTACTATTTTCCCGCAGTAGTGATTTCCGACGCCTGCTAAACCACCCGCTACTTAAAAAAGGAGGTGTATTTATACTGTTTATTTTCTGCCTTGCAGGTAACATGCAAGCACAAAAAAAACTCCTTCCTGCATTGAAACGAACACAAGCGGACAGTTTAGCACAGGAACAGGTTATTTATCACGACCGGGTAGTACCTTTCAACACATTAGCCCGTGATTTCATTCAGAAACTGACAGGAGAAGCTTCATATAAAGGATTGACACCTGAACAAGTGATAGGTGGCTGGTTACTTTATCCGGAAGTGTGGAGAAATGAGCCATTGATATACATCAAAAATACAGAATTACAGCATTTATTAAACATACAAACACCTTATGCTCGATTAACTGATTTATTTGACGGTTCTGTTTACCGTCTCCGTGAACATTGGCAACGTGAACAAGGACAACAAAGCAAACTCGCCAAAGCAATCCAGGAAACAGATGAAAAAGTAGGCCTGATCCTGATGTTGGAAAAAGGAACATTCATCCATCCATTACCCACTGATGGCAGCGTGCAACCTCTCTCCGAACTGGAAGTGAAAGCAGAATTACTCTACAACCGGATTCCGTTCAGCAAGATTCTTTTTATGATAAATCTGTCATTGGGAGTGTTGTCTTTCCTGCTTCTACTTCATAACAGCCTGCAAAGAAATATCCTCTCGCCCAAAGCCAAAACGATTTCCCGCACAGCAGGAACTTTCTTTTCTGTTGCACTCTATCTTGCTTTCATATTCCATTTAGCAGGATATTGCCTGCGCTGGTACATCGGCGGTCGTATTCCACTTAGCAACGGTTACGAAACCATGCAGTTTATGGCTCTTTGTATTCTTTTGATAGCCTGTCTGCTCCATCGAAGATTTTCATTTATACTTCCATTCGGATTCCTCCTCTCCGGCTTTGCTTTGTTGGTTTCCTATCTGGGACAAATGAATCCCCAGATAACCCCATTAATGCCGGTGCTCGTCTCTCCATGGCTAAGTATTCATGTTTCATTGATTATGATGTCTTATGCCCTATTGGCATTCATCATGCTAAACGGAATACTGGCATTATGCCTCCGGAAAAAAGAATCGGAAAACAATGTCTCCGGAAACGACGCTATACAAGACAACCGGATAGAACAGTTGACGCTAGTCAGCCGCTTGCTGCTCTACCCTGCCACCTTCTTTTTAGGAGCAGGCATCTTTCTGGGAGCAGTTTGGGCAAACGTTTCTTGGGGACGATACTGGGCGTGGGACCCGAAAGAAGTATGGGCACTGATTACTTTTCTGGTATATGGAGTAGCCTTCCATTCACAAAGTCTGCGCATTTTCCGCAAGCCTCTATTCTTCCATATCTATATGATTCTTGCTTTCCTGACCGTCTTAATGACCTATTTCGGGGTAAATTATGTTCTTGGAGGGATGCATAGTTATGCAAACGCCTGAACCACTATATATAGCTAGTAATTGATAGAAGAATACCCATTTTAGGGGATTGCGGGAAAAGCGGAAAGCCCCTATCTTTGCAGTATCAGAATTAAATTAATTAGTCATAATTATATTACGTAGCCACATTAAAAATACATAGAAATCGGCCGAAGTGATTCACCCGCATTTCTTTTATTTGGTTGTTAAGTTGAAAAACCATATAATGTATTCATTTTGGAATATGAATAGATGACATATTCTAAAAGAGGCAAGGACGTTCGGCTTGTGAAAGCCGGACGTTTTTTTATATCAGTAAGAGAATAAAGTGAGAGAGCTCATGCATTCATGAGCTCTTTCCAACCAGCCGTTTCAAAAGCGATATACTCCGCTATAAACTTCTCCATCTCTTCTTTCTTCACAGGATGCAACACCAGCTCTTCGAGTAGGGCAAACAACCATACCGTATTCAGGTGAATAAAGAAGTTAGTTATTGCTATATTGATATGCGGATATTTCTGCTTCATTCCTTGAAAAAAAACAGAAATCGTACGCGTCATCAAATCTGTATATTCAGAACGGAAGTTCTCCAAAACAGAACCTTGTGCCTGAAAAAGCAGCAACCGCAAACGGTCACGATGTTCAGAGACCAATCTGATATATTCCCGTACAGACATTTTCTGATAATCCGAATCCATAAAGACGTCTATCGTCATCTGATCTGCATCGTGATTATAAATCATAGCATACAGATCATTCAATACCGGTTTCAGAATCGTACGGAATATCTCATCCTTATTGGTGAAATAATGATAGATATTACTCACCGTCACCCCTGCCCTCGAAGCTATTTCACGCATAGAGGCATCCTTGTATCCCTTTTCCAGAAACACTTCTTCGGCTGCCTTCAAGATTCCCTCTTGTATATCTCCTTTCAAAAATTGCATAGTATCGTTGCTATTTATCAATTCATATTTGTAACCTGTCTGTTCACCATCCGGGCAAATATACCATTTTTCTTTTTCAATTCCTCCGGTGTTCCCATTTCAGCAACACTTCCATTCTCCAATACTACAATTTTGTCGGCATTGGCAACGGTGCGCATACGGTGCGCAATAATCAGCACCGTTTTGTTACGTACCAATTCAGATATACCTGCCTGTATCTTGGTTTCATTCTCAACATCAAGCGAAGCCGTAGCCTCATCCAGCAGAACAATCGGAGCATCCTTCAACAAAGCGCGGGCAATGGAAATACGCTGACGCTCACCGCCGGATAATGTTTCTCCATTCTCACCGATAATCGTCTGGTATCCCTGCGGCATTTTAGTGACAAACTCATCACATTGTGCCAAGCGGGCAACTCTCCGGACTTCCTCATCCGTAGCATCCCGTTTGCCAATACGGATATTATCCATAATGGAAGCATTGAAAAGAACTACATCCTGAAAGACAACGGAATAGTTTTTCAACAAAGTTTCAGGATCAATCCGACTGATATCCTGCCCGCCGAGGGTAATCTTTCCCGACTGGATATCCCAGAAACGTGCCGCCAACCTGGCCGCCGTACTCTTGCCACTACCCGAAGGACCAACCAAAGCCGTTTTTTCACCTTGCCGGGCAATAAAAGACAAGTTATTCAGAATTTGTTTTCCCTGCTCATAAGCAAAGTCTACCAGTCTGAATTCGATATCATAACCTTGAGGAGTGAATTCGGTAGTCCCGTTTTGTACCGGCAATGCTTCCATCTCATTCATTCTATTGATACGCACATCCAAATAGAACAAAGCGGCAATATTATTCATCACCTCACTGACCGGAGCATACACACGCGCCCCGATAACCATAAATATAAGATAGGTAAACAAATCAACCGTACCCGAAGCCAAGAGATTGGCACCAACGATAATAACGCTTGCCAGTCCGAGTTTCAATACACTCTGGGAACCGTTTACCAACATGCCGAGCACCAGTTCATTACGAGTCAATACCTTTTCATAGGTATCAATGCTCGCATCCAGTTTTTCCAGATAGTCTCTCTCCTGATTGTAGGATTTTATCTCCTGAATGGTATCGAGTCCTTCCTGGATATGCTCGGTCACCATCCGCTTGTTCAGATAATTACTTTCATTGCTTTTCTGTATTTCCTTCTTCGAGAAAAGAAGGATTGCGGCAGCAAGCGGCACTACCCAGAACAAAGCAATCGTCAACTGCCAGTTATAAAATGCCATGCCGACGGTAATAAGCAGAATACTGATAATGGAAGCAAACAACTGGGGAACCGCATGCGAGAAAGTATGCTCGAGATCAGTGCAGTCATCCATAATCGTGGCAGTGAGGTCGGAAAGATTCTTTTCGCCAAAGAAAGCCAGAGGCAACTTGCGAAGTTTTTCCGCCAATGAGATACGCCGGTTTGCACTCTCATCATAAACGGTGGTATAAGTACTACGATATTGCAATACCGCAAATATATACATGACTATCATAAAGACAATACCGAGTATGCTATAATAGAGAATACCATGCGTCACCGAAGCCGAAGGCTGAAACACAGGACGAAGATATTCCTCAAGAAAAAGAAAAACAAATACCGCCGGCAACATCAATACAATATCGAGCAGTGTAGTGAAAAACACACCTTTACAGAAATCTTTCGCTCCTTTAGTTGAAAGGGCAAAACGTCTTTTTATTACTTCAATCATTAGAAACCTCCTTTCCTATTGTCCAGCGAACAGATTGCTGGTATTCATTCCACATATGATAATAGATGCCTTGTTTTCCAAGCAGGTTGGCATGTGTACCTTGTTCCGCAATCTTCCCCTTGTCAATGACGAGGATATTGTCGGCATCAGTGATGCTTGAAAGACGATGAGCAATCATCAATACGGTTTTTCCTTTTGTCAGTTCTTTCAAGGCTTGCTGGATGAGATGCTCATTTTCGGGGTCGGCAAAAGCAGTCGCCTCATCCAGTACAATGATGGGAGCATTTTTCAGGATTGCACGTGCCAGTACGATCCGTTGCTGTTCCCCGCCGGAGAGATATGTTCCCTCCGTACCAATCTTCGTATTCAGTCCGAGCGGAAGTTTATTGATAATTTCCCGGCATTGTGCCATATCTACTGCCCGTTCCACTTCCTCCATTGTCGCGTCGGGATTACCATATTTGATATTTTCGAGCAGAGAAGTCTTGAACAGCTTTGTATTCTGGAACACGAAAGAAATATATTTCATCAGTTCTTCGGGAGCGATTTCTCTTACATTGATGCCACCTATTAAAACTTTCCCTTCCGTTGCCTCCCAGAAACGGGGAACTAGACGGGCAATCGTTGTTTTCCCTCCGCCCGAAGCTCCGACAAGAGCTACTGTGTTTCCTTGCGGAATAGTGAAACTAACATCATCCACCGCCTTTTGATTAGCTCCCGGATAGCTGAAGGAAACTTTTTCGAACTGAATACTGAATTCCTTTACCGGTTGTGGATGCTCTACAACAGTCAGGTGCTCATAAGCAACCAGATTCTCAAGACGTCCGATAGCTTCACTCGCCTGCCCCAAAGCCTGATTGAGATACATACTCTTCATGATACTTTGGGAGAATACAGGAGTAATGAGAACAAACAGGAAGAAATTAAGTAATACCGATGCATAATTACCTGAATAACCAATCAGCAAAATAGCCAACGGAGCAAGGAAAAACACAAAACCATTGATTATTACGGTATAGAGCGACATCGGCTTCTCCCACATTCGTGTATAGCCGAATACCATTTTATTATAATTCATGATACAGCGGTGAAAGTTTTTGAAAGAATAAATAGTCTGCTGGAAAACCTTCACTACGGGAATTCCTCTCACATACTCTACAGCTTCGGTATTCATTTCCTCCAGAGAGGTCATGTAGCTTTTCATAAACTGCCGTCCCTCCGCATTCATCATAAAACCCATAACCAGCATGGCAATAATTACAGGGACGATACATGCCAGACCGAGTATCCAATCGAACACAAAAATCAGTATGGCAGCTACCAACGGCACTAGAAAAGTAGCCGCAAGGTCGGGCAACTGATGTGCCAGAAAACTATGGGTAACCCCTGCATTGTCATCTATAATCTTGCGAATACGTCCGCTCGTATTAATGTCAAAGAAGCCGAGAGGCATACGCACTATCTGGCGCATGGCTTCTTTACGCAAATTCGATTCAACCCGAAAAGCTGCAAGATGCGAAGACATCAATGCGGCAAAATAAAGGACGATGCTCGCCACGGCCATGCCTGCCGCCCACCAGGCATACGTCACCACATTACCGGAAGAGGTTATCTCTCCGTGTTCAAGCAGTTCTCTCACAATCAGCCAAATAAGGATATAAGGCAACATGCCCGCCAGGGCACTTAGGGCAGACAGCAGCATTGCCGCAGGCAAAAGCACTTTCCGTTTACCCATGTAGTTCTGAAGTTTTTTCAATGTACTCATAACGTACGTTCAATCTATATTAAGTTCGACAATCATTTAACTTATCGCTTGTTTTCAAAAAAGAACAATATTCGAAATCGTTCAAAAAAAAGAGAGCTTATATTTCTATAAGCTCTCTTCATCCCATTCAATCCGGTGCATGTGCACCTTTGATATATGATTAATCTCGACTCGTCTCTCACTGATTCGCATAAGTTTTCAAATATTTTCTGCAAAGGTACAGCTCGCCGGCAAGACGGACAATACCTAAAAATAATGAAATTTGCTATTCAGACAATAACGAATAAGTAATGATTGAAACAACAGAATAGTTATTCATGTTTCAGCCATGCACTTGGCAATACTTCTTTTTCACCTTTTTCATTCACCAGTTCCATCTGCAATACGCCTCCGTTACAATCGAAGTAACGTACCTCTATCGGATGAAGCCCGGCTTTCAAAGCCTTCTGCACAATAATCTCTACCGGCGAATGTGCTCCATCATTATCTCCCAACAATTCACCGTCAAGCATTAATGTGCTACCGTCGTCCGAGAGAAGGGCAAATGTATAGATACCATCGGCAGGAACTTCCAGATAGCCGGTCAATACCAGACCGATATTTCCTTTCACCTCTTCGGGAATGGATACCGATTCCACCACATACTCCCCTTTGACAGGAGCTGCATCAATATCCGCACAAAGATTACCACGGAAATCGTGCCATACTGCTTTCAAGCCGGGCTGCAAAGCAGCCGGAGCAGTCACCGCCTCCGCATAAGGAGCCTTTACATACTTGGTACGCACCGCATCCGAAGGAGAACCATCCGGACGAAAAGTGCGGAAAGCGAAATCCGTAGTCTTCCCAACTTCCAAAGCACCGTTATAAAGAGCTGATTCTTTGGTAGACATACTGCCGTCTGTCGTATAACGTATTTCAGTACCGGGTAACGGGCAGGTCAATTCCACAGTTGTTTCATCAATAAATGCATTCACTTTATAGAATCCCTGCAAATCAGGCACCCTATAATTTACCCTCATCACATCCATCCGCTTAAATTGCGGAACAAGCTGACGATAAAATTCTTCGAGACCCGGTTTAGCTGTCGGCTCCGCCCAAGCTATTTCACTCAACGCTATCATACGGGGAACAATCAAATATTCAATGCGCTTCATTGTCGGAATCCATTCAGCCCAGAGATTCGCCTGCACACCCCAGATATATTTCTTCTGTTCCGGCGATAACCGCTCGTCTGCACACGGATCATACGCAAGTATTTTCTTTACTGAATTCTGATCCTGCGCATAATCGAAATAGAAATATTCATTCGGACAAGCAATCACTTTCTGCTTTTGTGCAGTTGCCGTAGGCAATGCATCTTTCGCCCAACTTCTCCACCAGGTAATGGCAGCATCGGAAGATAATCCGTCGGATACCACTTCATCCCAGCCTATGAGTTTCTTTCCGTTGGCAAGGAAGAATTTCTCCATGTCACGTACAAACCATGCCTGAAGTTCTTCTACCGAACCCAGTTTCTCCGTACGAATCCGTTTCTGACAAAGAGGACATTTCTTCCAGTTGGCTTTTTCCACTTCATCACCACCCATGTGCACATATTCATAAGGGAAAAGTTCAAAAACTTCTTTGAACACATTCTGACAGAACTCCAGCGTTGTATCTTTGCCCGGACAGATAGGAGAAGAGAAAGTTTTCCCCCACCCGATTAATCCGTCACACACCAATTCCGGATATTGACCGATAGCTGCCAGGAAATGTCCCGGCATATCGATCTCGGGAATGACATCGATACCTCTTTGCGTAGCATAGGCTACTATTTCTTTTATATCATCATGAGTGTAATAACCTCCATACAGCGTATCTCCTTCCACAATGCGTATCTTATCTTCCGGAATCAGGAAATCGGTATTATCTTCTTCTTTCGCACGTGCCATACAGGTACGATCCTGCGTATTGAATAATTTACGCCAGGCCCCTTTTTCTGTAAGCAACGGGTATTTCTCGATCTCTATACGCCAACCCTGATCGTCGGACAGATGCCAGTGGAACTTATTAAGTTTATACAAAGACATCAGATCTAATACATGCTTCACTTCTTTTTTATTCCAGAAATGGCGGGAAGCATCCAACATAAATCCACGCCATTCAAACCGTGGCGCATCTTCTATTTGCACGACAGGGATAGAATAATTCTGTTTCTCTCCCTGCACTTCTATCGTTGCAGGAAGCAACTGGCGAATAGTAGTAATAGCAGAAATAATACCCGAATAGTCAGTTGCCTCTACCCGAATATACTCCGGTGTAGACTCAAGTTTATAAGAGCTAGGCTTTCCAACAGTATCCTTCAACTGAAAATACATATCTACCTGACTCTTATCGGTAGTGACTTCAACAGAAGACGATATGACATTCCGAAGAATCTCCTGCAGATACCCGGCAGCCGGAAACAAGGACTGATCGGAAACCCCAATCTTCATTCCATCTTTTAAAACAAACGAGCCAGACTGCTCGGTCAGACTAACGGGGGTAGGTAAGATTGCAATCTCTTGCTTGACGGTAGGCGTGCAAGAAGAAAAAATACAAGCTGACACAATGAGAAAAGAGCTACTTAGTTTTTTGAACATGCGGTTAACTATTTAATAAATTAATTGTCCTGTTTTTAATTGACCATCTATATATAATACAACTAAAACGTATAAACTACTAAAAAGGCAGAAAAAGTTTTTTGCGACTTCATATCACAGACTCCTATTAATGTTTATCTTTGCTCCCCAATCCCATTACAAACAATTATAAAGAGTCACTTCAATGTCAAGAGAGAAAATACTAATCACAACCTCGTGGATCAGCACAATTGGCAATGCAATCTTGTCCGTATCCAAAATCATAATCGGTTTATTTGCCGGTAGTTTAGCCGTAGTCGGCGACGGTATCGACTCGGCAACCGACGTCGTTATCTCTATCGTTATGATTTTTACGGCACGCCTCATCAACCGCCCTCCTTCAAAGAAATATGTATTCGGATATGAGAAAGCGGAAGGGATCGCAACAAAGATTCTATCACTCGTGATATTTTATGCCGGTGTACAAATGTTGCTATCATCCACTAAAAACATCTTTTCAGATGAAGTGAAAGAGATACCATCGGCTATCGCCATCTATGTCACTATATTTTCTATTATCGGTAAACTCTTACTGGCTTCATACCAGTACAAACAGGGAAAGAAGATCAACAGTTCCATGCTCACGGCAAACGCTATCAATATGCGTAATGATGTTGTCATTTCAACCAGTGTTTTGTTAGGATTGATATTTACTTTTATCTTCAAATTGCCGATACTCGATTCGATAACAGGATTGATAATCAGTCTCTTTATCATCAAATCTTCCATCAGCATCTTCATTGATTCCAATGTGGAGCTAATGGACGGGGTGAAAGATGTCAATGTATATAATAAGATATTCGAGGCTGTAGAGAAAGTGCCCGGTGCCAGTAATCCGCATCGCGTCCGGTCACGAATGATAGGGAATCTCTATATGATTACCCTTGATATAGAAGTGAATCCACAAATCACGATCACGCAAGCCCATGAGATTGCCGATGCAGTGGAGAAGAGCATCATTAATTCGGTAGATAATGTATATGACATTCTGGTACATGTGGAACCTGCCGGTAAATGTCAGACAGGAGAAAAATTCGGGGTCGATAAAGATATGGTTTGATCCATCTCTACACAGAGTTTCTTTCACTTTCCTCTATCACCTATCACCGACACTTCCAAAAGCTCTTATTCATGGGGATTTCAGGGGTGGTGACAGGTTGTTTGCAACCTATCACCGCATCTATCACCTATCACCGCCCGATCAATCAATGATTAACAAGGAGAAAAGAACAGGTCTCTATACGACATATTAGTTTCAGCCGCTTGAAACTTTTAGTTTCAAGGCTTGGAACAAAGTGTTTCCCGGTGTGAAACAAATCGTTTCACTATTTGAAACAAAGTGTTTCAACGCAGGAAACAAAAAGTACCGTGCCGGGAAACTATTTTTATGACCGATTAATAGCTGATCTTTACTCCGGCAAAGAAACTTCTCGGCAAAGAAGGACCGTAAATATAACCGGAATCCCGGTTAGCTCCTCTGTCAAAGTCCTTCTGATAAGACTCAAAAATATTCTGAACTCCGCCGTTTAATTGCAAATCAACCGTTTTGTATAACTTGAAGTCATAAGCCAGTTTCACTCCCAAATCAAAGAAACGAGGTGTTCTGATTGCTTCCGCTTTTCTTTCAGGCATTTCACCCAGTTCGGCATTCTCGGCGGTGATATCCATACGTTGCACCAACATCCTGCCGGTATAGGTTCCTGACAAAGCAATAGATAAAGGTTTGATGGGGGTACAAGTAGCAGTGAAATAACCGTATGTATCGGGAGTACGGAAAATCTTCTTTTCTGCCGGTGCATCGTCATGCCACTTATGCGGTTCATCGTACCGGCTACGTTGTAAAGTTAATCCCGCTTGTATTTGCAGGATAGAAAGATAAGCCACTTTACCTTCCAGTGTCAATCCCATCACTTTAGCACCGGGGCCATTGCTACGTGTTTTCACTAATATACCATCACCACGGTCGTAAGGTTTGCCCAATACAAAAACATCGGTCAGTCTTGTATAAAAACCCTCAATCAACAAATTCGTCTGGAATGCTCCGAAACGATGATACATATCTGCAGAAACACTGAAACTTTGGGATTTCTCTTCTTTCAAATCCTTTGCACGCTCGATCATAGCCACCGTTCCGCCCACATTTTCAATATGCATATCCTCATCAAAAGCCTGCGGAGCACGAAATCCGGAAGAATAGCTTAAACGCAGGTTAATATTCTGGGTAGGATTAAAACGCAAGTTGGCACGGGGACTAAAGATCACATTATCCACCATATTATGCTTATCCAGACGACCACCAATCAGAATCCCCCAACGGTCGTTCTTCCATTCGTTCTGCAGAAAAGCACTGTAAATATTCACCGTCTGATCCGTGTGACGGTTATATCCCCACATGTTATCTTTTAGGCGGTCACGGTTATATTCAAGCCCTGCCGTGAGATCAGAAGGCATAAAAAAGCACTTGTCAAACGTATGTACGTATTGTGCACCACCCATAGCGGTTAAATCCGTTGTCTTTCCATAGGCTTTCAGAGGATCGTTACCCGGTCCGTAATAACTGTCCCGGTCTGTATTGGCAGCCGATGCAAAAACACTTAGACGGTTCTTTTCATCCGGAGAGAAATAATCGAATTTCAAACTTCCACCATCAATAGAATGTTGCAACTGCTCCGCAATATGCGCTTCGTGAGGAGGACGGTTCAACATATCCCCTCCACGACGGAATTCCTGCATGTGGTGATATTCAAAGGTCAGTTTGGAATAAGTACTTGTTTTCAGATAAGAGCGGAAACCCACTGTCTGATTCTTCAATTTGGGCAGTTCGGTAAATCCGTCTCCGTCATAATCATATCCCGACCGATAACGGTTCTGACCAAAGATATACAATCCGGCACGATGATCGTCCGTCACCAATGAAGCATTCAGCGAGGTGTTGTTATCGAATGAGGAGCTTCCTCCTAAAGAAGTTATGGTGTGCGACAGCTGACCCGAATTACGTAAAGGCTCTTTGGTGATTATATTAATCGTTCCTGCAATAGCTGAAGAACCGAACAAGGCGGAGCCTCCCCCACGCATCACTTCTACACGTTCAATCATACTGGCAGGAATCTGTTCCAGTCCATACACTCCGGAAAGGGCGCTGAATACGGGACGCGAATCTATCAGAATTTGTGTATATGGTCCGTCCAGACCATTGATGCGGACTTGCTGGAAGCCACAATTCTGGCAATTTGTCTCCACACGCACTCCGGGCTGGAAGTTCAGTCCTTGTGATAAAGTGGAAGAGTTGGTGGTTTCAAAAAGTTTCAGGTCGACAACATTCACCAAAGTAGGAGCCATACGACGTGTCGTTTCACTCCGGTTGGCGGAAACTACTACTCCGTCGAGAGCAATCGCATCCTCTTCTATTTCAAAATCTTCTTCCAGTGTCTTTCCTTTTTTCAGAGTTACGTTGCGGGTCACTGTCTTGTAACCTACTGAACTAACTTCCAGTATAAAATTTCCTTCCGGCAAATTCTTCAAAAAATAATGCCCGGTAGCATCGGTCACGGTTCCTATGGTCGTTCCTTTCAGTGCGATAGTGATGTACGGAAGATGTTCTTTCGTTTTTTTATCCAGTACATGACCTATTATATTCGCATCGGATTTCTTCAGTTCAGGGTAGTCCGGACGTTCAGCCAATGCGTATGACAAGACACAGCACAGGCCGACCAGGACTAAAAGATATTTCTTCATTGTCGTTAGTCTTTTAATGTTTTAATTCGAAAAATAATAATAAAGGGAAAGGGAAGCAGCGATCGTTAATCGTTGATCCTAATACATTAATACTGTTCCCCCAAAAAGATAGACTAAGCGATAGGAGGTGCTCTAAGAGATATTACGCCCGGACAAGAACGGTAAAATTGCTCAATTTGCGGGCGGACAAACAGGATGCATAATAGAGATAAAGCAGCAACAGAGAATGTTGGTATCAAACCGCTGTCGGTTACCAACACATGGCTCAAGAGATGAATTAGTTGGAATTCAACCGTCGTATGGCTATGTTCGCTGCCTTTTTTAAATGGATGTGAATGGACAATTGTAACTCCGTTGACCACATGGGAGTGAGTAAACAAAGTGATTCCTGCCATGTACGAGATAAACAGTACAGGCAGAAACCACTTCATTATATGTAGGTACAATTGTTTCATTCGGTCATCTTGCACATTTATTCTGTGCACCTAAGTCAGGGTTTAGTTTGTTTTTTGCAAAGATAAGGATTGTCTCCATGCAAAACAATCCCTATTTATAACGATTTTAAATCTTAACCGAATTTTAATAACTTATCTTCACTCCAGCAAAGAACTTCTCGGCAATGACGGACCATAGATATAACCGGAGTCACGGTCAGCCCCTTTGTCGAAGTCGTTCTGGTAGGCATTGAAAATATTCTGTACACCGGCATTTACCTGCAAGTTCATCGACTTGTAAAGTTTGAAATCATAGGCAGCCTTCAAACCGATATCGAAGAAGTCCTTCGTATTCACCGTTATCGGTTTTTCAAGGAATCCCGGAACTGGTTTGTGGTGAACCAGCATCGAACCGGTATATGTACCGGAAAGAGCGATAGATAATGGTTTTATCGGGGTATAGGTTGCTGTAAAATAACCGTAAGTATTCGGTGTACGCATCATTTTCTTTACAGCCGGAGCTTCTTTGTTCCATACATGCGGTTCGCTATAATGGCTCTGTTGCAGGGTGACTCCTGCCTGAACCTGGAATTTAGTCAGATACGCCATCTTTCCTTCCAATGTCAGTCCCATCACACGGGCTCCCGGTGCATTGTAGCGTGTACGTGTCAGGATTCCATCCACTACCTCTCCGTCGGTAAGGGCAAATACATCTGATAACTTTGTATAAAATCCTTCTACCAAAAAGTTAACCTGAAACGCACCAAAACGATGATAAATATCTGCCGAAGCACTCAAGCTCTGTGATCTTTCTTCTTTCAGATTATCGGCCAATTCAACCATCGCCACATTACCGCCTACATTCTCCACATGCAAATCCTCGTCGAAAGCCTGCGGAGCACGGAAACCGGATGAGTAGCTGAAACGAAGATTGATATTTTCCGTCGGATTATAACGCAGATTGGCACGCGGACTGAATATCACATGGTCAATCAGGTTATGTTTATCCAAACGACCGCCAATCAGAAATCCCCAATGCTCATTCTTCCATTCATTCTGAAAGAAAGCACTACCGATATTCACTTTTTGGTCTACTGTACGGTGGTATCCCCACATATTGTCTTCCAGTTTATCCTGATTGAATTCTATTCCGGCAGTCAGGTCAGCAGGCATGAAAATACATTTTCCGAAACTATAGACATATTGCGATCCTGCCATCCAGTTTAAGTCGGTAGTGTTTCCGTAAGCATTCGGATCTTGGCCGCCACCATAATAGCTGTCACGATTGATATGCTGCGCTGATGCAAACACATTGAAACGATGTTTCTCGTTAGGTGAGAAATAATCAAATTTCAGTCCTCCACCATTGATCGAGTGTTCGGTCTGTTCCGCTACATTCGCTTCGTGAGGTGGACGGTTCAACAAGTCTCCTCCCCTACGGAATTCTTCCATGTGGTGATATTCAAAAGTTAGTTTCGAATATGTCGTTGTTTTCAGGAATGAACGGAAACCGATGGTTTGGCCGTGTATCTTGGGAATTTCAGAATATCCGTCACCATCATGGTCATACGCGGAACGATGGCGATTCTGACCGAAGATATACAAACCGGCACGCTGGTCGTCCGTCACAAGTGATGCATTCAGCGCCGTACTGTTATCAAAAGCATCGCCATCACCAATACCTGTAATGGTATGCGATAACATACCGGAATTGCGCATCGGTTCTTTGGTAATGATATTGATTGTTCCGGCAATAGCAGACGAGCCGAACAAAGCAGATCCGCCTCCACGCATCACTTCCACACGTTCTATCATGCTGGCAGGAATCTGCTCGATGCCATACACACCGGAAAGTGCACTAAAAATAGGACGGGAATCGAGCAGGATTTGCGTATAAGGGCCATCCAGTCCATTGATACGCACTTGCTGGAAGCCGCAATTCTGACAATTAGACTCTACACGGACACCCGGCTGAAAGCTCAATCCTTGTGCCAAAGTCGTAGAATTGGTATTCTCAAAGATTTTCAGATCCACCACATTCACCAGTGTCGGAGCCAGGCGACGGGTAGTCTCGTTACGATTGGCAGATACTACTACGCCATCCAAGGCAACTGCATCTTCTTCTATCTCGAAATCTTCTTCCAATGTGCGCCCTTTCTTCAGCGTCACATTCCGTCTGACGGTTTTATACCCCACCGAACTAACTTCGAGCACAAAATTGCCTTCGGGAAGATTCTTCAAGAAATAATGCCCGGTAGCATCGGTTACCGTTCCGATGGTAGTACCTTTCAAGGCGACTGTTATATAGGGCAAGTGTTCTTTGGTGTTTTTATCAAGAATATGGCCAACGATATTGGCATCTGACTTACGTAATTCAGGATGATTAGGATATTCATGAGCTTGTCCTTCAAGGGCAGGCAACAATGTGCAGCACAGGCAGACAAGCGAAAAGATGTATTTCTTCATTTTTCGTTTGTTATTCGTTTTCGATAAGTATTCACATGGATAGACAGATAATGCCCTACCTCATGCAAGGTACGGTATCATCATTCAAAGAATGGAGAAACGAATAACCGGAGGTGCTCTAAGTCCCACTACCCCATGATACGGACAGTGATAGTGAGCATACGGCGAACGGCCGAGCAACAAATACAATAAGAAAGGAATAAAAAGGGAAAGAGCAAAAACTACGGCTGCACCGTCTGCCGTTAAATGAGACAGAAAATGAATCAGTAGCAGTTCGACTGTAGAGTGTTTATGTGCCGCCCCTTTCTTAAATGGGTGTGAATGGACGATTGTCACGCCATTGACCACATGCACGTGGGCAAAGAATGTGAAGCTTACCAGATACGACACAAACAGTATCGGTAAGAAGTAGCGTGTAATATTCAATAACAATCGTTTCACCTCATTTTTTCTTTGAGGCGGCAAAGATACGAACTATTTATTTAACAATCAATGATTATACAAAATTCTGTTAATATACTGCCGAAGCTATGATTTGAATAAACAGAATCAGAAATACCATGGCAATCGGATAAACAGTTGCGTAAGCTACGCTCGGTATGTTACTGTCCACCATTGAATCGGCAGCTGCAAGTCCCGGAGTACTCGTCATACCTCCCGTTATCGTTCCCAGCAAATCGAGCAGACTGATTTTAAATACCAGACGTCCGACAATAGCTGCTACAAGCATCGGTATCAATGTGATGGCAGCTCCTACTCCGAACATCAGCAATCCGCTTTCCTGGAAAGTGGCTACCAGATTCTTACCGGCAGAAGTTCCTACTTCGGCTAGAAAAAGAAGCAGACCTAACTGGCGCAACAACTGATTGGCAGGTCCGGACATAGACCAGATGATGGGGCCTGTCTTACCAATCGCACTCAACACAAGGGCTACCATCAGCACTCCGCCGGTCAGTCCCGGAGAGAATGACAGACTATCAGAGAAAGATATATTTATTTTGCCGAACAGCACTCCCAGTACAATACCCATCGCAATGGGGAAGAAATCCGTATCAGACAGTTTCTTCGCATTGTTACCCAGCAGGCGGGCTACTCCTTTAAGTCCTTCTTTCTCACCGACAACCATCAATTTATCACCAAACTTCAAAGCGAGATCTGGAGATGGAGACAAATCAATACCGCTTCGACGGACACGAGTCACTGTACAACCAAAATTTTTCTGTAAGTTCAAATCACCCAGTTGTTTATTTATCATGTCCTTTTTGGTCAACAGTAAAGATTCTATTTCCTGCGTTTTATCCAAAGGCAGTTCGCCTTCTTCTCTCTTACCGATTAACACAGCAAGCTGATTCAATGATTCTTCGCTACCTACGGCTTGTATGTAGTCTCCTTCACGCAGCACTGTATGGGCTGTAGGAATAGATATTTCATCATTGTGCTTCAGACGGGAAATAACAGCGCCCGTCATACCGCGTGCATTAATTTGCATCAGGTTACGGTTGAACACATGCGAATTGGTGACACGGTAGATACAAGTAGTCAGTTCTGGAAATTGTCCGCGACGTTCTATCTCCAGGCGACGGGCTTCTTTATTCAAATCTACCCGCATAATTTTAGGTAACAGTTTGACAAACAGAATCACGCCGATTACTCCAAACGGATATGCGATACCGTAAGCAATGGATGCCAAAGGAGAATTGGTACTGTCAATAGCAACCGCCAGACCCGGCGTACTGGTCAACGCACCGGCAATCAGACCGACAATACTCGGTGTATCAATATCAAATGCGTACTTCAACCCGACTGCGGTCAGGCAGGCGGAACAAATTATAAGCATAGTAATGAGAATAAGCGTCTTTCCTTTACTGCGGAAAGAATCGAAGAATCCGGGCCCTGCCTGAATACCGATGGTAAAAATGAAGAGCACCAAACCGAAGTTTCCTAATTCTTTAGGAATGATAACACCAAAATGCCCGAAAAGAAGGGCAATGAAAATAACTGCCGACACATCGAGAGATAATCCTCTGATTTTTATTCTTCCCAGCATAAACCCTAATGCGACAATCAGGAAAAGGGAAAAATAAGAGGAATGCAATAAGTCAGTAAACATAAAAATAAAGGTTAGTTAGTTTAAGGGCGCGAAGGTACGGATTTTATTTAATCCTCACAACATTCGTTGCTGCAAGTAGCTCTTTCGTCTTCAAACTCCAAAGTGGCATGATGAATGCCTGCCTCTTCGAGTGCTTCCTTTATATGATGTTTCACTTCCTCCAACTGTGTGATATTATCAATGACAACGTGGGCAGTCAGAGCGGTTTCCGTTGTGCTTAACGCCCAAATATGCAAGTGATGGCAATTCTCCACACCGGGTTGTTCCACGATAAGTTGCTGTATCTTTTGAGCGTCTATCCCCACTGGTACTCCATCCAAAGACAACCGGAGACTGTCATGAAGCAATCCCCAGGTAGAGACAATAATAATAACAGCAATGCCAAGTCCGATAATCGGGTCAATGATGCTCCATCCTGTATACGTAATAATAATACCGGAAGCAACTACACCGACAGATACCAGTGTATCTGCTGCCATGTGCAAGTAGGCCCCCTTCACATTCAGATCCTTATCTTTATCTTTCATGAAAAGCCATGCAGTAAGCGCATTGATGACCACTCCCACCCCAGCTGTCCATGCGATAGCGGAACCATCAACCGAAACCGGATGAAATAATTTGTCTATGCTCTCGGCAATAATAATGCCAACAGCAATCAACAGTATAACTGCATTTAATAAAGAAACAAGTATCGTACTCTTCTTATATCCATACGTGTAACGACTATTAGGGTGAACTTTCTCCAACCGGAAGGCCAACATGGCAAGTACCAGACTGGCTACATCACCCAAATTATGCCCGGCATCGGAAAGTAACCCCAAAGAATTATAATAAAATCCTACTCCGAATTCTACTATGACAAAAGTTATATTCAGAGCGATGCCTATGATAAAAGCTTTATTGAGCGATGTCAACCGATGACTATGTTCGTGGTGATGATGAGGTTCCATATTATATATTGTTATTATATCTAATATACAAAAAACATCTTACCCGGAGATTAGTTCATCCTTTTCCACTTTTGGCAGTATTAACGACTGGTTAGTTTTTCCATAAACTTATTCCGGTCTACCACATAACGTATATGTGTTCCTTCACCAATTTTACCCTGTGAATCAGAGGCTACTACGGAAAATGTTAACTTTCGTCCCTCTACCTCAAGAAGTGTGGCTGTTACAAGAACCGTGTCTCCCAATGCAGTGGGTTTAAGATGTGTAGTCTGAATCATTGCTCCTACCGTTGTATTGCCTTCCGGCAGTTGATCTTCAACAGCAGACAAAGCTGCATTTTCCATGAATGCTACCATAGCGGGAGTAGCAAGAACAGGGAGATCACCCGATCCCATTGCCACTGCCAGATTTTCCGGTTTGACCACTACTTCCTTTATAAATTGCAATCCTTTTTCTAACATAATTTCTGATTCTATATTTTAGTTATGACTATTCTTCTTTTTAGCAGACTGGTAGAACAGAAATGCCAACAGAGCTAAAAAAGCCAAAAGTATCGTAATCATCTCTGTTGTATATGCCATTGGTTCTACCCATATTTCATGAAAGATATTCCAGCGTCCCAATACTTCTACAAAAGTCCAGAACACTACTACCGTAGCAATAGAAAAGCGCATGGCATATCCCCATTGAGTGATTTTCAACAGGCGTTTAAACATAAAAAATGAACCTGCCAGACAGCCGAAAGCAACTATAGCAGTAACAGGGCTATGCTCGCCGACAAAATTCTCATCATAACAGAAGAGTAGCACGAGATAGCTCGCCCACATGATGAGATTTAACTCCATAAAAGTAACAATCGAGGTATGACGTGTCATCGGCCGTACTACAATCGTGGTGGTACTCTTACGGAAAAAGACTTTTTGAAGATAGGTAAAGAAGTCGCATCCGCTTTTTATACTGAAAATGTAAATCAGCATAAACATCACCCAAAAGCCGAAGGAGGAAGGCATGATTAAATATTCCGGTTTTGTCACGACTTCGCCGGCAGCGTTCAGCAATGGTTGCACTTCATAACGATGTGCATAATATACGTAGATAAACTCTACCCATCCGGTCCAGAAGAGTAGTCCTCCGAATAATCCCCATAATGTCTGTCGTGTATCTCCTTTTGCAAACACTCCAATAATCACCATCACCAGACCTACTGCTCCCATCGTGAAAACCGCATAGTGAAGAGCTGTGGATGAGAGCACATGCTCCATAAAAATCATTAATGCATGCCCCAACGGCATAGTAAACAATACAATCAGGAAAGAAGTAATCCCTGTCAATACACTTTTTCTACTGTAGCCGCCTTTCATTTTCTTCTCATTTTAATTTTTTAATCATCAATTTAGTAAAAGACTGCAAAAATAACGAGTTAATCCACTCCTCCCAATACCTACATATAATTAAAGCCTCTCATTTTTTCATTTCTTTTAGGTATTTCCCCCGTATATATATCCCCGTAACTTTGCAGCTGGAAATTTAATTAATCATTATCTATCAAAATTAAGTATGAAAATCTTAAACTTTTGGATGGTTGCCCTTATGGCACTATCTCTTTCTTCTACTTTCGTTTCTTGTAGCGACAACGACGACGATGAACCTAACCTTGCCAAAGAAATAGCAGGAGCTTATAAAGGTTATTCAGTCGGCGCATGCAATATGTTCTCTGATTATTTGTTGGGTGATGAATCCACAACAACAATCACTGCCAACGAAGATGGTACCATCAATTTGGTATATAAATCCGGATCTGGAGATTTCACTCTGAATAATTTAAAACTTTCTTCTAATAAGTCTTTCAGCGGTTCCGGTGAAGTTGCCATGTCTATGGGCGGCAGCACAGGCGGTAGCTACGACTACACATTAGAAGGTAGTGTAGATGGTTCTAAAGTGTTAAGTTTGAAAGCCAATGTTGATATTCCTGTACCTATGGGAAAAATGGAGATTGATTTCATACAAGGAGAAACTCCTGTTGGTTATTATATAAAAGACACTTATAAATACCAAACTAATTTGAGCCTTAAGGTACAAGGAGGAGAAGTTGGCTCTACTACAGATTGCCAAGTAAAGATTGAAAACCCAACAGGTAGTACCGTAAATGTTACAATCAGCGGGTTTAATAATGCAGGAGGTTCAATGAGTAACTTTGAAAAATTCACTGCTACCGGAGTCAATGTTACTAAAGCAAACAATGGTAGTTACTCGCTCAGTCTGGGTGCCTTTGAAGCAGATACCCAAAAAACTACAGGTGAAGCTCTTGCTATTAACGGCACAAGTCTGAACGGTACAATTAATGCAGACGGAACAGCCACTGTTAGTATCGTTTTCTCACCGGGAAGTATGCCAATGCCAATTACAGCAGAATTTACGGGAAGTAATACTCAAAGTAGCGCACAATAAACGATTAAATAGCAATGAAAAGAAGCAGGAACGCTATTTTCAAATATACTATAGTACTGGGAGCGGCAATGTCGCTCTCTGCTTGTAATGGAATATTTGAAAATATTTATGATGCCCCCATCGAAACGGAGATGGAAATCAAGGAAAATAGCTTTTCACAAGTCAAGACTGTTGAATATACAGAATGGGCCTACATTAACCTTTCGGAACGTACGGTTACTACCGTTAAAATCGGAGAGGAATATGAGAGTCAAATTCCTGACAAGTGGGATTTCGCTATTCATCGTTATGATATAAAAACCAACGAGGGTGCTGCCTACAAAACAACTTACACAAGTATCGACGAGTTTAAAGCAACAGGTAAACTGCCTAAAGCGGAAGATTTTGTAGAAGATGAATGGACAACCGATAAAATAGCCATTGACATGTCGGGCATGATGGACGGAAACATTATCTACACAGAGTCTTACCGTAATGCTGTTCTTTCCAGCTGGCTGGACGTTAATACCGCAACGATGCCTCCGGTATACACCATGTCAAACCAAGTTTTTTTGATACGTTTGAAAGACAATACATACGCAGCGATCCGTTTTACCAACTACATGAATGCCAGAGGTATAAAAGGATATATTGACTTCAATTTCCAGTATCCGCTTGAGTTCGAGGACAACAACAATGAAACCAATCAACAAGAATGAAACCTACATTTATAATATCATTATTGCTTTTTTCATTTATAGCAACTTGCACCACATTAGCACAACACTCAACTTATCACATCAGCGGACGTGTAACTGATACAGAAGGGGAACCTCTCCCCGGTGCAACGATTTCCATCAAAGGTAAAGGAACCGGAGCCGTCACATCCGTCGACGGCACATATACATTACAACTCCCCGGAACCGGTACATACCTCATCACCGCCTCGTATATAGGCTATCAGCCACAAGAAAAAAGACTGACTGTAGGGAAAGAGAAAAGACTAAGTTTCCGCTTATCGGAAGATCAGTTTGACCTGGGAACAGTGGTTGTCACAGGTACACGTACTCCCAAATTACTGAAAGATGCTCCTATCATCACTCGTGTAATCACAGCAGACGATATAAAGAAGGTAGATGCAACCAACGTAGGACAATTATTACAATCGGAACTGCCGGGCATTGAATTTTCCTATTCAATGGATCAGCAGGTTTCTATCAATATGCAGGGATTCGGAGGAAACTCTGTACTCTTCCTGGTAGATGGCGAACGTCTGGCAGGGGAAACTTTAAACAACGTCGACTACAACCGATTGAACCTCGATAACGTGGAACGGGTAGAAATTGTAAAAGGGGCTGCCTCTACTCTCTATGGTTCCAGTGCAGTAGGTGGCGTAATCAACATCATCACCCGTGATTCCGAGGACCCATGGAATTTAAATGTAAACAGCCGCTTCGGTGAACATAACGACCAACGATATGGCGGAACTTTCAGTTTCAAAGCCGGTAAATTCAACAGCCAGACGAATGTGCAACATACAATGTCCGATTCTTACGACGTACCGGAAGGAGATGTGACAACCATCTTCGGAAACCGCACATGGAATGTGAAAGAACGTCTTGTTTACAGACCGATTGAACAGTTGAAACTGACTGCACGCGGAGGTTATTATTTCCGCGAACGGGATAAGACCGGAGACAGCAAAGACCGTTATCGTGATTTCAGCGGAGGTCTGAAAGCCAACTATGATTTCAACATCATGAGTAATCTGGAAGTTGCCTATACATTCGACCAATATGATAAAAGTGATTATCTGACCTCATACAAATACGATGTCCGCGATTACAGCAATGTGCAACATAGCGTACGCGCACTCTACAATTACACCTTCAACGATAAAAACATTCTGACCGTAGGAGGAGATTATATGCGTGACTATCTATTGTCTTATCAATTTACCAACAATGGAAGTTATACCATGCACTCGGCAGATGCATTCGGACAGTTCGACTGGAACCCGACCGAACATTTCAACGTAATCAGCGGGGTACGTTTCGATTATTTCTCACAATCTAACGTACGTCATATATCTCCGCATATCGGACTGATGTACAAAATAGCCAACTGCTCCCTCCGTGGCTCATACTCACAGGGATTCCGCTCTCCTACCCTCAAAGAAATGTATATGAACTTCGACATGGCAAATGCCATGATGATTTATGGTAATCCCGACCTGAAATCGGAGACGAGCCACAACTTCTCGCTCTCGGCGGAATATACCAAGAACCGTTACAATTTTACCGTTTCAGGATATTACAACCTTGTCAATGACCGGATCGACCTGACTTCATTCCGCGACACTGACGGAAGATGGGCACAGCTATATATCAATACAGAGAAAGTAGACATCGCCGGTGTGGATATCAACGCCTCCGCCAAATATCCTTGTGGTCTGGGAATACGTGTTTCTTACGGATACCTCCACGAGTTTATGCGCGACGGACAAATGAAATTCTCCAGTACCCGCCCACATTCAGCGACCGCACGTATCGAATACGGCAAATCATGGGATAATTATCAATTCAATCTTTCCCTGAACGGACGTGCGTTATCCAAAGTAGAAACCAATAAATATGTGGGCAATAATCCGGATGAAGGGACTACCGGAGTGACTTATCCGGGATATACGATGTGGAACCTGACGTTGACACAAGGGATCTGGAAAGGAGTCAGCCTGAATATGGCCGTCAACAACATATTTAATTATGTTCCAAGCTATTATGATGCAAACTCTCCTTATACCCGGGGAACCAACTTCTCCATCGGACTTGCATTAGACGTAGACAGGTTCTTCAGAAAATAGAAAAGATAAAACTACATACAAAGCTAAAAATAAGAGAAATGAAAAAGAAAAGTAAAATCATCTTAGGTGTATGCACCGTTGCTGCAGCTCTGATAGGGATGTCCGTATGGAATATCTGGTTCAGTCCTACAAAGATTGCTTTCATCAACTTCCAGACCATACAGCAGGGAAGTATATCGAAAGCCAACGACAATTTATCCATCAAACTCAGTGAAGTATCGCTCGACAACCTCGACCGTCTGACCGGTTACGACATGGTATTCATCAACGGAATGGGTCTGCGTATCGTCGAGGAACAACGTCAACAAATACAACAGGCTGCCGACAAAGGTATTCCTGTATATACTTCCATGGCTACCAACCCGGCCAACAACATTTGTAATCTGGACAGCGTACAACAGAATCTGATACGAGGTTATCTGACCAACGGAGGAAAGACCAACTACCGGAATATGCTGAATTATATCCGTAAAGCTATTGACGGTAAAATCTCTTCCATACCGGAAGTGGAAGACCCGGCAGAAAGACCCAGCGACATGCTCTATCACGCCGGACTCACCAACCCGGATGATGAACTGGAGTTCCTCACCGTGGCAGATTATGAGAAATTCATGAAGGACAACCGTCTTTATAAAGAAGGAGCACGTAAAATCATGATAACCGGACAAATGGCTGATGCCACCAGACTTATTGAGGCTCTTGAAAAAGAAGGTTACAATGTTTATCCGGTTCAGTCAATGACGAAATTCATGTCATTTATTGACGAAGTGCAGCCAGACGCAATCATCAACATGGCACACGGACGCATGGGAGACAAAATGGTGGATTATCTGAAAGCTAAGAATATCCTCTTGTTTGCTCCGCTCACCATCAACAGCCTGGTAGACGAATGGGAGAAAGATCCGATGGGAATGGCAGGAGGATTTATGTCACAAAGTATCGTGACTCCGGAAATCGACGGTGCCGTCCGTCCTTTCGCTCTCTTTGCACAATATGAGGATGAAGAAGGATTGCGCCATTCGTATGCAGTACCCGAACGCTTGAAGACTTTCGTATCCACAATCAATAATTATTTGAATCTGAATACTAAGCCGAACAGCGAGAAGAAGGTAGCTATCTACTATTATAAAGGTCCGGGGCAAAATGCATTGACCGCTGCCGGTATGGAGGTGGTTCCTTCCCTATACAATCTTCTGGTCCGCATGAAACAGGAAGGATACAACATATCCGGTCTGCCTGCAAATGCTGAAGAACTGGGTAAAATGATACAGGCTCAAGGCGCTGTGTTCAACTCTTACGCAGAGGGAGCCTTTAATGACTTTATGCAAAAAGGACATCCCGAACTTATCACCAAAGATCAATATGAAAGTTGGGTGAAAGAGTCACTCCGCCCTGAAAAATATCAGGAAGTGGTGGATGCTTTCGGCGAATTCCCCGGCAACTATATGGCGACTAACGACGGTAAATTGGGTATTGCCCGTCTGCAATTCGGGAATGTAGTCTTAATGCCACAAAATGCTGCCGGAAGCGGGGACAACTCCTTCCAAGTGATTCATGGCACTAATATGGCTCCTCCTCATACTTATATTGCTTCCTATCTATGGATGCAACATGGTTTCAAGGCTGACGCACTGATCCATTTCGGTACACATGGAAGTCTTGAATTTACTCCCAGAAAACAAGTGGCATTGTGCAGCAACGACTGGCCGGATCGCCTGGTTGGAGCAGTTCCGCACTTCTATATCTACTCTATTGGTAATGTTGGTGAAGGAATGATGGCTAAACGCCGTTCGTATGCCACCATACAGTCGTACCTCACTCCTCCTTTCCTTGAAAGCAGTGTGCGTGGTATTTATCGGGAGCTGATGGAAAAAATCAAGATTTACAATAACTCTCACAAAGAGAATAAAGATCAGGAATCATTAGCTGTCAAAACGCTGACTGTGAAAATGGGAATTCACCGTGATTTAGGTTTGGACAGCATTGCCAACAAACCATATACGGAAGATGAAATCGCCCGTGTAGAAAACTTCGCAGAAGAACTGGCTACCGAGAAAATCACCGGACAACTCTACACAATGGGAGTTCCTTATGAAGCGGAACGGATCACTTCTTCCGTCTATGCAATGGCTACAGAACCTATCGCATACAGTCTGCTGGCTCTTGACAAGCAACGTGGTAAAGCGACAGATGCCGTTAGCAAGCACCGCAGCCTCTTTACACAACAGTACTTGACTCCTGCTCGCCATCTGGTAGAAAAGTTGCTCGCTAATCCTGCACTGGCCACAGATGAACTGATTTGTCGTACAGCCGGTATCACCGCACAGGAACTAGCCAAGGCTCGTCAAATAGAGGCAGACCGCAATGCTCCGAAAGGTATGATGGCAATGATGATGGCTGCATCGGCAAAGAGTGAACAATCCGACAAAAAGAAAGCAGGTAAAGGACATCCGGCATCTGTCTCCAAAGAGGGTTCTCCTCATGGTCAAATACCCGAAAGCATGAAAGAGGCCATGAAGAAAATGGGCGCCAACATGGATCCTGAAAAAGCAATGGAAACGGCTAAGTCTATGGGAGCAAGTCCGGAAGCATTGAAGAAAATGGAAGCCGGAATGAAAGCTAATAAAGAAAAAGCTGCCGGATCTTCTGACAAACAGGGAAACAGTGGAAAGCAAGAAAAGCCTCAAGGTATGGCTGCCATGATGGCCGCTATGGGAAAAGCTCCGAAAGAATACAGTAAAGAAGAAATCGAACTGACACTTGCCATCGCTGAAGTAGAGCGTACAATCAAGAATGTAGGCAACTACAAGAACGCACTTCTGACAAGTCCCGAAGAAGAGTTAAGCAGTCTGATGAATGCATTGAAAGGTGGATACACCGCTCCTACTCCCGGAGGTGATCCGATTGCTAATCCGAATGCTTTACCAACCGGACGTAATATGTATGCTATCAATGCCGAAGCAACTCCTACAGAATCCGCTTGGGAAAAAGGTATCGCTTTAGCCAAACAAACGATTGATACTTACAAGCAACGTCACAATGATTCAATCCCACGTAAAGTGAGTTATACTCTCTGGTCTTCCGAATTTATAGAAACCGGTGGGGCTACTATTGCTCAAGTACTGTATATGCTGGGAGTAGAACCTGTTCGTGACGCATTCGGTCGTGTCAGCGATTTGAAACTGATTCCTTCAGCCGAACTGGGACGTCCACGTATCGACGTAGTGGTCCAGACTTCCGGACAACTCCGTGATATCGCCGCTTCCCGCCTCTTCCTGATTAACCGTGCAGTAGAAATGGCTGCGGCAGCGAAAGACGACAAGTTTGAAAATCAGGTAGCCGCCAGTGTGGTAGAAGCTGAAAGAGTGTTGACCGAAAAAGGTGTCAGTCCGAAAAATGCCCGCGAAATGGCTTCTTTCCGAGTATTCGGAGGTGCTAATGGCATGTATGGTACAGGAATTCAGGGAATGGTGGAATCCGGCGACCGTTGGGAAAGTGAATCGGAAATCGCAGATACTTACCTCAACAATATGGGAGCCTTCTACGGTGACGAAAAACACTGGGAAGTCTTTCAGAAATTTGCCTTTGAAGCAGCATTGAACAGTACTGATGTTGTCGTTCAGCCCCGCCAAAGCAACACTTGGGGAGCATTGAGCCTCGACCACGTATATGAATTCATGGGAGGTATGAATCTTGCCGTACGCAATGTTACCGGTAAAGACCCGGACGCTTATCTTAGCGACTACCGGAACCGCAACAACATGAAAATGCAGGAACTTAAAGAAGCAGTCGGTGTAGAAAGCCGTACAACGATTCTGAATCCTACCTATATCAAAGAGAAAATGAAAGGCGGTGCTTCTGCAGCAAGCGAAGTTGCCCAGACTGTAACCAATACGTATGGCTGGAACGTGATGAAACCTGCCGCTATCGACAAGGAACTTTGGGATAATATATATGATGTATATGTCAAAGACGAATACAAACTGAATGTAAAAGACTTCTTTGAAAAACAGAATCCCGCAGCTTTACAGGAAGTGACTGCCGTTATGATGGAAACTGCCCGCAAAGGATATTGGAAAGCTTCTCCGGAACAACTCTCCAATATTGCCAAACTGCATACAGACCTTGTCAGACAATTCGGTCCTTCGGGCAGCGGATTTACCGGAGACAATGCCAAATTACAGCAGTTCATCGCCTCTCAAGTAGATGCGCAAACCGCAGCCAACTACAACAAGGAACTGAAACAAATGAAACAAGCCACCCTGGACGGAGAAGCGACCAAAGGAGGCATGGTATTGAAGAAACAATCGAGCGATGCCGTACAAGGGGCACAGGAAGAGCAAAATTCTTTGAATGGAGGCCTTATCACAGGTATTGTTCTGGTAGCATTTGTTGTCATGTTGCTAATACTTAAAAAGAAACGGAAAAAGTAATGTAATATGGAGTTAATCATTCACATATTAATGCTGTTTACCGTGATTAACTGCAGTTTCAAACTCAGTTTCTGGAAACTTTGGCAAACCGTAATATACAGCCTGATAGCCGGTCTTTTTGTAGCCGGCACCTGGCAGTATGCTATTCTCCAGTCAAAGACACAGATTGCTGATTATCTGCAGAACACGGAAGCATTGCAAAACATGGCTATTATCATAACGCTTGAGTCAGCACTCTGCTTCGGCTATTGCGTGGCTTTCCTGCGCGGACTTTATGGTAAGAAGAATTTATGGTGGGCGGAATTACTTCGCTGGTATCCCAGCTTGTTGCTCTTCCCCGTATTATTCTACTATCTCACAGAAGCTATCTTCCGGTTACCTGGCGTAGACTTTTCAGTGACAGCCTGGTCACTTGCAGGGATAGTGGTTATCGCCATCCCATTATTAAGCCGGCTGATGAAGTATCTTGTACCCGAAGACGATCTCCGGTTGGAAGTTCATTTCCTTGTCAGCTTATTCATCTGTATCCTCGGACTACTGACCACTGTCAATGGGAAAACGACCTATGCTGCCACCGAGGAGGCACTCAACTGGAAAGCGATTATCTTGTCCATCGGTCTGTTCGTTGTCCTGTTTCTCATTGGATTTGCCTGGAACAAGCTGAAATGGCCTTTATTACAACGTAAAGAATTAAAAAAAAGAAGTAAAATCAATCAATAAAATATTATATGGAACTCATCTCTAAACTTTTATTCTGGGTAGCGAACAGTTTACTTATACCCGATATCATTATTTTGCTGTGCCTGTTCGTTCGTTCACTTATTTTGATCGGAGGCACCTACAACATGTACATGACCAAACGTAAAAATGACAAAGCACTGGACCAACTCATTAAAGATGCACGGATAGACGATCTGAAAGCAGCTTTACCCGACAAAGACAATTCACTATATATGGGTTATCTCCGCGATCTGCTCTACCATCCGGCCAGTGCAGATTACTCTGACTTCCTGATAACAAAATTCGAGAATGAAGCAGAGAAAGATGTGTCTCTTTCTAAAATGCTGGCTAAGATAGGTCCGGTTCTCGGATTGATAGGAACATTGATTTCCATGAGTCCGGCACTTGTGGGACTTTCTACAGGAGATATCTCCGGAATGGCATATAATATGCAGGTAGTATTTGCAACGACTGTTGTAGGTTTGGTTATTAGTGCTGTGGGACTGATATCCATGCAGTTCAAACAACGTTGGTATGCCAAAGATGTCAACAACCTCGATTATGTATCAAGAGTATTAAACGAAACAACCGGAGAGTCCAATAATGAAAAGAAATAGAAGAGTCAGCAAATTCCTCAAAGAAGAGGATACCGACCCGCTAAGTGTAGTAGTAAACTTGTTCGACGTAGCGATGGTATTTGCCGTGGCATTGATGGTAGCAATGGTGATGCACATGAATATGACGGAAGTTTTCGGACAGGAAGATTTCACCATCGTGAAGAATCCTGGTAAAGAAAATATGGAAATCATCTCCAAGGAAGGAAAGAAAATCAACACTTACAAGCCTTCCGGTCAGAAAGAGGAGGATTCAGGGAAAAGAGGAAGAAAAGTAGGGATAGCCTACGAACTGGATAACGGTGAGATTATTTATGTTCCGGAATAACCATTAAAAGTATATTTCCTACCAATAATCAATAGTATCGGGCAGGACAATCCTATTCAGGCATTGTCTGCCCTTTATTTCTTTCATTTTACATTGATAACTATCAGAACAAAACATGGTTTCTTCTTTATCAAAACCCGACAAAAGACACACACATTATCGCAGAAATCTACTAATCATCTGCCTGTTATTAGGTATCGTTCTCATTACTTTCTGCTTTTTGCTTTGCCAGCACGACAGTCAGGATATGGACTGCGATTGCTTAAGATGCCTGTTAAATGCTCCTCCCCAGGAGGGAGAGTATCTCTACAACCGTTATCTGCTCCTCATCAGTGTTCTCTGCTTCTTGTTAATATTCCTGCCCATTTATGTATTCGAACATCGACAACATATAAAAAGGAAATAAAAAACAAGCCACCGAAATGAGTCACTCATTCCGATGGCCTATCCCCTTTAAACACCTTTAAACAAAATGAAAATATGCCTCATATACTAACTAAACTAACTAACCCTCGAGGCATATTTTAAAAGAGACTGTCGCATCAACCTCTTTTTATTGTAGATAGCTTTCGCTCTCTAATCTTATTTACGAGCTTCAGCAATATAGCCGAGAGCTTCTTCACATTTTGCAGTGACATAAGCCCAGTCTTCTGCTGCTACCTTATCTTTCGGGAACAGTTTAGAGCCCATACCTACGCAGAATACACCGGCTTTAATCCATGCAGTCAGGTTTTCTTTAGTAGGTTCTACTCCACCTGTTACCATCAGCTTAGACCATGGCATCGGAGCCATCAAACCTTTCACGAAGTTAGTTCCGTAAACATCACCCGGGAATACTTTGCAAAGATCGCAACCTACTTCCTGCGCAAAACCAACTTCTGACACAGAACCGCATCCCGGAGTATAAGCTACCGAGCGACGGTTACATACCTTAGCAATTTCAGGATTGAACAACGGACCTACCACGAAGTTAGCACCCAGTTGAAGGTACATAGCAGCAGTAGCCGGATCAACGATAGAACCGATACCGATTGCCATTTCAGGACATTCTTTTGCTGCGAACTTAACGATTTCAGCAAATACTTCCTGTGCAAAGTCACCACGGTTTGTGAATTCGAAAGCACGAACACCACCGTCATAACAAGCCTTTACTACTTTCTTTGCAACTTCTGCATCTTTGTGATAGAATACAGGAACCATTCCTGTAGAGCCGATCTTATTCAATACGGCTATTTTATCGAATTTTGCCATCTTATTATTTACTATTTAAATGAATTGATTTTCTGAACTTTTCAACTCTCCAGATTATCTCTGTACGCGACCGCTTGCATCACCACCAGCCAATGCTTCTACTTCTTCTATAGAAACAAGGTTGAAGTCACCATTGATAGTATGTTTCAATGCAGATGCAGCAACAGCGAATTCAAGAGCAGCACCCTGATTAGGTTTAGTCATCAAACCGTGGATAATACCACCGGAGAAAGAGTCACCACCACCTACACGGTCGATAATCGGATCGATATCATAACGTTTTGAAGTATAGAATTCTTCTCCGTTGTAGATCATAGCTTTCCAACCGTTGTGAGTAGCAGAGAAAGATTCGCGCAAAGTAGAAACTACATATTTGAATCCAAATTCTTTCATCATCTGCTGGAAGATACCCTTGTAGCCTTCAGCATCTGTGTGACCAGCCTCAACGTCAGCATCCGGTTTGAAGCCCAGGCAAAGTTCTGCATCTTCTTCGTTACCGATACATACGTCTACAAACTGCATCAACGGTTTCATGATAGACTGTGCTTTTTCTTTCGTCCACAGTTTCTTACGGAAGTTCAAGTCAACAGAAACAGTTACACCGTGACGTTTTGCTGCTTCACAAGCCAGACGAGTCAACTCGGCAGCCTTGTCAGAGATAGCCGGAGTGATACCAGACCAGTGGAACCAGTCAGCACCTTCCATGATTGCATCAAAATCGAAATCAGCAGCATCAGCTTCAGCAATAGCAGAGTGAGCACGGTCATAAATTACTTTGCTAGGACGCATAGAAGCACCAGTTTCCAAGTAGTAGATACCTACACGGTCGCCACCACGAGCAATAAAGTCTGTCTTTACGCCATATTTACGCAATGCGTTAACAGCAGACTGTCCAATTTCATGTTTCGGCAATTTAGTTACGAAATAGGCCTCATGTCCGTAGTTGGCACAGCTTACTGCAACGTTAGCTTCTCCACCACCATATACTACATCAAAAGAATCAGATTGAACAAAACGAGTATTACCCGGAGTTGATAATCTAAGCATGATTTCGCCTAATGTAACGACTTTCTTTCCCATAATTCTATGTTTTAATGAAATAAGTAATTAATATTATTAAGTTTCAATTTATCATTTCAAGCCCTTTTCAGCGCTTAACTCACTGATACCATGCATTGTAGTTTAACACTTATCATACATTGCATAGCTTTCGTGTGCGGGCACAAAGATACAATAATTTTCGTAATTACAAAAATTGTTATATATTTGTGTCGAAAATATTAATATTATTATTGTGTACGAGCACAGTGCTATTTACTATTTGACGATTTATTTAAAGAATTTCTCATGAAAACAGAAATAATAACATCAAAATAATAAATAGCTAAATAGTAAACAGATCAATGAATAAGTTACCTGATAGAATTAGAATCAAAGATATCGCCCGTTTGGCCGATGTATCAGTAGGAACCGTAGACCGTGTCATTCATGGCCGCAGCGGAGTTTCGGAAGCAAGCCGTAAACGGGTTGAAGAAATTCTGAAGCAACTGGACTATCAACCCAATATGTATGCCAGTGCACTTGCATCCAACAAGAAATACACTTTCGCTTGCCTTTTGCCTAAACATTTGGAAAGAGAATACTGGACCGACGTAGAAAAAGGAATCAACAAAGCGCTGAGTACGTATTCGGATTTCAACACCACAGTAAAAACCACCTATTACGATCCATACGATTACCATTCTTTCGTTGATGCCAGCAACGATATTGTCGCACAGCATCCGGATGGAGTGATGGTAGCTCCCACCATACTCAAATACACCCAAATATTCATAGAGCAACTGACCGAACTGGATATACCTTATATATATATAGACTCTAACATAAAAGAAATACCACCGTTGGCTTTTTTCGGTCAGAATTCCCGCCAAAGTGGATATTTCGCCGCACGCATGCTGATGTTATTGGCAAGAGATGAAAAAGAAATCGTAATCTTCCGTAAAATACACGAAGGTATTGTGGGCTCCAACCAACAGGAAAACAGAGAAAAAGGATTCAGGCAATATATGAAAGAATATCATCCTTCGTGCAACATCCTGGAGCTCGACCTTCATGCCGAACGAAATGATGAAGATGCTCTCATGCTCGATGCTTTCTTCCAACAACATCCTACTGTGCGTAATGGAATTACATTTAATTCCAAAGTATATATCGTCGGTGAATACCTATTGAATCGCAATAAAAGCGACTTTAATCTCATCGGCTATGACCTTTTAGAACGGAATGTCGCCTGCCTTAAACAAGGTAGTGTCTATTTTCTCATTGCCCAACAACCCGAACTACAAGGATATAACGGTATTAAGGCACTATGTGACCACCTCATTTTCAAGAAAGAGGTAAATTGCATCAACTATATGCCCATCGACTTGCTGACGGTGGAAACAATCGACTATTACAGCAATAAGTAAAAGGATTTACGATTATAAATAAAAAGGACATCATGGAAACAAAGTTTTTAAAAATCAATCCTGCTGACAATGTAGCCGTAGCTATTGTCAACCTGCCTGCAGGAGAAAGTCTTTCAGTGGACGGTATCGACATCACCCTAAACGAAGATGTGCCCGCCGGACATAAATTTGCTTTGAAAGACTTCGCCGAAGGAGAAGATATCATCAAATACGGTTATCCTATCGGCCATGCCAAAATGGCAAAAAGGCAAGGTGACTGGATGAATGAAAATAACATAAAAACCAACCTTGCAGGACTGTTGGAATATACCTACAATCCGATACAGGTATCACTCGATATTGCTCGAAAAGATCTCACTTTCAAGGGGTATCGCCGTAAAAACGGAGATGTCGGTATACGTAATGAGATATGGATTATCCCCACTGTAGGTTGCGTAAACGGTATTATCAATCAATTAGCCGAAGGATTACGCCGTGAAACACAAGGTAAAGGCGTAGATGCGATTGTCGCCTTCCCTCACAATTATGGTTGTTCACAGCTGGGCGACGACCACGAAAACACGAAAAAAATTCTTCGTGACATGGTGCTTCATCCCAATGCGGGTGCCGTATTAGTCGTTGGATTGGGATGCGAAAACAACCAACCGGATGTATTCCGCGAATTCTTGGGTGATTACGATCAAGATCGTGTAAAGTTCATGGTTACCCAGAAAGTAGGTGATGAATATGAAGAAGGAATGGATATGCTTCGTGAATTATATGCTAAAGCAGTGAAAGACGAGCGCACCGAAGTTCCCCTGTCCGAACTGCGCGTAGGATTAAAATGTGGAGGTTCTGACGGTTTCTCCGGTATTACGGCAAATCCGTTATTGGGTATGTTCTCCGACTTCCTCATAGCACAAGGCGGAACCAGCGTGTTGACGGAAGTGCCGGAAATGTTTGGTGCAGAAACAATCCTAATGAATCGCTGCCGTAACAAAGAGTTGTTCGAACAGACTGTCAAGTTGATCAATGATTTCAAAGAATACTTCCTGTCTCATGGTGAACCTGTAGGTGAAAACCCGTCACCGGGAAATAAAGCCGGCGGTATTTCCACTTTAGAGGACAAAGCTTTGGGATGTACACAAAAATGTGGAAAAAGCTATGTAGAAGGTGTATTGTCCTATGGAGAACGTTTACAGGTCAAAGGACTTAACTTGTTATCGGCCCCCGGAAATGATTTGGTAGCTGCTACTGCATTGGCCTCTTGCGGATGCCATATGGTATTATTTACCACCGGACGTGGAACTCCTTTCGGTACTTATGTCCCCACAATGAAGATATCTACCAATTCAACTCTGGCAAAAAACAAGCCGGGATGGATCGATTTCAATGCCGGTGTGATTGTTGAAAATGAACCGATGGAAAAAACATGTGAACGTTTCATCGATTACATCATTAAAGTGGCAAGCGGAGAATTCGTTAACAACGAAAAGAAAGGATATCGTGAAATTGCTATATTCAAGACAGGAGTAACGCTGTAAAAAAGAAGCTAAAAGTTAGAAGTCAGGAGCCGGTAGTCAAAATCAGAAGCATGTAGCACGCAGACATAAACATGCTGAGTTGATTTTAGCTATCGGCTACTATTTTTTTATATTGATCACTTAGCGTCCGCCAACCACTAACTACTAACTACTAACTACTATCTGCTAACTTCTATCTTCTTATTATTATCTTTGCACTCCAAATACAAGTACAATTCAAAGAATGAACGAAGAAAAGAATATAAAAAGAGCATCCGGCTGGTGGGCACTTAGTCCTCTACTTGTTTTTCTATGCCTATACTTGGCTACTTCAATTATCGTCAACGATTTTTATAAAGTACCCATCACTGTCGCATTCTTAGTATCCTCATGCTACGCTATCGCTATAACAAAAGGACTAAAGCTGGATCAACGAATATACCAGTTCTCCGTTGGCGCTTCAAACAAAAACATCATGCTCATGGTTTGGATCTTTATTCTTGCCGGAGCTTTTGCCCAAAGCGCCAAACAAATGGGTGCCATCAATGCAACAGTAAACCTCACTCTACATATACTTCCGGACAACCTACTTTTAGCAGGTATCTTTATAGCTTCCTGCTTCATTTCGCTCTCTATCGGTACCAGTGTAGGAACAATCGTAGCTCTTACTCCGGTCGCTACCGGATTGGCACAAAGAACAGGAATAGATATCCCTTTCATGGTAGCCATCGTAGTAGGCGGTTCTTTCTTTGGCGATAACCTGTCATTCATCTCCGACACCACCATCGCCTCTACCAAAACACAAGGTTGTGTAATGCGCGACAAGTTCCGGGTAAACTCCATGATCGTAGTCCCAGCCGCACTCATTGTACTGGGCATTTATATCTTTCAAGGATTATCAGTCATTGCTCCGGCACAAACACAGGAAATCGAATGGCTTAAGGTCATACCCTATCTCGTTGTATTGGGAACAGCCATCGCCGGTATCAATGTAATGATCGTCCTTCTTCTCGGTATCATCAGTACAGCTATTATCGGAATTCCCACGGGCAGTTTCAGTATATTCGAATGGTTTGGCGCAATGGGTAGTGGCATCACCGGAATGGGCGAACTTATCATCATCACCCTATTGGCAGGAGGCATGCTTGAAACAATCCGCTATAACGGAGGAATCGATTTCATTATTGAAAAGCTCACACGTCATGTCAATGGTAAACGTGGTGCCGAACTAAGTATTGCCGCCTTGGTAAGTATCGCCAACCTTTGCACAGCCAACAACACCATCGCCATTATCACTACCGGCCCGATTGCTAAAGACATTGCCGGAAAATTTAATCTCGACCGCCGAAAAGTAGCCAGCATTCTCGACACCTTCTCCTGCTTTATACAAGGTATCATTCCTTACGGAGCGCAACTTCTTATGGCAGCCGGATTAGCCAATATCTCCCCCATCAGTATCGTTGGAAATTTGTATTATCCTTTTACGATGGGGACATTTGCATTATTAGCCATTCTTTTCCGCTATCCACGCCGGTATTCATAAAAACAGAAAATGCCATCATACTGCGATTTCGATTTTAGAAACCAAACCACCACCCGGTTTCTTTAATCGAAAAACTTCTTTTATATCCATAGCAAAAATCAAAATTCGCATCAGAAATTCATTCATAACTTTTAGATTTATAGCACTTTATTACAAATTCCAAGTTCACTGATTTAAAAATATTATCTATCTTTGTGCCCTCCAAACAACAGTAATAGAAAAATATGCTAAATCATAATTCCGACAAGTTCACCCGACTAACTTCCATGGCGCAGATTGGTTGGTTTGAAGTTAATTTAAAAACCCAACAATACACTTTATCAGAATTTGTTACGGATCTTCTATGTCTCGAAAAGAAGACAGTCGGTTTTAATGATTTGTATCATCTGGTTCACGAAGATTATCGCGAACATTTAAAAGAAGAATTTAAAGTCCTTCACAGCCAACGCATATTCGAACAGATTTTCCCTATCCACACAAAATATGGAATGAATTGGGTACAACTGAAAATGGAATCCGATTCAGATATCGGCCAGGCAAATATCCACTGGTTCGGTTATATCAGATGTCTCGATGATATTGAAAGCACTGAAAAAGGATTGGGCAATAAAGAAGAACTAAATAAATTACTTTATCGCCAAATAAGTATATCACATTCTCTATTGTCATTTCTGCAAACAGACGATATTTCCGATACAATCCGGGAAATCCTGAAAGATATATTGATACAATTCAATGGAGACCGGACTTACATATTTGAAATATTCCCGGAAGAAAAGATTCAAAACTGCATTTATGAAATAACAGCAGAAAATGTATCTGAAGAACAGGAGTCACTCCAAAATATTCTGTTCGATGAATCCTCGTGGTGGAACGAGCAGATATCCGGTCAGAAAGCCATTATTTTAAATACACTCGATGCCATGCCTCCGGAAGCAAGATATCACAGAGAAATTTTAGAACGCCAAGATATAAAATCTCTCATGGTTGTCCCATTGCTATCCAAGAAAAGGGTATGGGGATATATGGGTATAGACATCATTAAGCAATGTCGTAATTGGAGCAATGCCGATTATCAATGGTTCACTTCATTGGCAAATATCATCAGCATTTGTATTGAATTACATAAATCCGAGCAAAAAGCCATAGAAGAACAGCAAATATTACAGCATAAAGAAGAGGTGCTCAATAACATTTTCCAAAACTTACCGGCCGGCATCGAATTATACGATAAGGACGGTTATCTGACAGAAATCAACGATAAAGAACTCGAGATGTTCGGTATCGGGAACAGAGAAGACGTATTAGGAGTAAACCTGTTTTCCAACCCTAACATACCGGACAATATTAAAGACAACCTCAGAAGACAGGAAGATGCTTTTTTCAACACAAACTATAACTTTTCCGCCATAAACGATTATTATCCTTCTCTGAAAAAAGATACCATCAATATAGTGACCAAAGCTACGGCATTGCGTGACTCTAAAAACAATTTCACAAACTACTTACTCATCAATGTAGATACCACAGAGGCTGCATCCGCCCGTTCGAAGATAAAAGAATTCGAAACCCTGTTCGCCCTTATAGGCGATTATGCAAAAGTCGGGTACGCCGTATTCGATGCCTTAAGCCGTGATGGTTATGCCCTTAGTAGCTGGTATGATAATATCGGTGAAAAAGACGGAATTCCCCTCCCCGAAGTTATAGGCGTTTATCGGAATGTGCATCCCGATGACCGGGCAGTTTTAAAGGAGTTTGTAGGTAATGTCAAACAAGGACAAGCTACCTGCCTGCGTAAAGACATACGTATCAAAAGAGCATCCGGTAACTATTCCTGGACCAGCGTCAATGTACTTGTAAGAGATTTCCGCCCTCAGGACGGAATCATTGAAATGGTCTGTGTCAACTATGATATCACTCCACTGAAACAAACGGAACAAAAACTTATCATTGCCCGGGATAAGGCCGAACAGTTAGACCGGTTAAAATCAGCTTTCTTAGCTAACATGAGTCATGAAATCCGTACTCCCCTCAATTCGATTGTCGGTTTCTCGACTTTACTGACCGAAACGGATGATTTAGAAGAACGCGCAGAATATATCAGCATCATACAAAGGAATAACGAACTATTGTTACAACTGATTTCAGATATATTGGATCTTTCCAAAATTGAAGCCGGTACATTCGATTTTGTAAAAGAGAGATTTGAGATTGAACAAGCCTGCCAAGAGATTGTACAAGAGCTCAAAGCAAAACCCCAAAAAGGAGTAACACTTCTTTTCGAATCGCATGCTTCACCCTGCCATATATATAGTGACAAGAACCGATTTACTCAAGTCCTCACAAACTTCATCAATAATGCCATCAAATTTACCTCACAAGGCAACATCACCGTAGGTTATGAAATAACATCCGACAATGCAATAAAAATCTATGTACATGATACCGGGTTAGGAGTTCCCAAAGAAAAGCTCGACAATATATTCGACCGTTTTGTGAAGTTAAACACCTTTGCTCAAGGTACCGGAATCGGATTATCGATCTGCAAAAGCATCATTACACAAATGGGAGGTGAAATAGGAGTCGAATCGGTCGTGAATGAAGGTTCGTGCTTTTGGTTCACACTTCCCTTGCAACAAGGGAAGTGAACTTTGAAAATTAATTGATTCATTTCCAAAATGTTAATTTCATCATAAGATATATATTTAAGTAAAACATTTCCTATCTTTATTCAGCTAAACATTCTTTTCTTATATTTAAATCAATACTTTTAATGAAAAAATGCGTCATTATAATCCTTACCTTTTTATATATAATACAAGGAACTGCAAAAGATACCCGAGAAATAATCATACGTGGTGACAGTGCTTTCCCACCTTATGAATTTATAAACGACAAAGGAGAACCGGATGGTTTTAATATTGATCTAACCCGTGCCATTATGGACGAATTGAAGCTACCCTACGACCTGCAACTGGAAGATTGGTCGGATATACTTCAGCAATTCGAAAAAGGAGAAATCGATCTGATTACCGGCATGGCAAAGTTCGAATCTCCTCAAAACGGCCCGTCCAAACTGAGCAAAGCCCACAGCTATATAAACTACAAATTCGTCTGCCGGAAAGATGCCCTTATCCAACATACAAAGGATTTATCACACAAAAACGTTATCGTACAAAGGTATGCCCTACCTCATAAAAAGTTAAAAGACATGGGATATGATTCCCATCTTATTCCGGTTGACAATATGATGGAAGGATTGAATATGCTATCCGAAGGTAAAGGTGATATGGCAATATGCCTTGACAACATGGCGCAATACATAATTTACAAAGACGGACTAACCAATCTTAGTATTATAGATTCCGAATGGCCATTACAAGAATATTGCTTTGTAGGTAGTGACACCCAATTATTAGAACAAATAAACTCAGCCCTTCTGAAATTGAAGAAAAACGGAGTATATGACCGGATACATGTGAAATGGTTGGGAGAAAAGCCGACATTCAGTATTCCTACATGGTTATATTTCCTTTTGGGGGCTCTATTACTCACCGCACTATTGCTATCCATCTTCGTCACAATCTATAAAAAAAGAGCCCAAAAGGGAGAAATTCTACTTAAAGAAGAAAATGAAAAACTCAATGCTTTATTACTCGAAAACAAAAATTTTCTAAACCGATATCAGACAGTATTCAATACTACTCTGGTGGGACTAAGCTACTATGATAAAAAAGGTATATTGGTAAGCGTCAATGATGAGATGGCCAGATTATTTCAAATGGATAACAAAAACAAATTGCTGAAAGAACAACTATCCATATATGCGAACCCTGTTTTGCGAAATCACGGTATTATAGACGAGCAAAACCAAATTCACGAATTTCATGGTATATTAAAATACGACATGCGTAAAGAGCAATGTCCGCAATACTTCGCCCGCTTTACCCCTTTCGATCAGATATTCTACTTCAAAATGGATGTTACACCCATAAAAGACCAGGAAGGAGAGCTTATCGGTATTTTAATTACAGCCATAGACCGGACGGCCGAGGAAAAACATGAACGGCAAATGGCCGAACAAGAAGCAAAACTCAATATGGCAATGAATGCAGGCAATGTCACTGCATGGATTTACGAACTGCACACACAAGAGTTCATGTTACGCGGCAATATGCGCACTGAAAAAGGACTCAATATGGAGAAGTATTTAGGCATGCTCCATCCGGACGATCGCATAATACAAAAAGAGCTATTCGATACAATCTTACATGGACAAAAAGAATCAGCGGAAACCGTATTCCGTTATATGCACGAAGACGGCACTTATCACTACTACGATAGTCGTATGATATCCAAAAAAGAAGAAGACACTGTGCCAGCCATATTGGGAACCCAGAAAGATATAACACAAGAAGTACTTAACAACAAAATTCTGAATGACACGATTGAAAAACTCCGTTTCGCCATTCAGACGGCAGGTATGGCCATGTGGGAATATAATTGTGACACACAACTGTTCACCACATATAATGAACCGGTAGCAGATTACAAGGACGGTGCAGTAATCTCCATGAGCACTTACGACTGTTATTCACAAAAAGACGACGAAAATCTGGAACTAATTGAAAAAGCAGCGGGTATCGTAAAAGACAGGAAGGATGAATCTTACAACTTCATTGTAAAAATGAAGACCAAATACGATTCGGATTGGCAGTATTGTACAGTACGCGGTGTCCCTATGGAGAAAGATAAAAATGGAACGGTCATAAAGTATCTGGGTGTCAGATTAAATATCACCGAACAAATCAATTATCAGAAATTTTTGGAACGGGAAAAAGAAACCGCCCAACAAGCCGATAAGCTGAAATCTGCATTTTTAGCAAATATGAGCCATGAAATCCGTACTCCGTTGAATGCCATCGTAGGCTTCTCCGAACTGCTTCAAACCACAGAAGACGTTAATATGCGAAAGGAGTTTATGAATATCATCAACAATAACAACGAACTGCTGTTAAGGCTTATCGGTGATATTCTGGACCTGTCGAAGATAGAATCGGGACTTATGGAATTAAAGTTGGAATCTTTCGATTTGGCAGATACATACAAAGAAACCTTTATGGCTCTGAAGCAACGATGTACTAATCCCGAAGTAGAGTTTATCGGCCATAATCCCTACAAGAGTTGCTTGGTAAAACTGGATAAAAACCGTCTGGTGCAGGTAGGAACGAATTTTATCACCAACGCTATAAAACACACTGACAGAGGTCGCATCACTATGGGATACAGTTACATTGACGGAGGCATAAAATTATATGTAGAAGATACCGGACATGGTATACCGAAAGAAAAACAGCACAAGCTATTCCAACGTTTTGCCAAGCTCGACGACTTCACGCAAGGTACCGGTTTAGGATTAGCCATTTGTAAAGCAATCACTGATGCACAAGGTGGTAAGATCGGTATGGAAAGTGACGAAGGAAAAGGAAGTAAGTTTTGGGCCTGGTTTCCTTGTGAAGCAGAAATTGAGAGATATGAGGAAACGGAAGAAATTGCAGAGGATATCCTAAGAATGGGGCATAATCCGACTCTTAGCACTTCACAGGAGTCTTGTACCAATGATGTTCAGAAGAAATCCATATTAGTAGCCGAAGATATCGACAGTAATTATATGCTGGTAAAAGCCCTCCTTAAAACATCTGAATTAACCCGTGCCTATACAGGTAAAGAAGCGGTGGAACTTGCATCAAGCCATCATTATGATGCCATTCTGATGGATATGAAGATGCCGGTTATGGGTGGTTTGGAAGCTACCCGGGAAATACGGAAATTCGATACGGAAACTCCTATCATCGCCGTTACTGCCAACGCTTTCGAGTTCGACAGAGAAGAAGCCATGAGGGCAGGATGCAATACGTTCATAACGAAACCCCTCAACAAAAAAGAATTGAAAGAAGTATTAGGTGACTAAGAGGCTGTTTAAATTTTGCTCAGTATTATTCTTAAGAGAAAAAATTAAACAGTCTCTAAGAATTAAGTGATTTTATTTTATGTAAATGGAAATATCTCTTCATAAACAGAATATAAATAACGCTTAAAAGCAGTATAGCTCCCCCCATGTACCAATAGCCATTATTTTGATAGTCATTATTCTGAAATAAAAGATAGCCTATTATCACCAATGCCTGTACCAGCATATATACAGATGAAACCACCATATGAGGGATCTTCAGTTCATTCGCCATAATCTGATACAGATGTTTCCGGTGTGGCAAACCGATATTCTCGTGAAGCATCAGGCGATGGATTATCGTCAGTACACTATCCACACCGTATACGGCCAACAGGATAATCCAACTGAAATCCTCCGTCCGGATAACTAACTTGCCAATAAAGAATAACAGAACGAATGCAATGCAGACAGAACCGACATCACCGGCAAAACACTTGGCACGTTTCCGGAAATTGAAGAAGTTGAAAACAACGACACTGCAAAGCACCGTCAGAATAAAACCCTGTTCGACGAAAGGAACGACCGCCTCATTGATGTAAGCAAGGGCTACGAGAACAACCAATGAATATCCGCCGGTGATGCCATTGATGCCATCCATGAAATTGTAAGCATTGATGATACCCGTACAAACGATCAATGCCACAAAAAGCGTCCACCAAGGGAGTGAAAACAACCCCCATTGATAGAACATCAAAGCCATGGCGGAGAAATGAAACACCAGTCGGAGTACTTGTGAAGTGGAACGGATGTCGTCTACAAAGCTGATAAAGGTGATCAATGTCAAGGCAAGCATAAACCAGGGGTATTCAAAATGACTCGTCAGAAAATAAGCCAATACACCAAAATAAAAGATGATCCCTCCACCACGCAAAGTAATGCGGGTATGAGAACTACGTTCATTCGGCTTGTCGATGATATTACATTTATCAGCGATGCGGAAATAAAAAAGTTCTGCAAGGAAGAGCAGAACTAAGATGATTAGATAATACACAGTCTTATATATTTAAAAAGTATCTTCGATCATGGAAATAATAAAAGAGCCAATCATCTGATTATAAACGGATAATCTTGACCCGATCACAAATCACTCAAACGATTGTATGGTCTTTATCAAGCCCTCTTTGGCAGTCACCGGCATTTTTTCAATGCCCAATGCGTTCTTTATTTTGGCATTACTAACCACATAATTCTCCGTCAGCTTCCGAAGACGCTCCTTGTTTAAAGGCAGATGCAGTAGGCTTCCAAGCCCGGCGAAACCTTCCATCAAACTTTTATTTATTTTCCAGATATGCGGTTGCTTGCCCATAGCCTCACAAATGGTAGCAATCAATTCATTCGTAGACATCGCTTCATCGTCTCCCATGTGATAGATACCGCCCGGAACAGCTTTCGTCAGCAATCCTTCTATCACATAACAAAGGTTATCGATCGAAGTAAACGAACGGCGGTTCTCAAAACTGCCCAATGGCCAGGGAATACCTTTCTTCACCACATTATAAAGCAGATTCAGATTTCCCTTATTCCCGGGACCATGAATCATGCAGGGACGGAGAATATACACTTGCCTATCCAACCCCAAACGACCAGACTGACCAACAGCACCACAAACTTCTCCTGCTCCCTTCTCAATTTTCCCTTCTCCCTTTAATATGTATTCCTCCGCCTTAATTTTACTCTCGCCGTAAGGACCTACCGGAGCAGGAACGACATCCTCCGTCAGTATATCCCCCACCACACTGTCGGCAGCAGCTTTCACTGAACTGAAGAAAATAAATTTCTTGGAAGAGGACTCTAAGAAGAAATCGAATATCTTCCGAGTCAGACCGGTATTGATATCAAAATAGGCTTGAGCCACCGATTCGTTCTTGGTATCGTGAGCTTTACCGGCAAGATGGATGACGGCGTCAAACTGAGGCAAGTGGTGCAATGGGAAAGATGTTGGTTCAATATCTTTCCAAGAAAAAGTTTTCACCACACCGTCTTTCACCGGTGTAACAATATCCAAACCGTAAAGGGTGTGCCTGCCTTTCAAAGAAGAAACAAGATTGGAACCTACAAAACCGTGAATACCGGTTATTAATATATTCATCTATATTGAAACTGTTTTTAATATATCATTAGCCATATTTACCATTATCTTTTTTCGAGAAAATGTTTCTTTAAAAGATTTTCTCTCTTCAAAAACCAGCTTGTATCGCGTTAATTTATCTACAAATTCATCCACATTAGTGGGACTAAATAAAATATGATTGGGTAAATTCTCTTCTACAAACCGGGCGGCATAACCACCCACTCCGGCAATTACGGGTTTACAAAAAACACCGTATTCGAACAGTTTTGAAGGGAGAACTTTTTTAAAAGCTTCCAAGTCATTCAAATGCAAGAACAAAAAAGTAGATTGATGATAATATTCCAATAATTCAGCTCTGGAAACAGGATTGATCAACTCTACATTTTCAACTTGCAACTCTTCCATCTTCTGCTGTAAAAGGAGCTTTGTACCGCCATC
>ENA-OROE01000262-OROE01000262.1-human-gut-metagenome-genome-assembly--contig:-NODE-262-length-55381-cov-5.166396_pt1 | contig 55381 bp, 53 predicted proteins | sample MGYA00242126_ERZ509044 | MGnify/ENA primary metagenome ERZ509044 (study PRJEB26280, sample SAMEA2338716) | human gut metagenome | biome: human gut; feature: human-associated habitat; material: faeces... | reverse complement strand
CCACTGTGGATTTTTTATTTTATTTTTTGTTCAAGTTGATTATACAATCTACCAATTGTTTTTCTCGTTATTATTTTTCTGGTTTTATTTATTATTGCGGCTAAGACCTGTTATGTAAAGGCACCGCCAAACGTGGCGTATATTATTTCCGGTATTACGAAGAATCCGCGTATTCTTATCGGTATCGGCGGCTTTAAAATTCCGCTGCTGGAGCGCGTGGATATGCTTTATCTGGGGCAGATGTCCGTAGATATCAAAACCAGTCAAAGCGTTCCGACAAATGACTTTATCAATGTTAAGGTTGATGCTGTTGCCAAGATTATTGTTGATAAGGAAAACGGCATTTATCTGGCAGCAAGAAACTTTTTGAATATGGAACCGGCGGATATTACGCGTAGCCTGCAGGATTCTCTTGAAGGTAATATGCGTGAAATTATCGGCACGCTGGATTTGAAGAAGATTAATGTTGACCGTGACTCCTTCTCTGATGAAGTGCTGAAAAAGGCTGCCAAGGACATGGAAAAGTTGGGTATCAGCATTCTGAGTTGCAATATCCAAAACGTTGTTGACGATAACGGTCTGATTGTCGATTTGGGTGCAGATAATACGGCGAAAATCCGCAAGGATGCTTCTATCAGCAAGGCTGTTGCCGAGCGCGATGTGGCTATTGCTGAGGCTGCTGCCAAGAAAGAGGCAAATGACGCGCAGGTGCATGCTGATCTGGCGATTGCGCAGCGTCAGAATGAGCTTTCTATTGCCAAGAGCGAACTGAAGCGTACTGCCGATATTAAAAAGGCAGAGGCAGATGCTGCTTATGCAATTCAACAGCAGGAGCAGCAAAAGTCTATTGAGGTGGCAACTGTGAATGCACAGATTGCTAAGGCTGAGCGCGAAGCTGACCTGAAAAAGCAGGAGGTATTGGTAAAAGAGCAAATCCTGGCTGCTACCATTCAAAAGCAGGCAGATGCTGACAAATACAGAGTTGAACAGGATGCGTTGGCTGAGCAGGCTAAGAGGCAGCGTGAAGCAGAAGCGCAAAGATATGCTATGGAGCAAGAGGCTACTGCTATCAAGGCTAAAGGCGATGCTGAGGCTTATGCTATCAGAGTAAAGGGTGAGGCAGAGGCTGCCGCTATTAAGGCGAAGGGCGAAGCTGAGGCTGCTGCTATGGATAAGAAGGCCGAGGCTATGAAGAAATATGGTCAGGCTGCTATGGCCCAGATGGCGATTGAGGTGCTGCCGCAGGTTGCAAAAGAGGTTGCTGCTCCGCTCAGTAAGGTGGACAAGATTACGCTTTACGGCGAAGGTGGTATGGGCAGTCTTTCCGGCAATGTTCCTTCCGTAATGGCGAAGGTTTTCGATACGGTGAAGAGTGCTACCGGCATTGACCTGCAGGAGATTGCTAAGGGTGAAACCTACGATGCTAAGGTCAATAAGAACATCAGCATTGACGGCAAGCTTCCGGAGATTCCTGTAGAAATCAGCAAGGAAGAATAAACATGAAAATAAGCTGTTAGCATCAGGCATGTTAGCAGCTTATTTTTACAATAACGGAGGAATGTTTCTTTGAAGATTCTCGTGAGTGCCTGCTTATTAGGCAAAAACTGTAAGTATAACGGTGGTAATAACTTAAATCAAAGCGTGCTGGAATTTATCGAAGGCCATAAGGTGATTGGCGTTTGCCCGGAGCAGTTGGGCGGACTGTCTACCCCTCGCTTGCCGGCAGAAATTGTTGACGGCGTAGTGACGAACAAGGAAGGCGTAAGCGTGGATGCGGAGTTTCGCAAGGGGGCGCAGTCAGCGTTGGCAGCTGCTTTGGAGAACAAGGTGGATTTGGCAATCCTGCAATCACGCAGTCCCAGCTGTGGTGTTAAGGAAATTTATGACGGCAGCTTCAGCGGCAAGAAGATAAAAGGGCAGGGCGTGTTCGCTAAGTTACTTTCTGCACGTGGAATTAAGGTGCTTGATGCCGAGGATGTGGCTGAGCATAAATAACAGTGCCTGAAAAAGTTGGTTTATAAAAATTAAAAGGCAAGGTCTTAGGAGGTTTGTTTCCTAGGCCTTGCCTTTTTTTGTGCTTTATTTTTTATACTTTCTGATTGCTGCACCGATCAGCTTCGCTGTCTGTGACAGCTCCGCCTCTGTGTGCGTTGCCATGAGAGCAACGCGCAGGCGTGCAGTACCCTTTGCTACCGTCGGGTAGCGGATGGCGGGGGCGAGCACGCCGTTTGCCAGCAGCTCATCTGCAACCTGCAGAGCGGACTTCTCATCGCCAATGATAATAGGAATGATGGCGGTGGGTGAGTAAGCTTCTACGCCTTCAGCGTGCAATGCGTTTAAGAAAAACTCTACGTTATGCTGCAGATTTTGCGCACGTTGCGGTTCTTCCTCCAGCACTTCCGTAGCTCGCAGCGCAGCGGCGAGCGTTGCAGGAGTCTGCGAGGTGGCGAAGATAAAGCTGCGAGCTTTATTTTTGAGATATTCGATAATCACCTTGCTGGCGCAGGCGTAACCGCCTTCGGCACCAAGAGCTTTGCTGAGCGTACCCATGAGAATGTCAGGGCGAACGGTATTGCCGAAATGCTCAACGGTGCCGTGACCTGTTTGGCCGATAACACCGGTGGCATGTGCTTCGTCAATCATGGTGAGCAGATGATATTTTTGGCCGAGTGCAACGAGTGCAGGCAAATCAACAATATCACCATCCATGCTGAAAACTGCGTCGCTGACAATCAATCCTTTGCTGCAGGGGGTGGCAAGGATTTTCGCTTCCAGGTCCTGCATATCATTGTGCTTATAGACAACGATGCGCGCTTTGGAAAGACGGGCGCCGTCTATGATGCTGGCGTGATTGTATTCGTCGCTGAAGATAACGCTTTCGCTGTTGCAGAGGGCGGAGATAATGCCGACGTTGGCCATGTAACCGGTGTTGAATACTAATGCTGCTTCCGTACCCTTGAACTGCGCCAGCTTGCTTTCGAGTGCTTCGTGCAGTGCGGTGTTGCCGGTAGTCAGACGGCTGCCGCCGCTGCCTGCACCCCATTGAAGCGCAGCTTCGGCAGCGGCCTGTTTAACACGGGCATCTGCTGCTAAATCAAGATAGCTGTTGGAGGCCAGCATTAAAACCTTGCGTCCTTGCATTTCAACGTACTTACTTTGTTCGCTGTCCATGGTGCGCAAAGAGCGGTAAAGATTCTGTTCTTTAAGCTGTTTTAATTCGTCAGCAAAAATCTGCTCCGGATTTGGATTAGCAGGCTTTTCAATGGGCAGTCCGCGTACAAGCACACGTTGTTTTTCCAGGTAATAGATAGCATCCTCGGCTTTAGCCTTGCTGCTGTCAAAGATGAAGACACGGCCGCCATGCGGATTGCCCATTTCCTTCATTGGCATGAGGCGTACATAACCATGCTTTAAGGATGCAAGGTAGCCTACGAGGTAATCGGGATCATCGGAAAGACACAGCTCGGCGATGATGCCGGGGGCGTTAACAACCTTAGTGGCCAGCACGATGGCCTCGCGGAAGTGGTTTTTACCGCTGCAGTTGCTCGCCGCACCTTCAGCGTCCATATAGGTTACGCGGATGCCTCGCTCATGGTCGGGTTCAAGTCTGGAGTTTGTGGCGACGTCATAGAGAACTGCACCGCGCATAGGATGGTTGTGACGCAGAAGGTCGATTAATGCATCTGCCTTGTCTTCCAATCCCAGCTCGCAGAGCATTTCCTTCATGATTTTATAGGTTTCCTCTACTGTGTCGGCAGGACGTTTGCTGACAGGCAGAGCGTCAAGGTATTGCAGCTTTTCCGGTGCGACCTCTTCCATTTTGACGTTGATGAAGTCTGCTCGGCCGAGGCCGTGATGCAGAGCGCGCTCGGTAAGTGCGCTGACAGCGTTGCTGATATCGGATTGCAGGATAATGCGTTCTGCGCCGCTGACATGTAAATCACCTTTGGATGCGCGCATTTTGATGCTGTATAAGGGCATGGGGAATCTCCTTTGTGTTTTGAATTCGGTGTTAAAATTTGCCCCCTTTCGCCTCACTATGTTCGGCGCCTTCCCTATACTAAGACCCATTTTTCATGTAATGAAAAATGTTGGTCGTGTTATACTCGAAGAGTGCAAGGGGCAGGCAAGAATCTGCAATCGGAATTTCTTGGTTCCCCCTTGGGGGAACTGTCGAGCGTCAGTGAGACTAAAGGGGGCTTCTCTAAACTATTTATCAGCCTCTGAGCAAAGCAACCTTGGTAAGCAGCTGTTTTGCGGGTTTATAAAATGCACCGGCAGCCACTGCGGTAAAAATCATACCGGGGAAGGCTGCGGCGGTGAGTACCATCCAGTTTACACCGGTAACCTGCCACAGTACGAGGCGGGCAGCGAAGGTTCCGAGCGGTCCGCTGACAGCAACAGTAAGCAGGTTGGTTCCGAGCAGGGCCATGGTGCCACCGGCAACAACGCGGAATACCATCTGTACAAGCACGTTGATGATGTTGTGCATGCCGAGCATCATACCAAGCATACTTGCAAGGATACCTGCGATAATGTAGCGTTTAAAGCCGAAGCAGGCGCAGATGAGTACGGCGATTGGTGCAGATAACTGGAATTCGCCACCGGCAATTGGCGAAGGGATTTTAAAAGAACCTGAAATCAGAATCAAGACACCTAATAAAGCGATAGTAGTCAGCTCTTTCATACTCAAATCTTTCATTTATTCGCTCCTTATTTTAAAACCTCATCAATGGACTGTTTAGCCAGTGCTATAGCTTTATCCAGATCTTTATTTTCGATATTTAGCGGCGGGTTGAAGTAGATGACGTTGCCCAGAGGACGCAGCAGCAGACCGTGGGTAAGTGCTTTTTTATAGATTTCGTAGCCTATACGCAGGTTGCCGTCGAAGCCGATTTTCTTATCCTTATCGGTAACAAGCTCCATAGCGTTAATCAGGCCTATGTGACGGATTTCGCCGATGTTTTTATGAGCGCCGAAGGTATCCATGAGTGCATTATGGAAGTAGGTTGCTTTTTCTGCAGCATGCTCGAGAATTTTTTCTTCCTTCATAATCTTGAGTACAGCGAGGGCGGTAGCGCAGCCTATGGGGTTACCGGCATAGGTGTGGCTGTGCATGAACTGCTTGCCTTTGTTGTAGTCATCATAGAAAGCATCATAAATTTTATCGGTGGTGCACACAATAGCCATCGGCAGGTAACCGCCGGTGAGTGCTTTACTGATAGTCATGATATCCGGGGTGATACCGGCATGGTTGCAGGCGAACATTTTGCCTGTTCTGCCGAAGCCGGTTGCGATTTCGTCGGCAATCAGCAGTACGCCGTACTCATCACAGAGCTTGCGCAGCTTTTGCAGGTAGAGAGGCGGATAGATACGCATGCCTGCGCAGCCTTGTACGATAGGCTCAACGATGATAGCAGCTGTTTCTTTGGCATACTTAGCAAATGCTTCTTCTGCAAATTTGAAGCATTCGCATTGGCAGTGCTCGCGGTCTTTAGCAAACGGGCAGCGGTAGCAGTCAGGTGCTTTTACATGGATGTTGTTCATCATCATGGGCTTGTACATCTGTGCGAACAGGTCCATGCTGCCTACGGAAAGAGCGCCGATGGTTTCGCCGTGATAGCCTTCGCTGAGGCACATGAAGCGCTGTTTTTCCGGGTGACCGGTCTGCAGCTGATATTGGAAGGCAATTTTCAGTGCGATTTCTACAGAAGAGGAGCCGTTATCGGCAAAGTTGAATTTGTTCAAGCCTTTGGGGAGAACTTCGGTAAGCTCTTCGCAAAGCTTGATAGCAGGCTCGTGGGTGAAGTTAACGAAGATAACGTGCTCTAATTGTTCAATCTGCTCTTTGATGGCAGCGTTGATTTTGGGATTGCAGTGACCTAAGAGGTTGCACCACCAGCTGCTGATGATGTCGAGATATTCGGTGCCGTCGGCTGCGTAGAGGTAGGGGCCTTTAGCGTGGTCAACGATGATAGGACGTAAGGTTTCGTAGTCCTTCATTTGGGAACAGGGATGCCAGATGTGGGCTAAATCTCTTTTTTGTAAATCTGCTACTCTATCGTTCATGTTATATTCCTCCTGAGTTTTGTGTCATTATTGTTTATTCCCCCTTCCGCCTCACGTTGTTCGGCACCTTCCCCGTAGGGGCAGGCAAGAGGGTGTAATTGAGACTTTCTTGGTTCCCCCTCGGGGGAACTGTCGAGCTTTAGCGAGACTAAAGGGGGCTGTTAATTTTTATTTGTATAATCCTTTGAGTACTTCTACATCAATATCCAGTTCGCTGGTGTTCGGCGGTACGCAGGCAAGTACGGGGACCGCTGTAATTTCTTCCATCATACGCTTGTTGTCGGCTTGCATGAAGTTACTGCCGTCATAGTTGTTAAGGATGATGCCGCGGACGGGAATGTTTTTCTGTTTGAGGTAGGAGATGGTCAGTACGCAGTTATTGATGGAACCGAGCGCTGCGTTGGAGATTACCAGTACACCTAAATCAAGCTTTTTGATGATGTCTTCGAGCAGGATATGCTCTTCATCCCAACGGATAGGGCAGATGATGCCGCCGCTGCCTTCCATGGTAACGTAATCATATTTGGCGAGAGATGCCTGATAGTCAGCCTCAATCTTTTCCATTTCTACGGGATTGCCCTCGCGCAGTGCTGCCAGATGCGGAGAAACTGCTTCCTTATAAATGTAGGAAACAAGGTTTTCCGGTTTTTCCGGGATGTTGGCAGTTTTGGCAACAAAGGCTGCGTCGCCCGGCAGCCAGGTACCGTCAGGCTGTTCTTCGGCGCCGCTCAGTGCTGCTTTGTAATAGCCTGCGTTGACGCCTGCATCGCGTAAGCGTTTAACAAGCAGGCCGGTAACGTATGTTTTACCGATATCAGTTCCGATTGCTGTAATGAAAAGACCTTTACTCATAATTTTCACCTTCGTAATTTATTTTGGTTAACTTAAGATTCCACATGGTTAACTTTAGTGTAGCTTAAGTATACGCTGTGAAAATTTCAATGTCAACCTAGCAAAATAGTATGGTTAACCATGGCGGTTGGGCATAAAAAAAGACTGACAGCTATATTTTGTGGTTATAGCTGTCAATCTATGCTTATCTTGTGGTTAACGTTGTTTATACTAAAATAGGTAGAAAAAATTATTTTTTTGCTGCCGCGCTTTTACGGATTTCGGTTACAGGGACGCCGCCGATGCCCCAGTTATCGGTATCAACCTCGTCGATGGTGACAACGGTGGTGGATTTGTTTTTGCCTAGAACGTCGTGCAGAAGATTGGTTGCGCCTTCGATGAGAGCGCGCTTCTGTTCGGGTGTAACGTTACCTTCTTTGGTGATTTTGATGTTTACATAGGGCATGCTGATGACCTCCTTGCATTTTTCTTTCATTATAGCATATTTTGCTTGCAAACTGCGCGTTTCTATGCTATTATAAGTGCGGTAAAATTTACTGATGCACAGTAGCATTTAGGATGAGCTGGAGCAGTTAACAGTAAAGCTTACTTCTGAAAAATTTTAAGTCAATACTCGCTTGGATCTATAAGACCGGGACGAAGACGCAAACAGGCTAACTATGCGCATTCCGTACCGGAATGCGCTTTTTATATGCTTCGGCACTAATCGGCAATTCCGTAGCCTTGAATTTGCACAGCGTCTCCTGTGGTCAGAAGGGAGGGCAATCTTGAAGGTTGGTATTATTGGCGGAGGCCGTGTCGGCAGCCGTTTGGCTGCAAGCTTGCGTGAAGCAGGCGTGCTGGCCGGCATTACGGCTGCATCCGAGCAGCACAGCGCACAGCTGGCACAGCAGTTTGGCGTATCGGTGACGGATAACGCGAAGCTGTGGCAGGCAGCGGACGTGCTGTTGCTTACCGTACCGGATCGTTTAATTGGTACGGTAGCAGAGGAGCTGGCGCAAAGCGTGATACCTGCAGCTAAGGTTGTGCTGCATGTGAGCGGCAGTGTGGGACTGGAGCCGTTGGCTCCGCTTACGCAGTTGGGAGCACACGTAGCCTGCATCCGCTGCAGAGCTTTGCCGGCGGCAATACACAGCTTGCAGGTGTGTATATGGCGTTGGACGGTGACAGCGAAGCGCAGGACGCAGGCAAAAAGCTCGTAGAGCTTTTTGGCGGTAAAGCGTTCAGCGTACCGGCTGAAGAACGTGCGGCCTACCATGCGGCAGCGTGTATCTGCTCCAACTACGCTGTAGCGGTGGAGGCTATGGCGGTGCAGCTGATGGCGCGCTGGACCGGCAGCAATGAAGCTGCCTGGGAGGCGCTGCTGCCCCTGTTTAAAGGTACGGCGGCTAATTTGCAGGCTACGCAAAATCCTGCGGCTGTGCTTACAGGACCTATTGCCCGCGGTGATGTCAGCACGGTAGCAAAGCATCTTGCTGCCTTACCTGCAGCTGTAATTCCTGCCTATTGCTCTCTGGGCCTGGCGACAACCTCGCTAGCCCTTGCTAATGGCACTATTGACGAAAATGCAGCTGATGAGCTGAGAAATTTGCTTGGAGGATATTATGGCTAACAAACAAGTAACAGTCGCAACGATTAAAGAAATGAAGCAAAAGGGCGAACCTATCACGATGATAACCGCTTACGACGTAGCAATGTCCCGCAACGTGAACGAAGCAGGCGTAGATATGATTCTTGTAGGTGATTCCCTGGGTAACGTAATTTTAGGATATAATTCCACAGTCCCTGTAACGATGGATGAAATGATTCATCATACCAAGGCTGTTATGCGTGGCAACAGCACTGCTTTAGTAGTTGGCGATATGCCGTTTATGAGCTATCAGGCAAGCATTGTTGATGCAATGTATAATGCTGCACGCTTCCTGAAGGAAACAGGCTGCACAGCAGTTAAGCTGGAGGGCGGCTCCGAGGTAGTTCCTCTGGTAGAACGCCTGACACAGGCCGGCATTCCCGTATGTGCTCATATCGGTCTGACTCCGCAATCTGTAAATCAGCTGGGCGGCTTCAAGGTACAGGGCAAGGATATTGCCGCTGCACAAAAAATGATTGATGATGCCAAGGCTTTGGAGGCTGCAGGTGCTTTTGCCTGCGTGCTGGAATGCGTTCCGGCAGCACTGGCTGCTAAGGTAACCGCTGAGCTGAAAACTATGGCTACCATCGGTATCGGCGCCGGCAACGGCTGCGACGGTCAGGTGCTAGTATGCAATGATTTGCTGGGAGTTTCCACCGGCTTCTGCCCGAAATTTGTTAAGAAGTATGCTAATCTGCATGATACTACTGTAGAAGCAGTAAAGGAATATATTGCTGATGTTAAGGCAAGAACCTTCCCTGCTCCGGAGCATACCTTTAAGATTGACGATGCTGTTTTAGAAAAATTATATTAATACTTTCATAAATAAAGTGAGGTAATTCAAAATGAAATTAGTACATACAGTTGCAGAGCTGCGCGAAGAGGTTGCGGCAGCTAAAGCTAAGGGTTTGACCATCGGCCTGGTGCCTACTATGGGTGCTTTGCATGAAGGCCATGCATCCCTGATTAAAGCAGCTAACATGGAAAATGACTTTGTTGTAGTCAGCGTTTTCGTAAATCCGACTCAATTCGGTCCTAACGAAGATCTGGACGCATATCCGCGTACTCTGGAAGCAGACTGTAAGCTGGCAGAAAGCATGGGCGCTAACGTAGTTTTCGCTCCGGCTCCGAAGGAAATGTATCCGAGCGAGGATGCAACCTGGGTTGAAGTAACCGGTGATATTACCAAGGTTCTGTGCGGCCGTACCCGTCCGATTCACTTCCGCGGTGTAACTACCGTTGTTACCAAGCTGTTCAACCTGGCACAACCGGACCGTGCTTACTTCGGCCAGAAGGACGCACAACAGGTTGAGGTTCTGAAACGCATGGTAAAAGACCTGTTCTTCAACATCCAGCTGCGCATTATGCCGATTGTCCGCGAAGCTGACGGTCTGGCAAAGAGCTCCCGCAACACCTATCTGAATGAAGCAGAGCGCAAAGCAGCGCTGGTACTGAGCCGTAGCCTGAAGGCTGCTAAGGAGCAGTACGAAGCAGGTGAGCGTGACGCTACTAAGATTACTGCGGCTGTTACCGCTTCCATTAAAGAAGAGCCTATGTCTGATATTGATTATGTTGAAATTTATGCACTGCCGGAATTGAAACCTGTAGCAGCTCCGATGGCAGGCAGCAACCTGTTGGCTGTAGCTGTTAAATTCGGCACCACCCGTCTGATTGATAATGTAGTTTTGGAGGAGAAATAATATGCTTTATACTATGCACCATGGCAAAATTCATCGCGCTACCGTAACCCAGGCTAATCTGGAATATATGGGCAGCATTACTATCGACAGCGAGCTGCTGGAGCTGTCCGGTATTCTTCCGGGCGAGCGTGTACAAATCGTTGACAACAACAACGGTAACCGTCTGGAAACCTATGTTATCGCCGGTGAGCGTGGCAGCGGTGTTATCTGCCTGAACGGTGCTGCTGCACGTAAAGTTCTGGTTGGCGATACTGTTATCATCATCGCTTACAGCCTCATGACCGAGGAAGAAGCTAAAACCTATGTACCGAAGGTTGTAATGGTTGACGAAAACAACCATCCGATCAACGTTCGCGGTACTGAAAAAGAAGCAGAAATCGGCTGATTTTAAGTATTATAAGAGCACGCTGTGGGTTGCGCGAAAGCGCAGGCAACGGCGTGCTTTTTGCATGGGTTTGTTTTCGTCGGAAAGGCAGTTGCGATGTGCGTGTGGATAAAAATTTCGGCTGTTTTAAAGTAAAAACGTAAAAACTTCGGCTAAATCGTAAGCGCGATTACGTTTTGGCCGAAGTTTTCTTTTCTATTCTTTTTTGTCGTGGCAGCAGCAATGCTCTGCTTCCACAGGCTTCATGGAGCATTCCGGGCAGATGCCTTCGCCCTCCAGCAGCTTGCTGCCCCAGGCATACATGGCCTGCAGGATGGGGAAGAGGCTTTCGCCCCGCGGCGTCAGGCTATACTCAACCTTAGGCGGCACGACGGCGTACACCTTGCGCGCAATCAAGCCGTCACCTTCCAGCTCGCGTAATTGCTGGGTGAGCATTTTTGGTGTTGCCTCGGGGACGAGGCGGCGCAGCTCGTTGAAGCGCAGGATTTTGCCGGACAGGTGCCACAGGAGCAGTGCTTTATATTTGCCGCCGATGAGCTGCAGCGTGGCGGCAACGGGACAGTTGACGTTAATAGTGTCTTTCATTTGGAGTTTCCTTTCTGCAAAGAGCAAGGTGATTAAGATATAATGATGTTATGAAAAAATCATATGTCTGCCTTGTGCAGCAAAAATTATATATCTTTACAGTATCTTTTTACATACTATCTACCTAAATAGTGCGTTCTTGAAATAAAGATAGCGTTTGCTATAATAATAGCAGACAAAAAATTTTATGTCAAACAGATAGCAAGCGAAAGGAGTCGCGATGAAAAAACAGTTACTTGATATAACGGGCATGAGCTGCAGTGCCTGCTCGTCACGCATAGAAAAAGTTGTCAACAGGATGCAGGGCGTGGAGCAGATGAGTGTTAATCTGCTGAAAAATAATGCGCACGTTACCTTTGATGAAAGCGCTGTAGATGAAAAGGAGATTATTGCCCGCATTGAAAAGCTGGGCTTCGGTGCAAGTGTGCATGCCGCAGGAGCTGCCGCTGCGCCTGTGCCGCAGCAGAATACGGCGGCGCAGGAGATGGCGGAGATGAAGCAGCGTCTTATCGGCTCGCTGATTTTTGCCGGTCTTGTTTTTTATCAGCATATGGGGCGCATGTGGGGCTGGCCGTTGCCAAGCTTTATTCTGGGGCAGGAAAACGAGCTGATTAATGCTCTGCTGCAGATGCTGTGGTGTATACCGGTACTCTTTATCGACCGCAAGTATTTTATCCACGGTGTGCGTAATCTTTTAAGCGGTGCGCCTAACATGGATTCCCTGATTGCCGTAGGAAGCGGTGCATCGTTTATTTATGGTTTGTATTCCGTATTTGGCATGGCGTATGCCTTTGGCCATAACCGTCTTGATTTGCTGCCAGGCTTTGCCGATGCTTTATATTTTGAAGCGAGTGCCGTTATTTTGGCGCTTGTAACCTTAGGCAAGTTTATGGAGGCGCGGGCGAAGAGCCACACCTCTGATGCGATTAAGGCGCTGATGAAGCTTACGCCGAAGACGGCGCTTGTCGAACGCCACGGCCTGCAGGGAGAAATTCCTGTAGAGGAGGTAGTTACAGGCGATGTACTGATTGTAAAAAGCGGTGCGTCCGTGCCTGTGGACGGCAAAATCATTGAGGGCAGCGGTGCCTTGGACGAAAGTGCGCTGACGGGTGAAAGCCTGCCGGTAGATAAAACAATCGGTGACAAGGTTATTGGCGGTACCATCAATAGAAGTGGTTACTTTAAGATGGAAGCGACTGCGATTGGCGTTGATACCGCTTTAGCGAAGATTATTGCGCTGGTGGATGAGGCAACATCTTCTAAAGCGCCTATTGCCAAGCTGGCTGATAAGGTGAGCGGCTATTTTGTGCCTGCCGTTATAGGCATTGCCGTGCTTGCGGCGGTTGTCTGGCTGGCGCTGGGCGCAAGCTGGCATTTTGCGCTGACGATAGCTATTTCGGTGCTCGTCATTTCCTGCCCCTGTGCTTTGGGATTGGCAACACCGACAGCGATTATGGTAGGAACGGGGCGTGGTGCCAAGAGCGGCATTTTGATTAAATCGGCAACAGCGTTGGAAACGGCACATAAGGTTGATACCGTTATCTTAGACAAAACAGGCACCATTACGGCAGGCAAACCGGTGGTGACGGATATTTTGCCTGTAAAGGTTACGGAAAATGAATTGCTGGCTTTTGCCGCAGGACTGGAAAAGCTGTCGGAGCATCCCTTGGGTGAAGCTATTGTTGCTGCTGCTGAAGAAAAGCAGCTTGCACTTTTAGAAGCATGCAATTATAAGCAAATCCCCGGTCAGGGCGTTAAGGCAGAGATTGCAGGATCTGAATGTGCAGCAGGTAATTTCAAGCTGCTGGAGGCGTTGAATGTTGATGTCAGCAGTTTGATGGACCAGTATGACAAGCTGGCGGCTCAAGGAAAAACACCGTTATACTTTTTGCGTGCGGGCGAGCTTTTAGGCTGTATTGCTGTTGCCGATACCGTAAAGGCTACGAGCAAGGAGGCAATCGGCAAGCTACAGGCTATGGGCCTGCATGTGTTGATGGTGACCGGTGATAACCGGGCGACGGCGGAGGCGATTCGCACACAGGTAGGTGTTGATGAGGTTGTTGCGCAGGTGCTGCCGCAGGATAAGGAAGCGGTGGTACGCAAGCTGCAGCAGGAAGGCCATATTGTCGCCATGGTAGGTGATGGCATCAACGATGCGCCTGCGTTGGCGCGTGCCGATGTAGGTATCGCTATCGGTGCCGGCACGGATATTGCAATTGAAGCTGCTGATATGGTTTTGATTAAAAGCGACTTGCTGGATGTGGCGAAAGCAATTTGCTTAAGCCGCAGCGTGATGACCAATATCAAGGAAAATCTTTTCTGGGCCTTTATTTATAATGCCGTCGGTATTCCGTTTGCCGCAGGTGTATTTTATACAGCCTTCGGCTGGCTGCTGAATCCGCTGATTGCAGCGGCGGCGATGAGCTGCAGCAGTGTTTCTGTTGTTACTAACGCACTAAGACTGCGTTTTATAAAATTGTAATTGCAAAGGAGATTTTATTATGACTAAGACTATTGCTATTGAAGGTATGCATTGCCAGCATTGTGTTGGCGCCGTTAAGGAAGCACTTGCTGCTGTAGCAGGTGTAACAAGTGTTGTTGTTTCCTTGGAAAACAATAATGCGGTTGTTGAGGGTGCAGGCCTGGATGATGCAGTTTTGAAGGCTGCTGTTGAGGATACCGGTTTTGATGTAACCGGTATCAACTGAAAATAAGCACAAAAAAACGCCGCGTAAAGCGGCGTTTTTGCTTGTAAAAAGGTCGCTGCGCAGCGGGCTTTTTCTTATGCAAATATTTCTGCTATAGCAGGCGGAAGCATATCAAGTGCGCTTGCTGTCATAAATGCGGCAGCAATGGCTACAACGATAAAGGCAGCAGCGTGCGGATAATCCTTTTTGCGTACGGAAGAGAAGATGGCACGCAGGGATAAAAGCAGAATCAGACCCCAGATATAGGGACCGGTTACTTCATGGAAAAATTTTTCAAACATGATAACACTCCTTGCTGGCTGAAAAATGTGTTTAAGCAGATATAGATATACAGATAATAAAAAAACACCCGCAATAGCAGGTGCTGTTTTTGGATTGGTGCCTCAGCACAGAATCGAACTGTGGACACAAGGATTTTCAGTCCTTTGCTCTACCAACTGAGCTACCGAGGCATGATTGGCGACCCGGATGGGACTCGAACCCACGACCTCCGCCGTGACAGGGCGGCATTCTAACCAACTGAACCACCGGGCCAATCAACTACGAATTATATTATACAGGCTTGAGCCTATTTTGTCAACATCTTTTTATACTTTTTTTAAATCTTCCAATGTAGCCATCAAATTTTCCTCTATATGCACCTGCAAAGCCTGTAGCTTATCCTCTGCCGGCACGTTGCCCAGCACGTCAAAAGCGTCTGTGGTCAATGGCAGATGATTCTTGCGCATTTCCGCAAACAGCTCATCACGGAAAATATTATAGGAAAAGTATATCTGATTGCCATGCTTAAAATCGGTATAATCCAAAAAGATAAAGGAACCATTGATATAAGGCAAGGGATTATCGGGCGTAATATACAGCTCATAATCGCCTACTTGGGCAGGCAGCGAGCGCCAGTAGTCCCACTGCTCAAAATGTAGCGCTTTCGATTCATACGGCAGCGTATGCACGGTTTTCTTATCCATGCTGGCCAAAATATCCGGCAGGCTCTTGCGCATCATGTCAGCAAAGTGCTCGCGGTCACGGCAGAAGAAGCGCACGTCGCGAAACGTATGCAGGCCTACGGTTTTTACCGGCACATAATCAAAGGTTTCTTTTGTATAAGTCAAATCAAGACGACAGTGCGACGCTTCGTGCACATAGGCTGCAATATTCAAAATCTGTCCGTCGATGCCGGAGCCCGGCACAAGGGTATAATCACCTATAGCAGCAGGCAGATTGCGCACAAAGTCCCAATCCTTAAGCCCTGCCTCTATTTCTTTGATATCAGGCTGTCCCATCTCAACCTCCGCACTTTTCCAGCAGCTTGCCGATTTTACTGTAAATCCTTACTGCATTGTTATAAAATACATCCTCGTGATAGTATTCGGGAACAACATGGCTGATCATCCAGATATACAGGGGAATATTTACAAGCGGCCAGTCACTGCCATACATGATTTTTTCATAATTGCCAAGATAATTCAGCCAGGTATGCAGCTGACGCAAAAATCCACGCTGTCTTTCGAGCAGCATCAGCGGTTTAGGATTGCCCTCCACCAAACCAGAAAGGTCAATGCATACGTTGGCGTTCTTGCAGGCCACCTCCGCCGCATCGGCGAACCACGGGCAACCGCAGTGCGCTATAACAAAGGTAACATCAGGAAACGCCACTGCTGCTTCATCAACAGTCAGCGGATGCGAACATTTCAATAAACCGCTGGGCCAGGCAGTATCGCCTGTGTGAATTGCAACAGGCACATTATAGGCACGCGCCAGTTCAAACAGTGGCCAATGCCTTTTATCGTTGACATAGACAGCATTATAACCGGGATAGAGCTTAATGCCCAGACAATGCGGGTCCTTAATAAAGCGTTCAAATTCCTGCGCTGTTTTTTCCGCATTTGCTTCGGTTATAGCCTCGCTGTTTACACCCATGCAGTAACCCATGTTCTGCGGCTGATTGTAATGCTCCTCGTCAAAAGACGCTGCAAGGTCAATCATACGCGGTGTAACACCACCGTATTTCGAAGACGTATAATTAGTGTTGCCCATAGCTACGGAAAAAACGATATTGTTTTCTTCGCATATTTTCTGCCAGCAGGCTGCTGTATTTTCATAGCCTGCATTGGCTGCAACCTGCACAAAACCATCAACATTGTAATAATGCATATGGGCATCAATAATCTTCATTTGTAACCCCTCTTTATTTTAAAACACGTATCGTTATTCTTCTTCCTCTTTAGGCAGAATAATATTTAACACCATAGCCACGATAAAAACTACGGCTACACAGTTTTCTGCAAAAACATTCTTAATCAGATTCGGGAAAATCTTAAAAATTGCCGGTGTCTGGGTAAAGCCGATACCGATGCTGAGTGCCAGAGAAGCAATCGTTACATTACGGGTATTGTAGCCGCAGTTGGCAATCATCTGCACGCCGCTGACTACGATAGAACCGAACATCATCAGGGTGCAACCGCATATTGTTTTTCGCTCATTACGCTTTCTCATGTCTGAACACTACTGTGTTGGTTTTTGCATCCATCTTATCAATAATAGCTAAGGAATGCAGGTTGTAGCCGGCTTTGCGCAGCTTGTCGCCGCCGCCCTGGAAGCCTTTTTCTACAGCAACGCCAACGCCTTCAACAGTAGCGCCGGACTGACGTACAATATCGATAAGTCCTTCCAGTGCACAACCGTTAGCCAGGAAGTCATCAATAATCAGCACATGGTCTGTTTTGGACAGGAATCTTTTGGAAACAACAACGTCGTTTGTTTTGCTATGGGTATAGGAATAAATTTGAGTGAAGTAAACATCCTTATCCATATTGCTGCCGCTGGATTTTTTGGCAAACACTACCGGAACGCCAAAATACATTGCCGCAACGCAGGCAATACCAATACCGGAGGCTTCAATAGTCAGGATTTTAGTAATATTCCTGTCTGCAAACAAGCGCTTTAATTCTTTACCAAGCTCCGCAACAAACGGCACATCAATCTGATGATTTAAAAAGCTGTCAACCTTCAGGACATTACCGCTTTTGATAACACCGTCATTAACAATTTTTTCTTCCAATAATTTCATCGTCAAGCCCTCCATAAATTGTTTTTTTAACTGCTGCTACGAACATGTCAACAATCAATTTGCCTTTTAAGTATAAAGATTATTTTATCACACTGACAATATATGGTAAAGTGATTTTCTGCTTCCTCAGAGATATTTTTACCTTAATCTACCACCAGTGCGACTTCGCTGCCTGTCCCCTGTTGGCCGCGTTTTTTCCTGACGAAAATTTTTTTGTCAATCATTTCCTGTAAATCATGTACATGCGAAATTATGCCTACAAGGCGATGGCCTTCACTGAGGCCCTGCAGCGTAGCAATTGCCTGCTGCAGACTGCTGTCATCCAGTGAGCCGAAGCCTTCGTCGACAAACATTGTGTCCAGCTGAATGCCACCGGCACTAGACTGTACCTCATCTGCCAGCCCCAGCGCCAACGCCAGCGATGCCATGAACGATTCGCCACCGCTTAAGGTTTTGACGCTGCGCAAATTACCGCTGTAGTAATCCTTAACCTCCAAATCGAGGCCTGTTTTGCTGTTGCCCGTCTTGCTGTCCGCATCCTGCATTTTATCACGACACAGCTCGTACTGGCCGCGGCTCATGTGCAGCAGTCTTACATTGGCGCGCTGCAGAATTTTATCGAAGTAGTGCATCTGCACATAGGTTTCCAGATTAACGCGTTTTTTGCCTGTCAAGGTTCCGTTCAGCGTTGCGGAAAGGCTGTTGATCAAGCTGTATTCCGCTTCGCAGGCTGCCCTGCGCGCTTCATAGCCGCTTACCTCCTGCTTAATCCGCTGATTATTCTTGATTGCGGCATACAATCGCTTATCCTGCAGCTCCAGCTCACGCTGCTGCACCAGCAGCTTTTCATGCTCCTGCTGCAGCTCCTGTTCATCAACATCCGTCAGCAGCTCATTCTGCTCGGCAAGCTGCTTTTTCAGCTCCTGCAGCTGCCCTTCGGCACCTGCCAGCTGCTGCCTTATACTCTGCGCCGCAGCCTCCGCCTGCTTGTCGGCAGCCTTCTGCTGCTCCAAAGTTTTCGCCAGCTTACGGTATTGCTCCACCTTTTCCTGCAAGAAGCCCATCTTCAGACGCAGGGACGTAATCTTATTATTAACATCCTTCAGTTCTGCCTGCGCTCTTTCGGCAATCAGCTTCAAATCATCACAGCCAAGCAGCTCCACGCCCTTGCCTAGCAGCAAGGTTTTGTCCAGCTCCAGATGTTCCTTTAAAGCCTTGCCTTCACCTATAAGACCATCCCTTATCTTCTGAGCAGCCTCAGCTTTAGCGCGCGCCTGCTCAACATCATTTTCGGTAGGTGCATCCTGCGCCAGCTGCACAGGCTGCGGATGCTCGCAGGAACCGCAAACCGGGCAGGGCTTGCCGGGTTTCAGCTTATCGTGTGCCAAAAGTCCCGCCTGCGCGCCCAAAAATCTGTCAAAACAAGCGTCGCTCAGCTCATTAAGATGATTGAAATTATCGCAGGCCTGCTTATACTCCTGACGCTTCTGCAGAAGTGCAACCTCCTGACTTTGGTAACGCTGCTGCATTTCCTGTAATTGCCGCAGCTCTCTTTGGCGTGCAGCCAGCTGCTGCCTTTCTGTTTGCATCTGTGCCAGCTCCACCTCGCCCTTTTGCGCTTCGCTGAGCTCTGCCTCAAGCTTTTGCAGAGCCTCCTGTCTTTGCACTGCTGCAGCTGCTTCCTGCTCCAGTTGCTTTTGCATGCCTGCTATTCTCACTTCTGTCGTCTGCATATATTTTTCAAGCTGCTGCTTTTTATCAATAGCGCTTAGGCTGTCCTGCAGCACAGTCAGATTTTTCGTCACAATAGCCGCCGCTGCCGCCACCTGCTGCTGTTCCTTTTCGTCAAGAGCAATAATTGTGTCAACCAAGGCCAGTACTTCTTCAACACAGCCTTCATAGTGACGCGCGGCAAAGCTCTGCAGCTTTTCCGTATAAGCAGAATAAATACAACTGATGCCATCTAACGCCTGCTCGCTTCGGCGCTGCTGCTCGGCAAATTCGTTACGCTTAGCCGCAGCATCCTGCTTCAGCCTATCCTGCAGCTGCTGGAAAAAGTAGGTATGAAATAAATCACGGAAGATTTTACTGCGCTCATCCGTATTGGTATCCAAAAATTTGCGGAACTGTCCCTGAGCAATCATCGTAATCTGCGTAAACTGCTTGTGATTAAGCCCCAACAGCTCCACAATGCTCTTGTCTACATCAGACATTCTCGTTACCGGCACGCGTCCATCAGGATAGTACAGCTCGGCGCCGGCCTTTTCCTTCGTCATACCGGTGCCGCGCTTCGCCGGACGGCGATACTCCGGGTTACGTTTTACCCTGTAGCACTTGCCTCGGAAGGAAAACTCCAGCTCCACAAACGTCGGCGTATCCGCGTCCGCATATTGGCTGCGCAGCATATTGGCATCACGCACACCGCCGCTCGTCTGTCCGTACAGGGCATAGGAAACAGCATCGAAAATTACGGTTTTGCCGGCACCGGTATCTCCGGTAATCAGATACAGCCCCTGCTCCCCAAGCTTGGAAAAATCTATAACGGTTTGGCCTGCATACGGACCAAACGCACTCATAACCAGCTTCAGCGGTCTCATAATACGTCACCTCCCATTTCCGAAAGCAGATTAGTAAGATACTGCTTCTGCTCCTCGCTCAGTTTCTGATTGTTCTGCAGACGATAAAAATCATCAATAAGCTCTAACGGTGTTTTCTCTACCAAATCTTCCGTTATTTCCAGTTCTGCATTCGCCTGCGTGCGCTTATTGTCATAATCAAGCTGCAGCAAATTCTTATATACAGTCTGCAGGCGTTGCATAGCATTAGTTACATCGTTTTCATCCGTAAGCGTCAGATAATAAAAATCCTGCAGGAAGCCATTTTCATCCATCGGAAACATGGCATAATTCGGTCTTGCCATTAAATTCTCAAAGGTATCCTTTAAATAGCGCACCTCACGCAACGGCGTCAGTGGCAGCTGCGTAACCTTCATATTGCCTTTTTCGGCAAGCTCCACCATTGTCACGGATTTTTGCTGCTGCCATTCGCTGAAGGAATACTTCAGCGGTGTACCGCAATAGCGGATGCGCTCGTTGCCGCCGACATTCTGCGGATTATGGATATGCCCCAAAGCCACATAATCAAAAGCAGCAAAAACCTCCGCACCGATATTATCCAATCCACCCACATTAACAGCCTCACTGCCTGCGGTAACAGCACCGGTAACAAACTGATGCGCAACAAGCACATTGCGCTCGTCCTGTGCCAACTGCAGCTGCGACACAGCATATTTCACCGCATCATGGTAGCCTGTAATCTCAGCTGCAGCCTCCTCCGGTGCCCAATGCTTTACAACAGCAGGCTTCAAAAAAGGCAGCAGGAAAATATTCACCCTGCCGAATTCATCCTCCAGCACAAGCTTCTGCTCCTCACCGTTGTAGCTGCCCGCAAAATGAATGCCGCTGCCGCTCATCAGCTGCGCGCCGAACGCCAAGCGCTCTGCCGAATCATGGTTGCCGCTGATGATGCACACAGGCACCTTAAGCTCCGCCAACTGATTCAGAAAATCATCAAACAAAACGACAGCTTCTGCCGGCGGTACCGGTTTATCATAAATATCTCCGGCAAGCAGCACACAATCAGGCTGCTTGGCGCAAATCACCTGTACAATACGTTGTAAAATATATTTTTGGTCCTCATAAAGAGAAAATTCATTGAGTTTTTTTCCTAAATGCAAATCCGACAAATGTAAAAGCTTCATGCTATCACTCCCTGTCACGAATATTTATTCACTGTTATTTCATCGTTGTATTATCTTGATTTTATCATGCTAAAGCATATGCGTCAATCTATACTTCAAACAAACGTTGCCGGTCCTCTAAAACTTTTTCTAAAAAAATTCTACTTTTTTTCAAAAAAGCACTTGACCAACTGCTATCTATCTGCTATAATCGTTATTGTTCTGATGAGCGTGCTCAAAAAGAACTGCTACTCCGGGATGGTGTAATGGTAGCACAAGTGACTCTGGATCATTCGGTCTGGGTTCGAGTCCTAGTCCCGGAGCCAAATGGCGCTATGGTCAAGCGGCTAAGACGTCGCCCTCTCAAGGCGAAATCAAGGGTTCGATTCCCTTTAGCGCTACCAGAAGTTAACGCTGATGCATAAGCATCAGCGTTTTTTATTGTGTAAATGTAAACCAAACCTAAACCACATCTTGTTGTGCGGTTTTTTTGTGCGTAGAAAGGAGAAAACACGTTAAAAGTTTTGCGACTGAAAGGTAGCGCTCTATAACGCTGATGCTCTGTTATCAGATTTATGTACGGAAAATATCAATTTTGGTATCTTAATCCCCCTATGCCAATCATAATTTTCATATTTGAAAAGCCATGTCTTACCGAAAATCAGTAAAACATGGCTTTCTCTGTAAATCTGCGTTAGTCCATTACTTATGCTTAAAGATTCCCTGGACTAATGCTATATTTTTATTATTCTAGAGTCTTTATCAGAAGCTGAAGTTGAGGCTCAGGTTGAAGCCTACACCCTTTTGCTTACCAACGGAGCCGTTAACGCCAAGGCCCAGTTCGAATTTGTCGGAGTTGTTAACTCTCCAGCCAAGCTCCATAATACCGGTATCGCCCTTCATGGAAGGAGCAGGTGCGGAAGCAGAGCCAAGGGTTGTTGCTACAATCGCATTGGATTCACCGTCAAATTCATGCTGCCATGCCAAGCCTGCATAGAAAGCGTTCTTCTCGCTCAGTTGATGCGTATATCTTGCACCAAGACGAGTACGCAGAGAGGTTGTAGCATCGAAATCATAGGTTGCGCCAGTGCCTACAGTAACCTTATCACCCTGTTGACGAGTGTAGAACAGCTTGCCGTAGTAGTCAATGGTATCCTTATCGTTCAGCTGAACAACCTTACCCATGCCAAGATGTGCTGCGTAATAGGTTGCATCGCTGTCGTATTTAATACCGCCTGCAACAGCAGATTGATAATCGGTGCTCATTCTGCCAGCACGCAGGGAGCCTTCATAATATAGGCCATCATCATTGAGCTGCTTAGCCATCAGGCCCGCACCCCAGAAGTGTGCATCACCATCGCCGTGCGTACCATTGTCGAGGTAGGAGTCATAGCTGCCGCGACCGTATTCAATAACAGGCGCAATTATCAGCTTACCGGAATTGTTGTTGATTTTCTTTGCAAAGCCAAGATTCATGTTCCATGCTTTGAGGTCAACGTGAGAACCGGTATCGAGCTTATGATTGTTAGCGCTCATGGTGATAAACGGATTAACAGAACCTTCTTCCTCACCATCAACAGCCAGTGCAGCGTTTTCATAGCCTGCAGTTGTCAGCAAATCATGTCCCAGGTTCAGCATAGTGAACGCAGCAGACTGTGTTTCAACCGGAGATTTTGCGTCAGCATCAGCATAAAGGCTGCCGGCACCAGGAGTTGTGCTGCCGCCACCCGGAGGTGTTGTGCCGCCGCCACCCGGAGGTGTTGTGCCGCCACCACCCGGAGGTGTTGTACCGCCGCCGCCCGGAGGTGTTGTGCCGCCGCCCGGAGGTGTTGTGCCATTGATAACTCCGACTAACTTATTTCCATCAGGTCCAATAGCAACTTTATGTCAATATTAATCAAACCATCAGTCAAGGTTCCTGTTGTGATATTTTCAGCCTTTAATGCGCCTGCATCAATCAGGTTGATTGTATCATTTTTCTTTAACTTAGTACCAAGCTCTACGCCAGCCTTAATCTCTGCGTTATTGATAAGAGCAGTATCTGTTACTTTAAGCATAGTATCGTTGGCAACAAGATCTTTGGTGATAAAGAAGTTAAGCTTATCAAAATTTTGAATGCTTTTTGCTTCGTTGCCTTTACCAACTACTTCCAAAGTGTTGTTTTTTATACCATCTTGACTATCAATAGTAATAACGGCATAACCACCATAAACATCGCCCTTAATTTTTGCACCATTTTTCAAAATGACCTTATTATTTTCAACTTTTGCAGCCAAAACTTTTTGAGCATAACCGCCATATACATTTTCTGTAACTGTACTATTCTCAATACTTACAGTGTTGCCCAAGCTATTACCTTTCTCAGCTTGACCACCATATACATTAGCACCAATTTCAGAGCCTGTAATGTTAATAATGTTACCGGTACAGTCATTACCACCAAAAGCACCATATACATTTCTAAAAACCTTGCTATTGGCAATATTTACAGTGTTACCACTGCTGATGCCTTCTAAAGCAAAGCCACCTACAACTGCGCCTTTAATCGGAATAACGGTATCATCACCAATAACACTGTTGCCTCTAATATTTACAACATTGCCAGTAGTATTACCTTTTTCAGAAAAAGCACCAAATACGGTGCCTTTTACAGTACCGGCACCATCAACCGTTACTTGATTGTTATTACTGTTATCTTTTTCAGCGTAGCCGCCGTATACACTATCTTCTACTATACCTGCACCCTCAATTATTACTTTGTTGCTGTCAGCACTCATTGTATCTGAATAACCACCATATACGTTTTTTAAAATCTTAGCAGCAGAATTAACCGTCACAATATTCTCTTTGGCACTTTGGGTAACATGGGCACCATAAACATTGCCTTCTACTATGCTATTAGCTCCAACTTTAACACTGTTTTTTTCAGCGCTACCATATGGAGTAAGTGCTGCATAAGCGCCGTAAACATGTTCCTTAATTTTACTATCACTAATTTCTACGATGTTTTGGTCGCTCTTTTTTTTAGCATATCCACCATACACAGATTCTTTTATTTCACTTTTATTTTGAATGATAACATAATTTTTTATAGCATCATTTTCTCCAGAGTTACCGCCAACTACAATATTTACCATAGTATTACCACTAATAGTTACAGTATTTTCTTTTGAATTACCATAAAGAGAATAGCCACCAAATACAATATCAGTAGTTGTTGTACCAGAAATGCTAACAGTATTTTGAGAAACATCTGGTGGAGCAACATTTGCTTCATTATAGCCGCCATAAACATTACTATAAGTACCAGAATTCAGTGTAACATTAGCGCCGGTCGGAACCTTAGTTACGCCATCGTTGCCATAGTAATCAGCAGCCCATGCGCTCGGAACTACCAGTACCCCCCCCCGGCGCACAGCAGTCCACACAGAATACCGCCGATTTTTCTTTGCATTTGTTTTTCTTTCATTTTTGCCAGAAATTTCATAATCAAATTCCTCCTTTGAAAAGATTTTATTGTCCTTTCTTACTGCTAATATAGCATGAAAACATCATTTACGCCCCACCCCAAACCCCTATTTCGGGTAGGTTAGGCGAAAAATTTTACTATTTTTATGGAAAAGGCGAAAATTCAATTGAAATCCTGACTACAACACTAATCGACGAGCGCGATGACTTGCTTGTATAAAGGCATCAAAAAAATAAAGCCTAATGAGTTCACATCATTTGCGTAACTCATTAGGCCTTTCCATATTCTTTTACTACTCTGATAGAAGCTCTTGGATTTCCTTACTTGATTTTATGATAGATTCAAGATAGCTTCTCTTTTCATCTATAGAAATTCCTTTGACCTGATCATCATTCGACAATCTTCTGATAATTTTTTCCATTGGAACATCATACTCAAGCGCATCAACAATTTTAGCTTCTACAACCTTGTCACTATAAAAGTTATTGCGCAAATATGGTGACCTGCCAGCTTTGTATTCTTCTACATCTGCGACGGCTTTTTCCAAAACATCACTTATAAGTTCAAATGCAGCCTGTTTCCGCAAATACGCAAAGTCAATGCTATCATAATGTGAATAAATCATCATTTCAGGAAGTTCATTGTTATCCTGCCAAAACTCACGACCTTTTAATCTGTCAAGTATAATATCCTCTACTCCTATAATCTCAGCAACACCATACTCCGTTTTTACTTCTGTCAACCTGCTTACGTCACCCAACAAAGGAGGTTTAGGAAATTCAACTACAACAGATGTATCAGGATGAAACCATGTATAACCTTCACCGATTGAAAAACCTAACGAGGTCATAATTTTAGCTATCTGGAAATCATCTTTAGCTATAAAGTCTATATCCTTGGTCATATAACTTGCGGCCGTGTAAAATTCTACAGCTGAACCACCTACAACCACTAATTCATTGGCAAACTCTTTAGCTAATGAACATATAAGGGCAGCTATTAAAATTCGCTCATTAACCGGATCAGATAAATTCTCTTCATGGATTCTTTTTATTATATTCTTATCTATATCTTGCATAATTCATATCCTTTATCTGTCTTTACCAGCTTACCGGAACTAAGCCATTCATTCCACGCTTTACCGGCAGCCAAAACCAATGCTTTCTTCTCCTCAGGAGTCCTTACCCTACCACGAGTACGTTTATAGGCTCTTGCTTCCGGTGTTAAATTCATTAAATCAGTTCTTCTTTTTTTCATCCACGCAGATAAATCTGTTACCTTATCTATACTCATAATTGGCAAACTCCTTTCTTGGTTGTATTCTAAATCAGACATATTTAATAAGCAAACACTTATACTGATCTCCTCAAATAGAGTTTAGCATAAGTGACAGATGATGTCAAAGCTTCTTACTCTTGTATGCTCTCTTATACTCTATACCCATAGAATAAGCCTCATTGTAACGATAGTGACATATAATCTTCCAAGTCTTCGGCCAGACTAATTCTTAACGTTTAAATCATAAAAATTTCCGGCACGAAGGTTCCCCTATCGAGGCATAACTTTAGCGCTCTAAAAGTATCGGCATCTTCTGCGTAATTATAATTGCACATTTTCGTTTTGTAAAGCAAAGACAGCAAGCAATTTTTTTATCGAAAGAACAATATAACGTATTTTTAGTAATTTATTACCAGTATGAAAGTAAATTTCTCGTTTTTTTGTAAATTTTTTGTGAAAAATAAATTAGTGATACTAAAAACACCAAAATCAAGCAAAATTTAGCCTTCCAACAAGCGATTTTTGACGTTTAAATCCTAAAAATTCCCGTTCACGAAGTTTTGCGACTGAAAGGTAGACCTTTAGCGCTACCAGAAGTTAACGCTGATGCTTATGCATCAGCGTTTTTTGTTGTGTAAATCCAGAAAAATAAAGCCTAATGAGTTCACATCATTTGCGTAACTCATTAGGCCTTTACTATTCTTTCGCGATATTTTATCTTTTAAAAATAAATTCTCCTAAATCATCTTCGACACAAACCCGAACCTGTTGCGCTATATCCTCAGCCAGCTTAAGATTCATACCGAGCTTCTTCGCAACTTCCATAATATCCTTCATGCCAGGATTTTTGCCATTACCATCAACCGTTGTAGCATGCTCTCCGCCTATAGAATAACTATACGTCAAATCATAGGCAGGTGATAAAATCCATTTTTTCTCATCATCTGAATATATAAACGAAAAGTTTTTGGAATGATCATCACGGTTATGCGCAAAAACATTAAAGCACATTAACCTAAACAGTTTTTCAAGCTCCTGATAGTCCTTTGTCAACGTCAAAGTTAATTTTCCCAAGATAATATAATCGAGATTAGGAATCCTATGTGACGTTTCCAGAAGAGCACTTACCGAAACCATATGAATTCTTTTTTCACCTTCAGAAGTTTTCACACGATCAAATCTTTTGGTGCCAAAGTAACCCTCACAACGCGCTGAAGGAAATAAACGCGTTTCCGACATATTTATCTCACATTTTCCAGCACAAAGAGAATACTTGTACTCCTGTAAACCTATATCAGGTTTATCCATAGAAGCAGGAAACTTGATAATCCAATCTTCTCCATCTACCTCTGTAAGTATTTTAGGTCTTGCACCACCGGAAGATCCGCCTAAAGAAAACAGTTCATCAATATTATCATTATACTCAGAAGACAGTATCAAACTACACTCTTCAGCCAGCTTATCCAAATCAGCAAAACCGCTTCTCTCAGAAATATTATACTCAGGCTCATAAACCAAAGCGCCCATACCTGATGCGCCGACAATCGCCAAACGCTCAAGATTACCTACACTATGGGGATTTATTTTATTTTTCAGTAACAAACGATCCAGCAGCAGTCTGCCCCATCCATCAGGCAAGCTATCTGCAAAAACGCCAAATAAACCATCAAAAGGCTCTTGCTTAGCAATAAAAGGCTCTTCTCTTAAAGGCAACGAAAAAGGACTTATAGAAAACCCATTCCTCAACCATTCCGGATCATAAGCAAAGGCGGTCAGATAACGCTGATACCTAATTATCGAACCTACCACCTTACCATTATAAGATACCTTAATTTTGTTGATTTCTTTCATTTTCTATCTCCTCAAGTGACATATAAGGAACGTTGCTGAAAAGCTGCTTCAGTTCTTGTTCAACATTCAATGCGATAGCAATTTTAGTCAGAGATAATAAGGAAATTTCACCTGTACTCTCAAAGCGCTTCACAGATCCTAAGCTTACTCCTGATTTCTCACTTAATCTAACCTGCGTAATTTTGCGCCGTTTGCGTACAGTACGAACGCGAGCTGCAATTCCTTTGTTAATCTCATCTGGGGTAGCTTCCAAAAAATCAAACATATCCATAGCTAATATTTTATCTTAAAAGCATTCTTTTTGCAAGTTTCAGCTAATATATTAGTTATTACATTTGACAGTTACCAAGCTAGAAAACTGCACCGCTCCTCCGTCGACAGCTTTGTTCACCTAAAAAAGATGAGCCTGCAAGCCATGGTTCCTGTTAGTAATTGGAACAGTCAAGGCTTAAAGCTCATCCTTTATTTTTTACAATAATCAAATACTGTCCTTACTTAGCTTCTAGCCATCCATCTACAGTTCTTGATTCACTAGATATATTAACGCCAATTTTGTGTAAAGTTCTGCTATAACACTACCGTCAGAAGCAAGCACAGCTATATCTCAGCCCGGATTAGTCGCACTCTCTGCAAACCCCTTTAGTAATTAACGCGACAGTTTAATGACTTATAAATTGGTCAAAATTGAAAAAGCCACCGAATCGACTTTTTTTAGCTCACGCTATTTTTTTGTAATAATCTCTGAAGTAATCCGGCCCGTTTTCCCACAATCCATTTTCGAAATCATATAAGGCTGTATAAGCTGCAGAATTTATAATTTTGCTTCTAGCCTCTTGCCAAGTAATGCCATCTTCATCAGCCATATCAATAATGGCATCAGCCAAGATTAAATCTGCACAAAACGTTTTTTTCTCAATCCCCATATTTTTTCACCTCCACGACTTCTAAACAATTAACAGCCCGTTGACTTAAAAAGCAATATTGATCCTTTAATCTGTTCGGTAAAAGCAAAGATATTGCCATCTTTGCGGCACTTTCATCTTCAAATGAACCATATAATTCATTCAGATATGCGGTAATAACCGGGTTAGTGGTATCATTTGCAATTTTTCCAATAATAATTTCACTTGCAAACAGAGTTTTTGGCAGCAGAGGTGATAATGCTTTAGCAAGCCTCTGTCTTCTGTTTAATGAAATAAACCACAACCACTCTTTATCCGCATCACTAAATTCATATATAGGCATAAATTCAGTAGGAGCATGATATTTATAGCAGGTTACATATCCATAATTTTGTTTATCGTCTATTTGCTTTAAGCCTTTAGCCTTCAACAATGATGTCCTTATGAAATTCTTAGCCTGGAGTTCATTAGCCGTATCATAAAACCCCTTACCAAAATCCTTACCAGCTGCACACTTTGTTAAATCGATATTTTGTACAGGAGTGTAGCTTCCATGATACAAGATCATTCCATCTTTAAGCTTCATAGTTCACACCATTTACCCTTAATATCTCTAAAATATTTTTTAAAGCATATTCGTCACTACTCAAATGCAACATATCATAGGTATCTTCAATATATTTCCATATTCCGTACTTCTCGAATAATTTATTGGCATCAACAGGTGAAACTTGTAATTTTTCGCAAAACATTCTAAAGATACGTGTTTCAAAAAAAACAACCTCATTTAACATGCTAACGTCCTCCTTACTACTAATATTGTAGCTTAAGCACAAACAAATAACAATAGCACTGTTTACAAAAAATCCCAGCCCTGGTTCCTGTTAGTAACGGTAGCAGCCACGGCTTAAAGCTCATCCTTTATTTTTATGCGTTCATTATATAATGAACCATCTCGTATAATATATTTGCAATTCAAAATCGCCACGTTTACAACGTAAATTTTGTTTCTTGAAATTTAAATATTAAACCTTAAAATTTTTTAGAAAGAATTTCTCCTAAATCATCTTCGACACAAGCCTGAACCTGCTGCGCTATATCTTCAGCCCGCTTGAGATTCATACCAAGATTCTTCGCAACTTCCAATATATCCTTCATGCCCGGATTTTTGCCATTACCAGCAACCGTTGTAGCATGCTCTCCGCCTATAGAATAACTATACGTCAAATCATAGGCAGGTGATAAAATCCATTTTTTCTCATCATCTGAATATATAAACGAAAAGTTTTTGGAATGATCATCACGGTTATGCGCAAAAACATTAAAGCACATTAACCTAAACAGTTTTTCAAGCTCCTGATAGTCCTTTGTCAACGTCAAAGTTAATTTTCCCAAGATAATATAATCGAGATTAGGAATCCTATGTGACGTTTCCAGAAGAGCACTTACCGAAACCATATGAATTCTTTTTTCACCTTCAGAAGTTTTCACACGATCAAATCTTTTGGTGCCAAAGTAACCCTCACAACGCGCTGAAGGAAATAAACGCGTTTCCGACATATTTATCTCACATTTTCCAGCACAAAGAGAATACTTGTACTCCTGTAAACCTATATCAGGTTTATCCATAGAAGCAGGAAACTTGATAATCCAATCTTCTCCATCTACCTCTGTAAGTATTTTAGGTCTTGCACCACCGGAAGATCCGCCTAAAGAAAACAGTTCATCAATATTATCATTATACTCAGAAGACAGTATCAAACTACACTCTTCAGCCAGCTTATCCAAATCAGCAAAACCGCTTCTCTCAGAAATATTATACTCAGGCTCATAAACCAAAGCGCCCATACCTGATGCGCCGACAATCGCCAAACGCTCAAGATTACCTACACTATGGGGATTTATTTTATTTTTCAGTAACAAACGATCCAGCAGCAGTCTGCCCCATCCATCAGGCAAGCTATCTGCAAAAACGCCAAATAAACCATCAAAAGGCTCTTGCTTAGCAATAAAAGGCTCTTCTCTTAAAGGCAACGAAAAAGGACTTATAGAAAACCCATTCCTCAACCATTCCGGATCATAAGCAAAGGCGGTCAGATAACGCTGATACCTAATTATCGAACCTACCACCTTACCATTATAAGATACCTTAATTTTGTTGATTTCTTTCATTTTCTATCTCCTCAAGTGACATATAAGGAACGTTGCTGAAAAGCTGCTTCAGTTCTTGTTCAACATTCAATGCGATAGCAATTTTAGTCAGAGATAATAAGGAAATTTCACCTGTACTCTCAAAGCGCTTCACAGATCCTAAGCTTACTCCTGATTTCTCACTTAATCTAACCTGCGTAATTTTGCGCCGTTTGCGTACAGTACGAACGCGAGCTGCAATTCCTTTGTTAATCTCATCTGGGCTAGCTTCCAAAAAACCAAACATATCCATAGCTAATATTTTATCCCAAAAGTGTTGTTTTTGCAAGTTTCAACTAATATATTATCTATTGTTACTGACAGTAAAAAAACAAATTGTTTGTCCCGAATTATATATATTTTTCGGGACATTCTAAAAATCATATACTCTGCAAACTGATGGAATCGTTCATCAGTCATACACTGAGCTTGAAGATGCTAAGCAACCGCCAACAAGCGATTATTGTCGCTGCAACTGCTTATTACAATCTGCGCATAACAAATCCTTGCGCAGCATCATCCCACAAAAGCTCCAGCTGCAAATCCGTGCAATATTTTCTCTGCATGCCAAAGGTTGCTTCCGGAGGCATATATTCATATTGGCTGAGCAAAATAAAACGTCCGCTGCCATCCGTATTAATCTTGGTCACAATTTGCCGCCATTGGTCAATGGCATAGCCGTTTTTAGCTAAATCTTCCAAGGTTACATATGTCACCCATTGTCCGTTTTCCTTACCGATAAGCCAATAACCGCAGTTCTGCTCATGAGCACCGATAGTGGCATTTATTTCAAAAAATATATTTTCGGGATTGGCGGTAAAAACATCCCGCACCCTATAGCCAACCATTCCATTCTCCGTAGGAACAAAGGTCTTATAAACATCTTTGGTATTTTTGTTCATCAGCTGCAGAGTACCGTCATCGGCAAGGAAGAATTGCACGCCTTCTTCCTCATCACTGATTGCCAGCTCTCTGCTGTTCATATAAAGAAATGTTCCGTCATCAGCAGTCAGGAATTCCGCTGCCCGAACCTTGGGAGCATCCGCAAGCAAGCACACGATGCAAAGTAAAAATAAGGCTAAGCAAGAAAATAATTTCTTAGCAATACGCATATTCATCAACCTCCTAAATTAGTTTCTGTCATTATAATTATAGCAACAAGAAGCTCTTTTTCCCCCACCCCAAAGCATGATTTCGGGTGGGACGGAATAAATTTTCTTGTGCTAACAAGCAAATTTCCCAAAGCTCAAATTAAAAAACTGCAGCCTGCTCCCGTACTCAGGAGCATAGCTGCAGCTTTTGCTTTTATTCTATTGTTATAACAGAACTGTTCTCTCGTGCTTTACACCAGCTCTTCTCTGGACTCATGAATCTTCTTCAAAAGCTCCTTACCGGCAATACCCGGTCTGGTCATTTCCGCAGGAGCAAGGATAACATCCAAATCCTCTTTACTCAGCACCTTGCGTTCAATGAGCAGGTCCTTAATATTTCTGTTGGTTGCCAGCGCCTCCTTCGCCAGAACGGAGCAGGTTTCGTAACCGATATGCGGCAGCAGCGCAGTAACAATGCCCACGCTCTTATCCAGCCATTCAGCACATTGAGCACGGTTAGCCTTGATTCCGTCTACGCAGCGAGTGCGCAGAGTATTAACGGCATTGGTCAGGAAACGTAAGGAATTGAAAATATTATAAGCCATAACAGGCTCCATAACATTAAGCTGGAACTGGCCGTTTTCTACACCGAAGGCCACAGCCAAATCGTTGGCAATTACCTGATAGCAGGTCTGGTCCACTACCTCGGGGATAACGGGGTTAACCTTACCCGGCATGATGGAGGAACCGGGCTGACGCGGCGGCAGCGTAATTTCGCAGAAGCCTGCCCTCGGACCGGAGGCCATCAGGCGCAGGTCATTGGAAATTTTAATCAAGGAAAGTGCCGATGTTTTCAAACTGGAGGACAAATCGGTAAAGATATCCGTATTACTGGTAGCATCAACAAGATTGTCCGCGGTAGTGAAGCTCTCACCGGTAACCAGCGTAAGCTGCTCGCAAACCTCTTTGATATATTCCGGATCGGCATTCAGACCGGTGCCTACTGCTGTTGCGCCCATGTTCATGGTGTGCAGCAGCTCGCAACTGCGGCGGATATAGTTACTGCGTCTGCGCATGGAGGAAGCAAAGGCTTTAAACTCCAGGCCTAAGGTAATAGGCACAGCATCCTGCAGATGGGTACGGCCGATTTTCAGCACATCCTTGAATTCCTCGCCCTTCTTATCGAAGGAATCTGCCAGGTTTTCCAAGGCAATAATGAGCTGTTCAGCACGCATCAGAGCGCAGACACGGATGGACGTAGGAATAACGTCGTTCGTGGACTGCGACATATTAGCATGGTTGTTGGGGCTGATATAATTATAATCGCCGCGCGGACGACCGAGAAGCTCCAAAGCGCGGTTGCAGATTACTTCATTCGTATTCATATTGAAGGAAGTGCCTGCACCGCCCTGAATTGGATCGGTCGGGAACTGGTCGTTCAGCTTGCCGCTAATGATATCATCGCAGGCCTGAACCATAGCATTGCCGATTTTTTCATCCAAAAGACCGATTTTCATATTGGCCAAGGCCGCAGCCTTTTTTACCATACCCAAGGCTTTGATAAAAAGCGGGTCGGCAGTGTAACCTGTAATCTGGAAGTTTTCCATGGCACGCATGGTCTGTACACCATAATATGCATTATCAGGAATTTCTAATTCACCTAAAAAGTCGTGTTCTTTACGCATAATACATTTGCCTCCTTCTCCAAAAGCGTGTAAAAGCTGCTTTTAATCGAAATCTGTATTATGTATACATAATACATTCAAGCCACAATTCTGTCAAGCGCATTATTATGAATTTTGAGAAATTAACTTACAAAAAAGACGTGCCTCAAGACGCTAAGCTCAAGGCAGCTCAAAATAATCTGCTTTAGATAAAATCTACCACACCATTCTCCAGATGGTACATAGCACCGACAACGCGCAGGCCTTCTTGATGCTCAACCTTTTGAATCTCCAGGCTTGCTTCGATTTCCGCTTCACAGCTTTTGACATTCAGGCAGGCAGCCTTATACGGGTCGCACTCGTCGCCAATCGCTGCTTTGATTTTATCCGTAATAAATTTGATATAGCCCTCCGGATCATGATTGATTGCAGCATGCACCGCACCGCAATGCGTATGCCCCATAACAACAATCAACGGTGCGCCCAGATGACTGGCAGCGTATTCAATACTGCCCAGCTGATGCTCATCAATCACATTACCGGCAATACGGATAACAAACAGCTCGCCGATACCTGTCATAAAAATATTCTCCGGAATTACGCGAGAATCAGAGCAGGTAATAATAATCGCATAAGGCTTCTGACCGTTAACCAAGGTATCTGTTCTCTTTGCCTGCGAAATGTCCTCGCTGTTGACCTTGGCATCAATATATCTGGCGTTGCCTGCTTTTAATTTTTCTAAGGCCTTTGCCGGTGTTGTTGTTATATGCTTAATCATAAAATCGCCCCTCTTAGAACATACTTTGCAAAAAAATCATTCGGTAATCGCTATCTTGATAACTCCGTCTAATCTATTTTCGAAAATGCGGTAAGCTTCCTCGATATCCGCCAGCTTGAAGCGATGCGTAATCAGCGGCGTGGTATCAATTTTGCCTTCTTCAATCAAGCGCAGAATCTCCGCACAGTCGCAGCCATCCACGCCACCGGTTTTGAAAATAAGGTTCTTGCCGTACATATCTGGCAAAGGCAGACTCTGCGCTTCATCGTAAAGCGCCACAACTGTCACAATAGCGTTCGGACGCGCGCATTTCCACGCGAGCTAGAAGGTGTCGCGACCGCCGGCAACCTCCAGCACAACGTCCGCACCGCCATGGTCGGAATGCTCCTTAACAAACGCTTCGCATTCTTCAGGCTCGCAAAGCAGTACATCGGGATAATGCTTGCTGACAAACTCCGCTCTGGCTGCATCCTTCTCGCAGATGATAATGCGCTTTGGCTGCTTAAGCATAACGCACAGCAGGGTGCAGATACCCGTCGGACCGGCACCGATAATCAGCACAGTATCCTCCTCGGTGATTTCCGAAATGCGTGTTGCCCAAAAGCCGGTAGCAAGAATATCGCCTACAAAAAGCGCTTGCTCATCGGTAACGCTGTCGGGAATTTTGTTCAACCCCTGGTCAGCATAGGGCACGCGCACAAATTCCGCCTGTCCGCCGTCAATACGGCAGCCAAGTGCCCAGCCGCCATGAGGATCGGTGCAATTATTGACAAAACCCTTCTTGCAGAAGAAACATTCACCACAGAACGTTTCTACGTTTACCGTCACGCGGTCACCGGGCTTCACGGTTTTTACGTCTGCGCCAACCGCTTCTACCACACCAACCATTTCATGGCCCACGGTAATTCCAGGCACAGCACGCGGTACCGAACCATGTTTAATGTGCAAATCACTGGTGCAGATGCTTCCCAGCGTTACGCGCACGAGAGCATCACGCGCAGAAACAAGCTGCGGCTTGGCTTTTTCCTGCAGAGCAAACTTACCGTGTTCAATATAAGTTAATGCTTTCATAAATTTGCAGACCTTCTTTCTCTATTTTTTGCTTCACTGAAGCTCATATCGCTTCCTTCATTATATCATAATATTGACGCTGTGGATAATGACATAAGCAACATGTCACTCAATACTATATTTACCGTTAAAGACAATAAACACGGCGAATAAAGAAATCACAACTTTTTCGCTGATAAAAACACCGGAATGTGTTAAAATATTAGTTAGATTTTTTAGGAGGCCTTATTCATAATGCATCAATATCTCTTTTTTATCGGCGATTTTCCCATACGTATGTATGGTCTGATGCTCTGTACAGCAATTTTTCTGGCCACCGGCACTGCCTATTTTTTGGCTAAGCAGGACGGCCGCTGGCACGAGCACATTTTAGACATCGGCATCTACGGCGGCTTTGCCGGTCTCATCGGCGGCAGGCTGTGGGATGTTTTCTTCTTCGACTGGGATTACTACAGCCATCATCTGTTGGAAATCCCCTTTGTCTGGCAGGGTGGCATGGCCGTGCAAGGCGGTATGCTGGCAGGCATTGCTGCCGGCATTGTTTACTGCAAGCTGCATGACATCGACTGGGTAGCTCTGGCGGATATCATTTCGCCTTCTCTGCTTATCGGTCAGTCCATCGGACGCATGGCCAACCTGCTCAACGGTGACGCCTTCGGCACACCTACCGGTGGCAGCTTCGGTATTCTGTACCCGGAAGGCACGCTGGCCTACAAAACCTACGGCCCCGTACCCCTGTGGCCGGCAGAGGTTTGGGAAGGTCAGCTGGACATCGTCATTTTTGCCCTGCTGCTTTTATTCCGCACTACAAAGCATGCACGCGGTCAGGCTTTATGTATGTACGCCATGCTTTATTCCGTAGTCCGCTTCTTTTTGGAAATGCTGCGCGGTGACTATGCCGAGCCCTGGATGTTCGGACTGAAATCCGCTCAGGCAACCAGCTTAGGCTTCTTCCTCGTTGCCTTAGGCTTCTTCATTTACTGCGGTTGGCTGGAAAAACATCAGCCTGCTGCCAAAGAAAAAGCTGTCGGCAAAAAATCTAAAAAATAATTGCAAAAAAGTGTTGACAAGAAGCGTACTTTTCGCTATAATATCATTGTTGCTTGAAACAACAGCAACGCTGATGTGACTCTGTAGCTCAGTTGGATAGAGCGTTTGACTACGAATCAAAAGGTCGCAGGTTCGAATCCTGCCAGGGCCACCACTTGAAACTAAACTCTGTAATTTCGGTTACAGAGTTTTTTGTTTTTGCGGATAAAATATATTCTTCCGCTAACCGGTACTCCCCCGCTTGTTAGCACCACCATTCAGTCTTATAATAATGATATATAATCAAAACCGTGAGGTAACTTTATGAACGTAAAATATTCTAAAATAGCCTGCATCATCCTGGCGTCCGGCGTAGGCCGCCGCTTCGGCGCTAACAAGCTGCTGACAGCCATTGACGGAGCGCCCATGCTGCAGCACATCCTTGATATCAGCCAAGGACTTTTCCCCAAGCGCATCGTTGTAACACGCCATAAGGATGTTGCGGATATATGCGCGCAGCAGCAAATCCCCTGCCTGCTCCACGACAAGCCCTATCTGAGCGACACCGTGCGCCTGGGCACATCATATATACAGCATCAGCTGCCACAGGCCGAGGGCCTGCTTTTTGCCGTTGCCGACCAGCCGTTATTGCAGCAGGCTTCGCTCATCCGCCTTGCCGAAAGCTTTTTAGCGCAACCGCAAAAAATTCATCGCCTGTATTACGAAGAAACTCCCGGCAATCCCATTATCTTCCCTGCAAAATTTTCCGACGAGCTGCAACAGCTGCCGCAGGACAAAGGCGGTTCCGTACTGACAAAAAAATATCCTGAACTGGTAGTAAAAGTACCGGTTCAGGATATCAACGAGCTGCTGGATATAGATACACAGCAGGATAAAACTAAGCTTGAGCGTCTTCGCCCCTATTCAGAATAACATTCAGCAGAATTGCTACAAAGGCTGCCGGAACGATACCGGATTCACCGAACATCATGCGCATAGCCTCCGGGCAGTGTGCCAGGATGCCGGGTGTAGCGCCCATGCCGTAGCCAACGCCTAAAGCAACGGAAATAATCGTCAGGCTGCGCGGGTTAAGCTTCTCTTTAGTAACCAGCTGAATACCGCTGACAACAATCGAGGAGAACATCATTACGGCAGCGCCGCCCAGAACGGATTGCGGCATAATAGAAACCAAAGCGCCCAGCTTGGGAATCAGGCCGCAGAGAATCAAAAATACCGCACCGGTTGCCAAAGCAAAACGGTTAACAATCTTCGTCATAGCAACCAGACCTACATTCTGAGAGAAGGAAGTATTGGGCAGTACGCCGAAGACAGCAGCAATAGCAGAGCCAATGCCGTCACAAATAACGCCGCCGGACAATTCCTTGTCCGTAGCTTCACGGTTCAGACCGCTTTCGACAACGGCAGAAATATCACCGACAGTTTCTACTGCGGTAACAACAAACATAATCAATACCGGCATAATAGCACGCATATCAAATACGATATCAACAGGCATAAGCTGAGGCACAGCGAACCAGGATGCGTTCGCTACCTTATCCCAATGCAGTACCCAGGACTTGGTATATTCCACACCGTCGGGAGTAACTGCAGTTGTAGGCAGCACAAAGCCCATGAAAATCGCAGCGATATAGCCTGCAATAATACCAAGCAGAATGGAAGAAGAGCTTAAAAAACCCTTAGTGCCATGCTTGAAGAAAAGGATAACACAAAGTACAAACAGACCAAGCAGCAGGTTTTCTACAGAACCGAAGTCCTTAGTCTTGAAGCCGCCGCCAAAGGAATTGATACCTACGGAAATCAGCGACAGACCGATAGACAGTACAACAGTGCCGCAGACAACAGGCGGGAAGAAGCGACGGATGTGCTTGAGCACAAGGCCGAGCACCGCTTCAAAAACACCGCCGATAATCGAGGCACCCATAATAGCGCCATAGGCGACAACACCGCTACCCAAGGTTGCAACGATACCGGCAAATACACCGATAAAGCCGGAGCTTGTACCCATGATAATAGGCACCTTGCCGCCGCAGGGACCAACGGAATATAACTGCAGCAGAGTTACCAGACCTGCAACAATCATTGCATTCTGAATCAAAACAACCTGCAGCTGTTCAAAACCGGCACCGCCAACAATACCGCAGGCACCGCCAATAATCAGAACCGGCGTAAGATTGCCAACAAACATAGCCAAAACATGCTGCAGACCTAAAGGAATAGCCGAGCTCAAAGACAGCTTGCCATCAAACTTATAGGCTTCCTCAGACAGTTTAACAAACTTAGACATATAAGCACCCCTTCATTTTTTCATGCATATATTTTATCGCATATCAGGCAATATTGTAAAGAAAATTACAGAGAAAATCCGTATAAATTTTATCAGATAGGCTTTTTCGTTCGCAATTCAAGCAAGAAATTTAAAAATGAGCACCGACGACGTACTTTCGCTACGTTGAGATGCTCATTTTTATATAGATAAAGTATGTGGTGCATTACCTTTCACTCATCAGCAGAACGCGGAGAAAGTATCAGAGACGAAGAAGGAGCACCGACGGCGTAATACTGCTACGTCGAGGTGCTCCTGATGAAGTATATGATGCCTTATACGCGTTCTGAAGCTACGTCGAGGTGCTCTTGATGAAAGTATATGATGCCTTACACTTTACCAATCGCAGAACGCGGAGAAGGTATCAGAGACGAAGAGAGAAGGCCGACGGCGTACTATTGCTACGCCGAGGCCTTCTCGATGAAGTATATGATGCCTTATACACGTTCTGCTCTATTTTGGATTAACTGTGCTGCAATACTCACCGCAATCTCCGTCGGCGTTTCGCTGCCTATGTCGATTCCGATAGGCGTGATAACACGCGCAAGCTGCTGCTCGCTGTAGCCGTCCGCCAGCAAAGCGGATCTGGCCATAGCTGCTTTATTTTTACTGCCCATGATGCCGATATAACCGACCGGCGTAGTCAACAGATAGCGCTCCACATTGGCGTCATGCACATGACCGCGCGTCATTACTACCGCATAATCCTTAGCCGTCAGGCTGCAGACATCTGTCAGCTTAGTAAAATCGACCTGCTGTACGCGCTCCGCCTGCGGAAAGACTTCTGAATCCGCAAACTCCGCCCTGTCATCCAGCACGATGCATTTAAAGCCAAGATGACTCAAAAGCGGCACCAGCTCACGCGCAACATGACCTGCGCCGAAAACATAAACCGCACCGTCATAATCAAACTGCTCCGCATAATAAGCGCAGCCGTCTATATCAACTACACCTCTGTGACCTGCAAGTTGCAGGTCTTTTTTTATTTGCGGCAGTGCGTTGCCTTCACCCAAAGGCAGTAAAAACCACCAGGGAGCACGCTGCTTCATTGCACTAAGAGCTTCCTCTGCCAAGTCCACCGTTGCTTCCCCCACAGGCAGGTAGCAGAACTGCACCTGACAGCTGCCGCCGCAGGCCATGCCTGCTGCCGGAGAAAGGTCAAACGTTTTGACAAAGCTGCCGCCACCGCAGCGCAGACGCTGCTGTGCCAGCTGCTGCGCCGCATATTCCATACCGCCACCGCCGATGGTTCCGTAAAGCAAACCCTTTTCTCCGACCAGCATATAGGCGCCGCTGGTGCGCGGAGTAGAGCCTTCACTCTCAATCAATGCAACAAGATAGCAAGGCTGCGAATCCAAAGCCTGCGCCTGTATTTTTTTCATTAAATCCTTCATTTTTGTTTCTCCTGTGCATAACGGCAGACTAATTCCAGAACGCTGCCGGCAATGCAGCGTGCCTTATCCGAAATCGTAAAGCAGTTGGCCAGCTCCTCCTTGCGCGGGTCAATATCAGCAATTTTAAAGCCCTTGGTAACAGCAAAGCCATCGCGAATCATGCCGCGAATCAGACCGGACAGTGTTGCCTTTACCGCCACCTGATTACTGCCGTCGGTAATAGTTGCAATAGTTTCGCCCTTTTCCACAATGCTGCCAATGTCATGAACAACGTGCAGAACACCTGCGCTGGGTGCGTGCAGCACACGCTCCTTGCTATAGCCTGCGATATTACCGGGCACGCCGCTGTTAGGTGCAGCACTGCCGCTGCGGATAATGCGTCCCAGATTATGACCGCGCTTCGTTTCTACAATTACGTCGGCATCTGCGCCCACGCTGAAGCCGGGGCCTAAAGCAATAACAAGCGGTGCCATTGTACTGCTTGTACCCAAATTACGCTTGGCGATAATCGCATCAATCACAATATCAGGTGCAAAAGCACGCACACTATCCGCTGCTTCGTCAACCAGCACCGGCACTTCACCGCGCTCACAGACAGCCTCTGTCTCCGCAAGAGAGTTTATCAGCCTTGCAGTCAGACCTTCTACCTGAGCGCTTCCCTGATACACCGCTTCGCACAGCGCTACCTGTCGACGAATTGCCGCAGGCTTAGCGCATTCCAGCACTAAAACTTTGAAGCCCGCTCCCCACAAGCGATGGATAACGCCTGTTGCCAGGTCACCGCCACCGCGTACAATAATCTTCAGCATTTGTTATTCTCCCCTTTCACGAAGCCATATTCTATGCTCGTCCATGCATGCACCCACTAACAGCCGCAGCATTTCCTCCTGCTGCGCCGCAGGTAGCAAATCACATTTATTCAGAACGATATAAAAAGTGCGTTTACCGACATTTTTGTGTGCTCCTTGCTCCGAACGCAGCAGCGAAGCAAGCATTTGCGCATCAATGATTTTTTCTGCGCTGCAGCCTAAAAGCTCTGCCGCCAGCTGCGAACGCTGGCAAGCCTGCGCTAACGGGCGGCCCAAAGCATCCATCCCCGCAACAGCCAGCACTATGTCACTGTCAGGCAAAAGTACAGGCTCATTCTCCGCAGGCACCTTGCAGGGATGATGTCTGGAGCCGTCAGCCTCACACAAAATTACGTCAGCCTGCAGCTTCAGCGCTTCATACACGCTTTGCGGGGGTAACGTCAGCTTACCGGTAGCAAGCTCCGGTGTACCGATAACAGCATAGCGCCGCTGCTGCCACAAATTATGTACTGCTGCTGCGTCCGCAGCAAAGCTGCCATCTGCAGGCTGCAGGATATGCGTACTCGTCAGCGCCAGCACCTTGCGCCCGCAGGCTGCCCAATCCGCTGCCAGTTCATACATAACCGTCGTTTTACCGCCGCCGCCGACCAGACATATAGTATGTTTTTTCCCGTCAGTAAAAAAATCAAAGGGACAGTGCGCCATCAGCTTCACCTCGCCTAAAATTACTTATATTATAACACACTCATTAAAAAAGGCTGTCGCTTGCCTGCGACAGCCTTCAATAACATTAGCCTTTATTTGCCTTGAGCAACAGCAGCGATGACTTCTTCAGTCAGATCCTTGCCGCCGAATACAACAGCACTTGCATCAACTACATTAGCAATGCCATGAGCTTTTGCTACCTGGCCGATAGTTTTGCGGATTTTTTCGCGGATAGGATTCAGCAGGGAAGCTTCCTTCTTATCTACCTGAGCAGATAATTTTTCGCCCAGCTCGCGTCTGCCCTTGTCGTCAAGTTTCGGAGCCTTTTCGTTGAATTCATTTTCAGCCTTTTGGCGCTCCAGATTGATAACGCTCATAGTAGTCTGAATATCAGGATAGCTGCGGAAAACACGTTCAACATTTACATATCCCAATTCTTCGGCAAAAGCGCTGGTTGCGCAAGCTAAAGCCATAACCAAAGCCATAATCAAAGTCAATAAGCTCTTTTTCATTAAAACAGTAACCTCTCTTCTTAAGATTTTAATACTAATACTATCTTACACTATTTCCTATAGAAAAGCAAGCTGTTTATAATTGCCCGCTCTGCCACGTCCGTTTACGCAACGGCGGTAAAGGATAAGCCTTGCGGCTTGTTTTGAGCCCCTGCCGCACAAGGCATTCCGCCAGCGCCACAGGTGCCACCGCCGGGTCAACAACAGGAACGCCCAGACGCTCACTGAGCGGGTGCGCCAAACCTAAAAAGGATAAGCAACCCAAAAGCAGTACCTGCACTCTGCCTGCCGCCAGCAAATTTTTGCCGGCTTCCGTAAGCAGGTCCAGAACACGCTCACGCTCTGCCCACAAATCAACACCACGGGCCTCAATGCCGCCGATTGCAGCAATACGCGCAGGATCAACACCGCATTGAGCAACAAAAAGCTGCTTTTCCGCATAACGCGCAGTATCTGCCAGCAAAAGCCCGGCCTGCCTGCCTACCAGCGGAGCCAGAAGACAGCTAGCCTGACCGCCGCCCACTACAGGTATACTTACCACCTCACGGCAGGCATCCACCGCGGGGTCACTGAAGCAGTACAGCACGACTGCGTCATAGCCTTCGCTTTCCGCACGCACAGCCATTTTGATAATCTCGGGCGCAGCAAGCGCAGCATCCAGAGCAGAATCAATTTCGATATGATTTTCAACAAGGCACTCCATGTGCAGCTCCACATCCGGACCTACATGCGCACTGAGCAGATGACAGCGTGCTGCCATCTGCTCAGGAGTAACCCCAAAGTCAGGATTAATTATAAATATTTTCATTCGTATATCCTTATACCAAAACAGAAGCAAGGAACTTCTTCGCACGTTCCGTTTTCGGGTGATTGAATACTTCATCCGGTGTACCGCTTTCAATCAGGTAACCGCCGTCCATGAAATAAACTGTATCCGATACGTCCTTGGCAAAACCCATTTCGTGGGTAACGAGAACCATGGTAATACCGGTATTGGCAAGCTGCTTGATAACATCCAGTACCTCCTTGACCATTTCCGGATCAAGTGCGGAGGTAGGCTCGTCCAAAAGCAGTACCTTCGGCTCCATCGCCAAAGCACGCGCAATCGCTACACGCTGCTTCTGGCCGCCGCTCAGACGGCTGGGATATTCATTGGCTTTGTCGGAAAGATTAACCTTTGCCAACAGCTTCATAGCCTTTTCCTTGGCCTCCTGCTTGGACAGACCGTTGACTACACGGGGAGCGTAGGTCATATTCTCCAGAACAGTCATATTGGCAAAAAGATTAAAATGCTGAAACACCATGCAGGCATTCTTGCGGATATCTTCAATTTTAATTTTGGAATTTACGATGTCCTTACCTTCAAATAAAATTGCTCCGCCGGTAGGCTGCTCCAGCAGATTGATACAACGCAGCAGCGTAGATTTTCCTGAACCGGAAGAACCGATAATGGTAACAACCTCACCTTTTTTTATTGTCAGGGAAACATCCTTAAGAACCTCTAAATTACCAAAGCTTTTAGACAGGTGTTGAATCTCAATCACTGACGCGCACCTTCTTTTCTAACAAACCGCCCAAAAAGTTCAGGGCCATAACCAAAACATAATAAACAGCAGCTGCTACGATAAAGGCTTCAAACGCACGGAAGGTTTTTGCCTGAATCAGATCCGCCCAACGCAGCGTATCGGCAACACCGATAACGGAAACAAGGCTGGAATCCTTCAGCAGCATAATGCTTTCGTTTACCAGAGAAGGCAATGCATTCTTAATAGCCTGCGGCAGAATAATATCCAGCAGGAAACGATGCTTAGGCACACCCAAGGACATTGCTCCCTCCCACTGACCTTTGTCGACAGCAAGAATGCCGCCGCGCAGTGCCTCGGAAATATATGCGGCACTGTTCAGGCCAAAGGAAAGCACGCCTGCCTCCAGAGCAGAAATAGTATAGCTTGTCAGCTGCGGTGTCGCAAAGTAAATCAGCATCAGCTGTACCAAAAGCGGTGTACCGCGGAAGACAGAAATATAAACCTTCGCCAGGAAGGAAAGAACTCTGTTTTTGGACAGGGTTATCAGCGCCAGGATAAAGCCTCCGAAAAAGCCCATAATTGTAGAAAAGAAAGTAAATTTAAGCGTAATCCAGACAGCGGTTGCCAAAAGCGGTATATAAGGTTCCAGAACGGAAAAATCTAACATCTGCTCAATTCACCTCTTACAGCTTTGCAATATCCAGCTTTTCAATTGCAGCTTCATATTCTTTAGTGCCTTCTTCACCCAGATGAGCTACGAGAATTTTGTGCAGCTCGCCATTGGTGCGCATTTCCTTCAGGATTTCGTTGATTTTTTCAACATCCTTGGAATCCTTCGGCAGCGCAATAGCAAAGGTATCGTCTTTTACTACAGTTCCCTGCAGAACGTGCAGCTCCAGATCAGGATTTTGTTTTACGAAAACAGCAGCTTGGGAAGAATCAAACAGACCTGCAGCCAGACGACCGTTTTTAATATCCTGAACAACCAGCGGAGTGGTATCCATTTCAACAACTTCGATACCGCCGACAGCCTTCAGCTCTTTAGCATAGGTAGTACCCATAGAAGCACCGGCTTTTTTACCCTTCAGTTTATCCATAGCGTCATAGCCTGCACCCTTTTTGCAGAGAATAGCCTTCATCGGGAAATAATAAGGCTTGGAGAAGGATACAACCTTTTCACGCTCGGAAGTCGGAGAAATTGCGGAGATAATAACATCAGCACGGCCGCTTTGCAGAGTAGGTACCAAAGAAGCGAATTTCATATCGGTGAATTCGATTTTCTTGTTCATCTTCTTGGCGATGTAGTGAGCGATATCAATATCAACACCTTGGTAATCCTTGGTGCCTTCCTTTACGGATTCAAACGGCGGGAAGGTGGAGTTGATAGCAACAACCCATTTGTCACCCTTGCCTGCATCAGCTGCAGCATCTTTTTTCTCGCCACCGCAGCCTACCAGCATCATAGCCAGCATTGCAGTTGCCAAGAAAGCAAAAATACTTTTCATTGTAAACTTTTTCATTAGAAAAACCCCTCTCAATTTTTAATATCTGTTTACTCCGTACATTTAATGAGTAAACTTGCTCATATAATGAATTATTATACCATAGAATTAACGACACTGCCAACAGATTTTTTTCAATCAGTAATGAACCTCAATATCATAACCCTTCTGCTTTAAAACATGTTTAGCGCAGGCTTCGTCAGTAGTAATCCAGGCTCCATTTTCTTTTGCATAATGAATAAATGAACGCAATGCACGAACATATCCCGGACGACCGATAAACTGCGGATGCATAACAAAGTTAATGATGCGGCCCTCGTCTGCCAGGCCGTCAAACTCATCCTGCCAAATCTGCACCATTTCGCGTCCGCTGCGCAGGTAATAATGCTCAGGATGCTGCAGCGTGTACATGTCATAGGAGGTATCATCGACAATACCATCCTTCGGCAGCTCAACGATAGGTATTTCCTTGCCGTCTATTTGCAGCAGGAAAGGCCCGTCATTGTTACGCCAGTTGGAGGAATAGATGCAACCGCGGTCCAGCCAGAGCTGCTTATGAAAATCATGCAAGATACCATCAGGCATACGCACACCTACAGGACATTTGCCGGTAAGGCTGCGGAAGATAGCATCAACCTTATCCATCAGCGCATTTTCTTCTTCATAGGTATCCTTTACTTCATGCAGATAACCATGATAGCCGATTTCATGTCCCTGTGCTGCAATGTATTGAATGATTTCCGGATGAATCTCCGCAGTATAGGCAGTAGTGAAAAAGGTTGCCTTAAGACCTTCCTCCTCCAGCATCTTCAGAATGCGCGGCAAGCCTTGTTTCGTGGCATAAAGACCACGGGACATGTGCACCAGATGACGTTCATTGATATCGTTGCGTGTAAGCCACAGAGTTTCCGCATCGATATCAAAGGAAAGCAGTAAAGCAATGCGCTTATTATCAGGCCAGTTCCAGTTCATCATGCTTCGCCTCCTTCCGCACGTTTAGCGTAAAACTCCTTTACGTAACGCGCTACCTCTTCGCAGCTTGCAAGCCATGCGCCGTTCGCCTTCATATAGGCAATAAAGCGCTCCAGCATGCGCACGCGGCTGCTGCGGCCGATAAGCTGCGGATGCAGCTTGAGCACAAAAATTTTATCACCCTCGTTGGCAAGCTCGTCAAAATTATCCTTCCAGATATCGTAAACATAGTCCACCGGATAACTGCAGGTGATAGTAGCTTCATCAGCATAGGAAAAATAGAACCAGGAGAAATCATCCAGCGTAGGCTCAGTAGGAAGCTCCACAAGCGGGTAGTCCTCATGCACATACGCCCAGTCGCAATCCTTAAGTGTAGAACCGTATAAATATCCACGTTCAGCCATCAGCTGCATTGCACAGTTAGGCAATAAATCCAGCGGACCGCGATAGCCGACAACCTTGCGGCCGCTTATTTTTTCCAGAAGCGCCTCACTCTTGGCCATATTCTCCCTTTCCTCATCAGCAGGCATATCTACAGAGGCTTCGTGCAGATAGCCGTGATATGCAAGTTCATGTCCTGCATCCGCTATTTGCTGCACCTTATCTGCATAAAGCTCAGCAATGCGGCCGGGAACAAAAAATGTAGTTTTGAGCTGTTGGCGTTCAAGCATATCCAGACAACGCTTCAAGCCCTCATCAGGACCATATTGACCTCTGCTTGTATCGGAAAAGCCGATTGTTCGCTTGCCGATTACAGATTTACGCAGCAGCTCCGCATCAAAATCAAAGGTAACCATCACGGCGATACGCTTGCCGTCAGGCCAAACCATACCGTCCCCATTTTTTAAAGTAAACATTCTTGCCTCCTTAGTAATTATTCAAACTTATTCAGTGAAATGAATCCATATTCTTGATAACTATTTAATTATGTCACTATAAGCAGATAAATGTCAACTCATAGAAATTAAAAACGCAGGCCGTTCGACCTGCGTTCACTTCGTTTTGCTGATGTAAGGTATTGGTGGGCCCAGTAGGGTTCGAACCTACGACCAGCCGGTTATGAGCCGGCGGCTCTACCACTGAGCTATAGGCCCATGCAAGCTACCAAACAGTATTATTGTATAATAGATACAGTTGTTTGTCAACTATTATTCCAAGAAGTCCTTCAGCTTTTTGCTGCGGCTGGGATGACGCAGCTTGCGCAATGCCTTAGCCTCAATCTGACGGATACGCTCACGGGTAACGCCAAAATGCTGGCCAACCTCTTCCAAAGTACGGCTGCGGCCGTCCTCCAAGCCAAAGCGCAGCTCCAATACCCGTTTTTCACGGATAGTAAGCGTTTCCAGAACCTCCTCCAGCTGCTCACGCAGCAAAGTGAAAGAAGCAGCGTCGGCAGGTGCCGGTGCATCGTGGTCCTCGATGAAATCGCCCAGATGCGAATCCTCTTCTTCACCGATAGGAGTTTCCAGAGAAACAGGCTCCTGCGCAATTTTCATAATCTCGCGCACTCTATCAACGGAGGTATCCATTTCCTTGGCAATTTCTTCCGGCAAAGGCTCGCGGCCAAGCTCCTGCAGCAGCTGGCGGGAAACACGGATAAGCTTGTTAATGGTTTCCACCATATGTACGGGAATACGGATAGTACGTGCCTGATCGGCAATCGCACGGGTAATCGCCTGACGAATCCACCATGTAGCATAGGTACTGAATTTAAAGCCCTTGTTATAATCGAATTTATCTACAGCCTTAATCAGGCCCAGGTTACCCTCCTGAATCAAATCCAGGAACAGCATACCGCGACCGACATAACGCTTGGCAATACTTACTACCAGACGCAGGTTGGCTTCGGACAAGCATTGCTTAGCTTCGTCACCCTGATGCGCAACTGCTTTTAACAGCTTTTCGAAATCCTCATCCAGATTGCAGTAAGCTTCAACAACAGCGGAATCCTTTTCTCTGCCGTCACTCATACGCTCTCTAAGCTCGTTGAGAATAGCCTTAATCTGATAAAGCTTGTGATCATCTAAATCGCTTGTTTCACGCGTTACCACGAACTGCTCACAGCCCGGAATCAGACATCTTTGTTCTGCCATCAGGCGCTGCAGATGCAGACGCTCATCTTTGGTAAATTCAAAAATCAGGTCCTCGTAATCATCAACAGTATAAGGCTGACCTACGCTCTGACGCTTTTTAATCATCTGCGCTACACGGAAAACAGAACGCATATTGGTAATCTGCCATTCCTCTTTCAAGCTCTCGCGCAGCTTTTCAATCAATGCGCTGCCGCTGTCCTCAGCAGTAAAAGCAGGCTCCTCCAGCTCAATCATTCTGCCGCGCTGAATACGCTCTGCCTGACGGCCCTTATCCATACGCTTAGCGAGCTTAACCTCATCCTCACCGATAAGCAGCGGTACTCTGCCGATTTCCTTAAGGTACATGCGTACAGGATCGTCAATGCTGATGCCTTCGGGAACGCTCATGTTTTCCAGCTCGCTGCTGCTGGGCTCATCATTATCTTCGTCGTTTCCTACCAAAGGCAGTATATCTTCGTCGGAGGCATTGTCATCATCAACAAGCTCCAGACCTTTACGTGTAATAACCTCGTAGATATGCTCAACATCTTCGGGCGTAATATCTTCCAAAGTATTGGTGAGGTTCATTACATCGCCATAGGTGAGAACACCCTTATTAGCTTTACCCTTGCGGATAAGCTCATCAATTTGCTCCTGCGTTATTTTAGTAGCTGCAGCCATGGTGTCCCCTCCTTCCTTATTTATTTTGGTTTCCATAGAGTTTTTTGATTTCATTCTTTATCCTTTGACTTTCCATTAATTCACTGAGAAAACGCTCATCTGCCGATCTTTCGTATTCATCCGCCAGCAGACGATGCTTTTCATATTCTTTTTCCAGACGAAGCCGCCGCATCTGCCTGAGGCAGTCCTGCATAAGCTTATCCATATCTCCCTCCGGAAGCTGATGTGCCAAAATACGCGCCAACGCTGTCTGCGCCGCATCGTCCAAGACATTATTCAGCTTATCCGTTGTATAAGCGGTGCCAAGCTCGCACAACCTGTCAAACAGCTGTGCCAGCACAGCATCTTCAAAGCCTGTTTCCTTTACCTCCGCACAGCATTCGTCACACAGCTGCGGCTGCTCCAAAAGCAATCTCAGAAGCAGTTCTTCCGCCTGCTGACCGATACCGGCGCTTTTTTCCTCCGGAATCACCGTCGGCTGCCCAGTCTGCTGTCTGCCGCCTCTGCGTGCTGCCTTGCGGTATTCTTCCGCAATCAGGCCTTCATCAATAGTCAGCCGCTGTGCCAGCCTTCGGATATGCTCCGACGCTTCAATTTCATTTTGACATTCTAATAGGAATGGTAGTATATTCGACACAGCCTCTACTTTTCCTGCTAAATTAGCAATATTATTTTGCAGGATAGTTTCATCTATTTGAAAATCAATACCATTCTGCGCCGCCGCCAGCACCTGTGCAAAAGCATCATGACCATGCTGACGTACATATTCGTCGGGATCCTTGCCGTCAGGTACACCTGCTATGCGCACCTTCAAGCCTGCTTCCCGGGCAATGCTCACTGCCCGCACCGAAGCCTTGCGGCCTGCGCTGTCGCTGTCATAGCAGAAGATTACTTCATCCGCCAGACGCTGCAAAAGCTTAGCCTGCTCCTGGGAAAAGGCCGTTCCCATAGATGCTACAACATTATCAAAGCCTGCCGCATGCAAGCTGATAGCATCCATATAACCTTCGACAACTACAGCCCGACCGCTTTTGCGGATAGCCTTCAAGGCTATATCCAGACCAAAAAGCAGCCTTCGCTTATTAAACCACTGCGTTTCCGCTGTATTCAGATATTTAGGTGTGCTGTTGTCCAGCACTCTGCCGCCAAAGCCGACTATACGTCCGCGCGCATCGCGGATAGGAATAATCACACGGTTGCGGAACTTGTCATAATAGCCGTCGCGCCCACGGGCCGCCAGTCCGGCAGCCTCCAGCACCTGCGGCTGACAGCCGCGCTTAGCAAGAGAGCTGACAAGCGCGGTAAAATTATTCAGCGCATAGCCTATGCCAAAGCCGGCAATAATTTCTTTGCCGATTCCGCGCCCTGCAAGATAAGCCAGGGCAGGTTCACCGTAAGCAGTTTTTGTAAGACAAGCCTGAAAAAATTTTGACGCCAGTTCATTAGCACTATAAATGCTGTCCCTTTGTTTCTCGCGCGCAATTTCGGCGGCCGTCTTCTGCTTTTCCGGTATCGGAATACCGTATCTGCCGGCCAGCAGCTTTAATGCATCCATAAAGCTGCAGTTTTCGATTTTCATAATAAACTTAAAAATATCTCCGCCCTCATGGCAGCCAAAGCAATAAAACATGCTCTTTCCGGGGTTCACCGAAAAGGACGGTGTTTTTTCTCCGTGAAACGGGCAACAGCCCCAGTAGTTCTGGCCTTTCTTTTTCAACGGCACGTAACCGGAGATTATTTCTACCATATCAGCTGTGCTGCGCACCTGCTCTTTAAAGTTTTCAAAATCTCCGTTCATTACCCTCTCCGCCTCCAACTACTATATCACACATAATTTATATTCAATGTATAAAGGAAAAATCCTCTTTTTTTCTAAAAAAATCTTTTTTAACGCTTGCGCCGATTCTCTAAAAATACTATAATAAAGAGTACACTTAAAATTTCTCCTGTTTTTCATGCTACAAGAGGTGATTTATCCATGAAGAAATTACTTTTAATATTAACCATGCTTGTTATGATGCTGCCTTCTATGTGCTTTGCCGATCCGGTAATCAAGAGTGACAGCCGTACCTTTAACCCGCTCACCGGTGTATATGACCTGCAGGGAAATGTTTTTGTACAATTCCCCGCACATGACACTACCTTAACCATTACCGGCGATGCAACTAAGGTATATCTTTATGCTATGGAGGTTCACGGCCAGGGTAACATTCATCTGAGCTTCGGCGATATGAGCTTTGCCTGCGATAAGGTAGATGTATATCATTCCGACAGAACTGCCTATGTAAACGGCAATCTTGTTTTTAATGATAACAGCAATAAAATTACCGCAGACAGCGGCAGCTACTGCTGGAAAACGAAAATTGCAGCCTTCCATGGTAATGTAACGGTCAACGGTCAGCCGCATGATGGTGATGTAGCCTATAACGTTATGGAAAAACAAATTACAGCACAATAAATTCTGTACAGACAAAAAATCAGCCCATGCTTTACGTTAAGTAAGGCATGGGTTTTTCTGTTGAAAAACAGGCTGCCGAAACATCCGACAGCCTGCGTAAGCTTTAAAAATATTCGTTATTATAGGTGCGGCATTTATGGAAAAGCTCATCGAGCAGCTGCAGCTTTCGCACGTCGCTGCATTTGATGCGCCCTGCTTCCCACAGCTCCGTAGCGCTGAACGCACCAAAGTAAAGCTGGGTAAAGGCGCCCATGTCCATGGTAACCTCCTCCTGCTCCAGCGTGCTGACTGCCTCCAGCTTGCCCGGTGACGTGCGCAGCTGCAGCAGATGATTATTGCGTTCAATCATCTTATCCGTAAGCAATACGACAACGCTGCCACTGCCCATGCTTGCTGCTACCGGCAGTTTGGCGAGCGCCAAACGCGCATCAAGACAGCGCGCCATCATAAACGGCTGCAGTCTGCCTGTAAGCGCCTGGTCCGCAAAGCTAAGATATGTTTTATCCCAAGGCTCCGCCAGCCAGCAAAACTCCTGAGCTTCGCTTCTGTGTCCTGCTGCATATTGCAACAGACGGTTCTTGGCTGCAGCATCCTGCGTAAGCAGCTCCTGCACGTTGAACGTACCGTCAGTCAGTGAGTAAAGCATATAGCCAACTGCTTTCCCCGCGCGATAGACAACAGCGCACAACACGTTTTCCTGCGTAACTACAGACAACAGCTTGCGCCATTGAAAAGCAGTGCGCTGCGGCACGCCGTTCCACGCTGCGGTAACACTTGCGTAAATATCTGCCAAAGGATTGCAAGGCTGAGCTTTTTCATCAGTCACAGATTGCAGCAAGGAAACTAAATCCAGACGTTCTACCGACAGGTCATCACCAATTGCAGGAATTTGCAGCTTTGCCAAAGGCATTTTATATTCATGACGATAATAGCAGTAAGCAAATTCATACGGCAGATAAATACCGGCACTTATAGGCATCAGCGTCACAAAGGGGAAGCCCTGCGAACGCAGCACCTCAAAGGCAGTTTCCAAAAGCGGACGCAGCAGGTGCTGTCCCCGTGCTTCCGGAGCGGTGGCAATGCCCACAAGATACGGCACCAGCATCTCCTGCCCGCGCAAATGCAGCATATAAGGATTTACATGCAGCATCGTGCGCAGCTTTTCTTCCTCGCCGACTTTATCAAAGCCACCGATAACCATATTGTCCTTGCCGCAGTACTGCTCAAAATAGTACTGAAAGAAAGGCTCCGTCTTTTTTTCAAAGCAGTAATCCCAAAGCTCTTCTGCCTGATACATGCGCTCCTTGCTCAAGACACGGTAAATCATAAGCTACCTCACCCAATAATTACATTATATTTTTTCACCATAAATTCCGGATGCAGCGCCATTTTTGCCTCACGCAGACCGGGATGTCCCATATCCTCCTCACGGTTGAGATATTTTACATCCGTCCAGGCATGATCGGCAAACTCCTTGGTAATAGCAGTATACAAGCCGCGTACATCATGACGCGCCTTTTCTACATGCAGCACCGCTGTATCGTCGTTAATCTTCTTGCCAAAGCTGAAGGCCTGAATTTTACCGTCAAAACGGATTGCGCCGCCGCGCAGCTCCAGCTGCTCGAAGCTTAAGAAGGCCTCCTGAATAGCATATTTTTCGCACAGCAGCGAAGGATCCTCTGCCATATGCTCATCGCACCAGCGCTCGCCGAAGTTCAGGCATTCCATCATATTATCCATGGTAATAGGCTCATAAACGAAATCCGGATACGCCTTGACGAAGGCATTGTAGTGATTCTTCTGCCCGTGCAGCTTGCGGCCGGAAAGCGTTGCCAGCTTTTCCTGCAGATATACATAATCCCAGTTATCGCGATCTTCTTCATATGTCAGACCCGGCATCACGCGCTCAAAGCGCTCCTTGGTAAAATCATAAATACCATGCATCTCAAAAGGCTTGCCCTGATGCTCCTCCTTCAGCTCCTGCATCAGACGCGGCAAATCCTCATCGCGTCCGCCAAAAGGCTGAATGTAAAAATCAACGTTGTTGCGTTTAACCTTCAGCAGCAGGAAATCGTGCGCTACGCACCAATAAATATGATAGCAGTCACGCCATACAAAAAGATTGGAAAAGGCACATTCGCTGCCATTTTGATGTGATTTTGATATATAGCTTTCAAACAAAGGCTTTTGTGCCAATGTTACAGGTTTAAATTCTAAAATACTGATAACCCCCTAAAACTCATTACTGCTTGTATATTATAGCATATGAAATATAGCTTGCGGCACTGCATTGGCATTTTTAACATTAACTTCACAAAATAAATAACTACTATCCATTGCCTATATTATAATATGCTGTTTCAGCTTTTCTGTAAAGTATGCACAAAAAAGTGCTTCAGTTACCAAAAGGTTACTGAGCTGTCTTAAGCGTAAGCAGAAAATAACCGCACAGCTTTTACACCGGCGGTTATCTTAGCTATCGAATACTTCGACACGCATAAACTCGTTATATTATTCCAAAGTCCTGCTTAATTAAACTGACACAGGCGCTTTTTTACCTGCTTGGCCAGCAAAATACCGGCAACAGCCGTCAGCAGCTGCGGTACGCTCATCGCAAACATAATCGTCTTACGCAGCGCAGGATTCGGCAGCGCCAAGAAGCTCAGCGCAGCCCAGGCTGCCAGCAACATAACACAGGCCTTCGCCACAGGCGGCACACATAAAGCCAGCTTATGCCTGCCCTTAAACTGACGCACAAGCAGCACAAAGATAAAATTGCCCAGCCAGATTACAGGAATCAGAAACGGCAGCAGCACCTGCCCCTGCACGTAAGCAGTCAGCGGCAGCAAAAACGCCAGCAACAGTGCTGTCTTCAAGCCATTGAGCTGCAACGTGAGCACCAGCATCATATGCACCAAAGTACCGATGATAAACGTGGAAAGCAGCTGCGGCATCGGCAGCACCAGACGCAGCGATTGCAGCGCCAACGCCAAAGCCACCAGCAGTGCGCCCCGCACAAGCCTGCTGTTATTCATGCTTAGCAGGGCATTCTTTAGCTACAAATGCCATATATGCATCCTGCAGCTTTTGTGTCAGCTCGCCAACCTTACCGTCAGCAACGAAGCTGCGGTCGATTTTGGTAACAGGCATAAATTCGCAGCGCGGTCCGCAGAGGAAGGCTTCGTCTGCTTTGAGTGCGAAATCCTTATCAAAAGCTCTTTCGATAATCTGCAGATCCAGGTCTTTGGACAGGCGTTCCATCAGCAGACGGCGGGTAATGTTTTTATGGATAAAGTTGTTTTCGGGATGAGTCCACAGAATACCGTCTTTATAAATGAAGAAGCTGGCTTCCGTGCTTTCGGTAATTTTACCGTCGCGAACAAACAGGGAATCAAAAGCGTTGCCGATAACAGCCTTCTGTTTAGCCATTACCTCCGGCAGACGGTTCAGAGTATTGATATCGCAGCGCGCCCAGCGTACGTCCTCAACAGTAATAACATTTACACCCTTAGCACGCTTTTCAGCCAGTCCCTCGCGGTCAACCGGTACAGCATACATAGTCAGATGCGGAATGCTCTGCTCCGGATAGGACAGGGCATAAGCACCGCTGCCACGGGTTACCTGAGTATAGATTTCGCAGTCCTTCAGACCGGTTGCGGCCAGCAGGCTTTCATGGAACTCTACCAGCTCCTCAATCATGTAAACGCCGGGGATTTTTACGGCGATTACAGAATCAAATAAATTGTTCATGTGCGGCAGCAAAGCAAAGCAACGGCCGTTATAAACCGGTACAATTTCAAAAACGCCATCGCCGAAATTATGGCCACGGTCGTTAACGTCAATAAACGCTTCAGCTTCCGGCATAATCTCGCCATCTACCAAAACTAATTTTTCTTGTTGATTTTCGTTCATCTTTATTCCTCCAATTGCGCAAGTCACAATAAATTAACAAAATAAAGCATTATTTATGCAATAAATTCAGTCAAAAATATTGTATAATATATATTGAGATTATTTGTTTTGCAGTCTGCAGAGCTCGTAAAAAGCTTATGACTACATTTCAATTATTATACACCATTTAAAGCCACTTTGGCAAAAAATATCGCAAAGGAGAATCCCATGACTCATCTGCCTACTATTATCAACGACTTAGCAATGATTTTGCTCGTAGCCGGCGTCACGACTATTCTTTTCAAGAAAATTAATCAGCCGTTGGTGCTTGGTTACATTGTTGCCGGCTTCATCACCGGTCCGCACTTCAACTTCTTCCCGACGATTACCGATAAGGCCAACGTCCACGCCTGGTCCGAAATCGGTGTTATATTCCTGCTGTTCGCGCTGGGACTGG
>ENA-OROE01000238-OROE01000238.1-human-gut-metagenome-genome-assembly--contig:-NODE-238-length-58362-cov-21.176583_pt1 | contig 58362 bp, 54 predicted proteins | sample MGYA00242126_ERZ509044 | MGnify/ENA primary metagenome ERZ509044 (study PRJEB26280, sample SAMEA2338716) | human gut metagenome | biome: human gut; feature: human-associated habitat; material: faeces... | reverse complement strand
ACTATGGGGATAGCTCGGAGATACTGTATTCGTTAGAATACTTGACCGAGAACCCCACGACTTTAGTCGTGGGAGGTTCAGATTAACAGGTGTATTGTTAAATGCAGCTGCTCAATTAGTTTTAAAAAAAGGCATGTCGCAGATAGGAAGCATACAAGTAGATATTAATTCCATATTGACCATGGTTTTAAAAGCTAGCACAAATATTTATGTATGGTCTGGGCTTATTTTCTATGTGATAAGTTTTGTTGTTTGGCTCATGGTACTTTCACGAGTAGAAGTAAGTTATGCTTATCCATTTTTAAGCATAGGTTATATCATAGCTGCTTTTGTGGGTTATTTTTATTTTGGCGAATCAATGACTTTGAATAAAATAGGTGGTATCATCATCATTTGCTTGGGAGTATTTTTATTATATCGTTCTTGATAAAATTATATTATTAATTTGAACATAGAAGGATTTTATGATGAAAGCTAAAGATTATGTAAAAGTAGGATTAGTAATATCTATCGTTTTGCATGTAGGGATTTTTGCTCTAGGTGGATATGTTATGAATAATATAACAAAAGAATTAAACGAAAAATCAATGCTACAATCCTCTGCTGATGAAGATATTACGTATGTAGATATTGGAATAACTCAAGAGGACGAGTCAAATGATATAGTAGTTGAAGAGGCAGAAGACAGCAATGCTCAATCGGAAATAGTTGTTGATGAAGAAGAATTAGAAAAGCAAAAACCACCAATAGAAACAATTAATCCACCAGAAGAAAAAAAGCCAGAACCTGTAGTAAAAAAAGAACCTAGACACAAATTTCGCACATATAAAGATACAAAAATCGTAGTTAAAGAGATATCAAAAGAAAATCTTGTATTGAATTTTAGCGATGTAAAAGATTCTAAGGATTTAATGCCAACTTATAAACATAAAGAAAAACCTGTTTATGATTATAATTTAGTACCAGAAGGCGAAGCTATTATCATAGTAGTGGAATATATCATGGACGAGCAGGGCAAAATAATACAGGCTTATCCTGTGTGTGTTACCTGCTGAAAAATCTGATTTAGGTTTAAGTGAAGAAGAATATCAAGATTTAAATACAGCATGTATACAAGCTTTAGAAAAATATGAAATTATTCCACCTAAGGATAAAAGAGGAAATATTCCTCAACAGGAAAAATTTATCTTAACTCATGATGGTGCAGTAGAAAAATTTGAGTTTTAAATAAAAAATAGCATGTTAAAGGTTATGTTGAATTTCGTAATCTTTAACATGCTTTTTTATTTAGTTATGAGTGATGATTAAATATTTATTAGTTTCAAAGTAAATAACAGCATTTTCATCATTTAATTCAGCTAAACATTCTTGTTTATATTTTTGAGGAACGACTAATATCGCATGAGGATTTTGTTGCCATGTGGACAGAAATTCTTCTTTGTTAAAGAACCAGCCCTGTCCGCTATCGTGTTTAGAGCCAAATTCTAATTCACCTAGATAATCATAAATGGCAATGCGGGATTTTGTATAAACTGGTAAATCTTGAAGATAATCTTTATAGGAGATTATTAGCGTATCTTTTGTTTTTAAAGTATTTACTACTTGAGCAATTTCTTTTCCTGTGCGATGTTGAGCTACTTGTGTGATTATAGGTTGCAAAGAAAAGCTAAATAAAATAGCAGATATAGCATAAATTGCGATTATTTGTGAGAAATTTTTATATTTATACCAAGATATAAATATTATTAGATTAGAGATAAATAGTACTAAAATGATGAAACTGCCAGAAAAAATAAATTCCTCTAAACTGATGAAATCGCTTTTAATAGCTATTACGATTAAAGCAACAATGATGAGCAGGGAAATAAAAGCGTTAATGAATAGAGCAATTTTTATTTTAGTTGTCTGATAAGAAATGTGATTTAAATGACGACTAATCAATATAGCCATAGGCATCAAACAAGGAACTATATAAGGTACGAGTTTAGAGTCAGACATGGAGTAAAAAACAAAAATTATACTAAACCATAAACATAAATAAATATATTTATGTCTATGAGGATTAGTTATAAATTTATACCATGTTCTTTTTGGTGATTTGGATAATAAAGAGGAGATAAAAAATCCAGTCCATGGGAAAATTCCTAAAATGATACAAGGTATGAAGAAATAAAAAGGTTGATAACGGTCATGAACTTTAGTTAAATAGCGTAAAAAATGTTCATGGATAAAAAAGAAATAGAAGAAGTCTGGATTATCTTTGCAAACTAAATAAAACCATGGCACACAAATTACGAGAAAAATTAATATACCGATAAGAGAAATACTTTTCAATAGTAGTTTTAAATTTTTAGTGAGCAAACAATAACAAAATATAATGGCAATGGTTAAAACAATAGCGATTAGACCTTTTGTCAGAGTACCAAAAGCCATAGAAGCGTAAAATATATAAAGATATTTTGATTTTAATGTAGTGCTAAATTGATAATAACTCACCATAGATAGGGTGATGAAAAAAGATATTGCCATATCTAAGATATTTAAAGAGCCTATAATTAAATAAAGAAAAGAACTGCCAATTATAATGCTAGCTAGAAAACCTGTTTGGCGATTAAACATCTTAGTAGCTAAATATCCTGTTAAATATATACCCCCTAAAGCACATAGAGCAGAAAATAAACGCACGGCAAATTCATTTTCGCCAAATATATACATAAAAAAAGCTGTAATCCAGTATTGAAGGACTGGTTTTTCAAAATACTCTACGCCATTTAAATGTGGAGTAATGAAATTTTTATTAGCAAGCATTTCGCGAGGAATTTCAGCATATCTACCTTCGTCAGGGTTTATCAAGGGGTATAGACCAAGATGCCAGAGATATAAAATTATGAAGATTATAGCTATAGTAAAAATAGAAGTTTTGTCGAGATTTTTAAAGTCGAATAATTGAGATGAAGTTTGCTGCGATTTCATAAAAATAACTCCTTTATGATTAATTTAAGAAAATCATAAAGGAGCATTCTGAAAAAAAGCTGAAGTGAAAATAAAAAGTACAATATTAATTTTTAGAGATTATTAAAGTAAAACAAGAACCTTTTTCTTTATTATTTTCAACGAGAATATTACTGTGATTTTTTTGAGCAAGTATTTGAGCTATTGATAAACCAAGACCATTACCATAATAAGTGCGAGTATTATTAGCACGATAAAATGGCTTAAATATATGCGGTAAGTCTTCAATGGATATGCCAGGACCACTATCTTTGATGGCAATTTTTATACATTGTTTATCTTCTGTTATAGTGATAAAAATAGAACTATTTTCATCACTGTATTTAATAGCATTATCCACTAAGATGGCTAATATTTGTTCAATATGAGACATATCAGCTGTTATAAAAATATTTGGAGGGTTAGAAATTTTGAGGGTGATTTGTTTATTTTTAGCTAATAAAGAAAATTTAGTGTGGATTTTATTAATGAGATTATTGAGGTTAAATTTAGTGCTATGCACAGTTAATGTATTATTAGTATTTCTTGCAGATAATAATAAATTGTCAATGAGTTTTTTCATCTTTAAGCTTTCATCATTAATATCATCAATAGTATCTATGGAAAATTTAGAGAGATTATTTTCATCATCTGTTTTTAATACAGTTAATCCAGACATTATAATGCTTAAAGGTGTTCGCAATTCATGAGAGGCATTGGCAATAAACTGTTTTTGTTGCTCAAACGATTGAACGACAGGTTGCATAGCTTTATTTGCCATTTTATAAGCGACATAGCGTACAAAAAATAAGGATAAAGAAATAATTATTAATAAAATGAAGAATATGCGAATTTGTTCACGCACCCAATGAGTTATTTCTATGCCAACATAGACTTCACCTAAAAATACATTATTTTCTAAGAGTGGATAGCGCATATAAATTAAATATTTCAAATGGCGATTATCAACTAAATTAAAATCAAAATATACCTTATGAAAAGAAAGTGAATTATCATTAATAATTTTAGTGATAGATTTTTCAGACCATTCCATATTATTATGTTCAAATACTAATTGATGGTCTTTAGTATATCCATAGATGAAAATTTTATTGAAATAATTGTCTTCTTCAGGCGAGTTATCATCATCTTTAGGAAAATTTTTTAAATCCTTAGTATTGATTTTATAAAATAAGTCTTCACTTTCTTCAATAGCAAGCATTTTTATATGAGATAATTGGCTTTTATATGATATAGAAAAACCTACAATATATAAAGAAAATGATACAAATAATAATAGTAATACAGTAAGATAGCAATAATCTTTAACGATTTTTTCTTTGAATTTTGTAAACATATTATATATCCATTTCAAATTTATAACCGATACCACGAATGGTATGAATACAATCACTTAATGATAATTTAGTTAATTTTTGACGTAGAGATTTTATTGTTACATCTAAAGTATTGGAATTTATATTAGTATCATATCCCCAGATTTTATCAATAATTTGTTCACGAGGTAAAATTTGATGTGTATTTCTAATTAATAATTCCATGAGTTGATTTTCTCTAGGGCTTAAAGATACTTCTATTTGTTTATAAGTCAAAATAGCATTGCAACAATTTAATTTTAGATTGTTATATTCAATGATATCATTATAAAATGTTTTGTTGATGCGACGAGATAGAGCTCTTATTCTAGCTAGTAGCTCTGGAAATTCAAATGGTTTAGCTAAATAATCATCGGCTCCACTATCTAAACCATCAATTTTATCTTCAAGAGAATCCCTAGCTGTTAACATTAAAATAGCAGTTTGATTATTTTTTGCTCGCAGATATCTACATACTTCGATACCGGATTTTAAAGGCATCATCCAATCTAAAATGATGATATCATAATCTGATAAATTAGCATAATCAATAGCATCTTGTCCATTATATACACAATCTACAATGTAATTTTCTTTTTTTAGAAGAAAATCAATCATTTTAGATAATCTTTTATCATCTTCAGCAAATAATATTCGCATAGAAACACCTACTTTTCTAATTTAATATTATGAAGTATATGATATTTAATATTTTATAGTATTGGCATATAAAAATAAATATAGCGTGAAATTTTACTTTTATTTTATTTAAATATATTTTGTTACATATTTTTTACATATCCTTAATATAGTTTTTACAAACTATTGATTTAAATTTAAAAAAATCTTTTTATAATAGTAACCGTTTTGAAATATTTCTCTGAAAAATTAATCGGAGTTATTTTGAGCAAATTTGTTTTTACTTTTTTTTAGGTAGAGTATATTAATCATTTTTGGAGGAATATTTAATGTTTAAGAAAAAGCTTATTACAAGTGCAATCACCGCAAGTTTAATGATGGGAATAGCAAGTACATCTTTTGCAGCAACTAATCCATTTAGTGATGTGCCAGCTGATAGTTGGGCATATGATGCAGTTACTACACTTGCTAATGATGGTGTGATTGATGGTTATCCAGATGGTACATATCAAGGTCAAAATACTATGACTCGTTATGAAATGGCACAGATTGTAGCACGAGCTATGGCAAGAACTGATCTTGAAAAAGCGGACAAAGCAATTGTTGATAAATTAGCTGCTGAATTTGCAGAAGAATTAGATAATCTTGGTGTTCGTGTGTCTGATTTAGAGAAGAAATCCGATAATATAAAATGGAAGGGCGAATTAAAATATAAGTATGTTCAAGCTAATCATGATGCCAAAAAAGATAAACGTTCAAATAAATTAGAATTTAAACTTGAACCAAAAGCTTATATTGGCAATTCCGATTGGACAGCTAATGCTAAAATTGAATATACAATGTATCCAGAAACAGATAGCAATGCAGATGGTGTAAAAGTAAGTAAGGCATATGTAGAAGGACCTTTATTTGGTGCAACAGTAACAGCTGGTAGAACTTCTTTAGATATTTGTCAGGGCATGATTTTTGATGATGAAATTTCTGGTATGACAGCAGATTTTGGTAGTGATGTATTTAATACAAATATAGCTATTGGTCGCTATAGTGAAAATGATCATGATGGTGAAATCCCTGATGGTAAAACAGCAAAAGATATCACTGCTGATTACTATGGTGTACAATTTGATTACACACCAAACGATAATTTAGCATTCAATGCAGGTTATATTTTATTGAGTGGATTAGATAAAGATGTTGAATTAGATTTAGACGTTGATGATAATAAAGCTAATTTATGGTATGCAGGTGGCAAATATAATTTTGATAAAAATGTAGCATTAGTTGGTCAATATTTACAAAATGCTGATGCTAATAGCTATGATAAAGCAGGTAGTGTAGAAGTACAGTATAAAGGCGCAAATGCAAAAGATGCAGGTTCTTGGGGAGCATATATAGGATATCGTCATCTCGGTGAAAATGTAACTATTGAAACAGGTTATGATGAGGCTGCAGAAGGTCAAAAAGGACTTGTAGCTGGTGTAGAATATGTATTTACTCAAAATGTAATAGGTTCACTTTTATATTTTGACGGTAAGGATTTAAAGACAGATACAGATGCTAATACTGTATATACTAGCTTAAAATTTAAATTTTAACCTTATAGAGCAAGAAACTTTCACTTGTAGTTATTAGCGAAAGTGGTGGAAGTATATCACTTAAAGAGAATATTATTTATTAGAGATTTGGAGCAATGAGAATGTTTTATTTAAAAAAAAGAAGAAAGCAAATGATTGCACTTTGTTTAAGTGCAGCTTTAAGTGTAGGCTCTTTAACAGCTTATGCGGCAACAGAATATTGGAATGATGCTTCTACAAAACCAATGGTAGAAACTAAAACACCTATTTCTGATAATACTAATTGGGAACAGTGGAAAGCTGGCTGGGATAATTTAAAAACAAATTATGAACAGGTAGCACTTACACCAGGCGCTGATTTTTCTAAATTAAATTTTGGTTGGTATTCTAAAGAAAAAACAGATAAAGCAATGGTACGTATTGCTGATAATAAAGAAATGAAAAATGCCAAAGAATTTAAAGGTATTTGTACAGAAGGTACTGTAATCAATGGTGTGCAGTATTATAGCAATAAAGTAACAGCTGATGGTTTTAAACCAAATAGCACATATTATTATCAAGTAAAATTAAATGGTGAATGGCAACAAGCTCAAGAATATAAAACAGGTGATCCAGATAATTTCAGCTTTATGTTTGTAGGTGACCCACAGATTGGTTCTTCATATAAACAAAAAAATGCAGAATCTAATGGTAAAAAATTAGGTAACGATTTAGCTGCTAGAAATGACTCTTATAACTGGAATGTAACTTTAAATAAAGCAATGGAACAACATCCAGAAATTGACTTTTTAGTATCCCCTGGTGACCAGGTAAGTGTAAAAGGTAATGAAGACGCAAAAGATTTAAAAGAACAAGAAGACCAATATTCTGGATATCTTTCCGCCTCTGTACTTCGCAATTTACCACAGGCAGTAGCTATTGGTAACCATGATTGTAGCTCTGCAAGCTATCAAAATCACTTCAATAATCCAAATCCATTCCTTGAAGAATCTACACCAACACCTGCTGGTAACGGATATTTTTATAGTTATGGTAATGCTTTATTCATTGTTATTAATGCTAATAACTATAATGCAGCAGACCATAAAGCTTTGATTGAAAAAGCTATCAAAGAAAATCCAAATGCAAAATGGCGTATTGTTGTAATGCATCAAGATATTTATGGTTCAGGTTTAGACCATTCAGATTCTGATGGCATTATCTTGCGTACACAATTGACACCAATTTTTGATGCAAATGATATTGATGTAGTATTACAAGGTCATGATCATAGCTATGCACGTACTTATCAGCTTACAAGTGATGGACAGGCACATGATGAATTCTTAGAATACAAACAAGATCAAGGTGGATTTAACCACGATAATTTTGATGAACGCTTTGAAAAAGATGGCGTATTTAGAGCATATTATAAATCTCAAAATCTTTGCTACAATATAGCCGATAAATCACAAGGTACAGTTGTAAATCCAGAAGGTGTATTTTATTTGACTTCTAACTCTGCAACTGGTTCTAAATTCTATAATTTAATTCCAGAACAACAAGATTATGTAGCAGCTCGTAGTCAAAATTGGAGACCGTCTTATTCTGTAATCAACATTACAAAAGATAGTTTCACTGTTAATACTTATGATGTAGAAACAGGCGAAGCAATAGATAGCTCCTATACAATTATAAAAAAATAAATGATGATTTGATATAAAAGTGATAAGAATTTTTCTTATCACTTTTATTTTACAGTTATTTTTGTATATATTTATTTAAATTTTACGTTACGTTTACAGTATTTTTAAAAATAAAATATAGAATAAATATATCTACAAAAGATATAGAAATTATCTTACTTTTGATTAGAACTAAGGAGAGTGACTTTTGTGTTTTATTTGAAAAAAAATAAAAAAAGAATGTTAGCTTTATGCTTAAGTGCAGCACTTAGTGTAGGCTCTTTAACTGTTTATGCGGCAACAGAACAATGGAATGATGCTTCTTTAACACCAGCTTTTACTACTAAAACAGCTGTATCAGAACATACAGATTGGGCAGATTGGAAAGCTAACTGGGATAAAATTAAAACAAATTATGAACAAGTTGCTTTAATTCCAGGCTCCGATTTTTCTAAATTAAATTTTGGTTGGTATTCTAAAGAAAAAGCAAATGAAGCTGTAGTGCGTATTGCTGATAATAAAGATATGAAAAACGCTAAAGAATTTAAAGGTACTTGTACAGAAGGTACTGTAATCAATGGTGTGCAGTATTATAGCAATAAAGTAACAGCTGATGGCTTTGAACCAAATACTACATATTATTATCAGGTAAAATTAAATGGTAAATGGCAACAAGCTCATGAATATAAAACAGGCGATCCACATAATTTCTCATTTATGTATGTAGGTGACCCACAGATTGGTGCTTCTAAAGGTCAAGTTCCAAATGAAAGTGCTGTAGAACAAAGTGAAGATGTTGCAGCTAGAAATGATGCTTATAACTGGAATAAAACATTAAATAGTGCTTTAGCACAACATCCAGAAATTAACTTCTTAGTATCTCCTGGTGACCAAATTAATGAACCAGCTGGTAATAATGCTGAAAAACATTTATTACAGGAATATGAATACTCCGGATATTTATCTGCAACAGCTTTCCGCAATTTACCACAAGCAGTAGCTATTGGTAACCATGATTGCTTGACTACTAGCTATCAAAATCACTTCAATGTGCCAAATCCATTTACAGCAGAAACTAATTCTACAGTTGCAGGTCATGGATATTATTATACTTATGGCAGTGCTTTATTCATTGTCATCAATGCTAATAACTATAATGCAGCTGACCATAAAGCTTTAGTAGAAAAAGCAGTAAAAGAAAATCCAAATGCAAAATGGCGTATTGTTGTAATGCATCAAGATATCTACGGTTCAGGTTTAGACCACTCTGACTCTGATGGTATTATTTTACGTAACCAATTAACACCTATCTTTGATGCAAATGATATCGACGTAGTATTACAAGGTCATGACCATACTTATGCTCGTACTTATCAGCTTACAAGTGATGGTAAACAATATGATGATTTTGCAGAATATAAAGTAGGTCAACATGGACAAGACCATAAAGTACTTGATAATAAATTAAAATCTGACAGTGCTTTCAAAGAATACTATACTTCTCAAAATCGTTGCTACACTATTGCTGATATGAAACAAGGCACTTTAGTAAATCCAGAAGGTGTATTCTACATGACTTCTAACTCTGCAACTGGTTCTAAATTCTATAATTTAATTGAACAGCAACAAGATTATGTAGCTGCTCGTAGCCAGACTTGGAGACCAACATATTCTGTAATCAATATTACTGATGATAAATTTACTATTAACACATATGATGCTCAAACAGGCACACCAATCGATGAAGCTTATAGCATTATTAAGAGATAATAAGTAAGATTTAATTTTTCTCTAACTGCGGTAAAGTATATGCTTTACCGCAGTTTTTACATTAAAAAAACTAATATAATGATAATAAGAGAGGAATTTTTTATGAATTTGTTAAAAAATATTTGGGTTCGTGGGATTATAATTATTTGTATATTAATAGGTGGTTTTTTCTTTTTACAATCGTATAATCAGGTAGAAAAACCAACTTTAGTAAATACACAAGGGCGCGCTTTTGAAAAAGCAACAGTAGTTGAAGTTTTAAAAGATAATATACAAGAAGATGGTTCTCGTGTGGGTGACCAAGTTGTATTATTACAGATGGAAACTGGACCACAAAAAGGGCAGATTTTGGAGGCAAATAGTCCTAATGGATTGTTATTTGGAACAGCATGTAAGCCAGGCTTAGAAGTAATCACCATTTCTAGTGTAGTAGGGCAGTTACATGTTACTACTGTATATAATGTAGACCGTTCCATGTCAATATATATTTTTATAGCTATTTTCTTGATTTCACTTTGTATTATTGGTGGGAAAAAAGGTGTAAAATCGGCAATTGCACTTATTTTTAGTTTCATTTGTTTTGTATTTGTATTTTTCCCTATGATAATGAAGGGAACTTCTCCATCTTTAGCTGCTATTTTTACAGCGACAATTGTTACAGCAATGACCATTTGCTTGATTAATGGTTTTACGATAAAAGCTTTATCTGCTATTTTGGCAACTTTTTTTGGTTTATTGATTGCAGGTTTGACAGCAGATATTTTTGGCTATTTCACATCACTTTCAGGTTATAATGTATCCAATATTGAAGCATTATTATTTATTGGACAGAATACTTTAATTGATGTAGGTCAATTACTTTTTGCTGGTGTTTTATTTGCAAGTTTAGGTGCTGTAATGGATATAGCGATGGATGTATCTTCAGCAGTGCAAGAATTGCATGTTAAAAATCCAGCATTAACACCTAAAGAATTATTTAAAAGCGGTATGAATGTTGGACGAGATATTATGGGTACAATGTCAACAACACTTATTTTAGCCTTCTTTGGTGGCTCTCTTGGTGTATGGGTATTAGATTATGTATATGATTTACCATATTTACAATTAATAAATTCAAATTCTATTGGTATTGAAATTATGCAGGGAATTTCAGGGAGTTTTGGGGTTATATTAACTGTACCAATTGTTGCTCTATTTTCAGCATGGTTCCCATATTATATTGAACAACGAAAAAAATAATAGATATTTGTAATAATGACATCATTATGTTATATTGAAAGTAACAAATGAGAATTTATAAATAACTAATTATATAGATAAAATAGTATATTAGTAATATATTGTGTTTATGGAGGACAAACTATGAATATATCAAATATTACTAATTATAAGTTTAAAGATTTTGCTGAATTACTTAATGTTTCGGTAAAAACACTGCAACGCTAGGCAGGAAGAAAATTTTTGTAGCAAATAGAACATCGACAAATAGATGGGGATGAAAATATTGCTAAAGGCGTTCAAAACAGAAATAGCACCAACCAAAGAGCAAAGGCAAAAAATTATTTGCTCAATTGGCGTAGCTAGATTTCTATATAATCAATACATTGCTTATAATAAAAAACTATACAAAATGTATCAACGTGGTTTATTAGATTGTCATCAAAAGCATTTTGTAACAGCTAATGACTTTGATAAATATGTTAATCATAATCTAAAAATAGCACTACCATGGATTAACGATTGTGCGTCTAAAGCTTGCAAGAAATCACTAGTCAATGCTGAGGTAGCTTTTAAAAGATTTTTTTATGGATTATCTGGTTTTCCAAAATTTAAGAAAAAATCTAAACAGGACATAAAACTATATTTTCCTAAAAATAATAAAAGTGATTGGAAAATATGGCGACACAAGTTAATGATACCATCTATAAAACAGGTCAGACTTAAAGAGTTTGGCTATTTACCTGTGAATGCAAACGTCATTAATGGCGCAATATCTTATATAGCTGGTAAATTTTATGTTTCTGTAGTAGTGGATATAGATAAAAAATCCAAGTATAATAAAGATTTGAAAGTATCTTATTAACTTCAGACGAAGGAAATTGGCATAGATTTAGGCATCAAAGACTTAGCAATTGTAAGCAATAATCAGATATTCAAAAATATTAATAAGAGTTCAAAGGTCAAAAGATTGGAGAAACGACTAAGAAGAGAGCAGAGGCACCTTAGTCGTAAATATGAATTTAAAAAGAAGAAGGGTGGTAAGACTGCTATGACCTCTGCAAACATAGAAAAACAGAAGTTGAAAATACAAAAACTTCATCAGAAAATTGGCAATATCCGCAAGGATTACGAAAATAAAGTCGTCCACGAAATAGTAAAACAAAAGCCAAGCTTTATTACGATGGAAGATTTGAACGTCAAGGGTATGATGAAGAATAAACATCTAGCAAAAGCTATAGCAGCACAAAGATTTAATTATTTGTTGACTAAACTAAAGCGTAAGACAGAAATAATTGGTATAGAATTACGTATGGTTGATAGATTCTATCCGAGTTCAAAAACTTGTCACGCTTGCGGATATATCAATAAAACTTTGAAACTCAAAGACCGTATTTATGTTTGTCCAAAATGCGGTTATACAAAGGATAGAGATTTTAATGCTTCACTTAATTTGCGAGATGCTAAAGAATATTGGGTAATTTAATAACCCAAATTCCGATATATGTACCGATGGCTAGTTGGGAATTTACGCCTTTGGAGTACTAATATAAACGATAGTAGCTTGTCTTATAAGACAGCGAGAGCGAGTACAATGAATAAGGAAAAATCTAAAATATAAACACTTTTGTCTATGTTTTTTAGTAGCAGATGACATAATGATTGATAAAAATAATCCATTACCATTGTATAGTCAATTGCAAAATATTATGGTAGAAAAAATAAAAGAAGGTATTTACCCGCTAGATAAAGCATTACCTTCAGAGTTTGAATTAGTAGACACTTATGGTGTAAGTAGAACAACAGTACGTCAGGCAATCGATAATTTAGTAAAAGATGGATATTTAGAAAAGAGACGAGGCGTAGGAACCTTTGTAGTAGATAGAAAAAAGAAAAACTTGTGGGATTTGCAAGAATTAAAAAGTTTTCGTGAAGAATTTATTAGTAAAGGTTTTGTTGTTAGAACGGAAGCTCTAAAAATAACTTGTATAAAAATAAATAAAGAATTAAAAGAAATATTTAGTGAAAAAATATCAGAATGCTATTGCTTGGAAAGATTACGATATATTAATGAAAAGCCTGTTATATGTGTAACTACGTACGTACCAAAAGATATAGCACCTGGATTAGATACGTATAATTTTTCTAAAGAATCTTTGTTTGATATTTTATCAAAAAAATATAATGTTCAAATAAAATATGCAACTAAAGAATTTAAAGCTATCAGTGCGACAAGTAGCGATGCTAAATTGTTGAATATCGAAAAAAATAGTCCTATTCAATTGGTAAAAACTATAACGTATGATGAAAAAAATGTTCCAATAGAATATTCGATATCTCGTGATAGAGGAGATATTAGTGTATATAAAGTAAAAGTTAATTATAGAAATAGATAAAATAAAAGAGCAAAAGAAATATTTGATTTTGCTCTTGTTTTTTTTTATTTTTTAATATATAATGACATCATAACAACATGACATCGTTACATAAGGAGGATCAATATGAATTATCGATTAACAGTTCAAAAATTTGGTGGTTTTTTGGCCGGTATGGTTTTGCCTAATATAGGTGCTTTTATAGCTTGGGGATTATTGACGGCATTATTTTTAGATTCGGGTTGGTTACCAAATAAAGAATTAGCAACATTGATTAAGCCAATTTTACAATATATGTTACCTTTAATTATTGCCTATACTGGTGGGAAAATGGTATATGGACAACGTGGTTCTGTAGCAGGGGTAGTTGCGGCATCTGGTGCAATTTTTGGAACAGATTTACCAATGTTTATGGGAGCTATGATCTTAGGTCCTCTTGGTGGTATTGCTATAAAATATGTAGATAGATTATTAGAAAATCGTATACCAACAGGTTTTGAAATGTTAGTAAATAATTTTTCTATTGGTATATTGGGTGTATTAATGATCGTTTGTTCATTTTATGTTATAGGTCCATCTGTTCAATGGTTAACACAAGCTGCAAATGCGCAAGTAGATGCTATTATAGCTGCGGGAGCAATGCCATTATTAGCTGTAATTATTGAACCTGCTAAGGTGTTATTTTTAAATAATGCAATTGACCAAGGTATTTTTGTACCTTTAGGGGCTGCAGAAATTCTTGAAAAAGGTGGAAAAACTATTTATTATATGCTAGTATCTAGTCCAGCTCCAGGTGCAGGTGTTTTATTAGCATATTGGTTCTTTGGTAAAGGGGAAAGTAAAGAAGCAGCACCATCAACATTATTGATTCAATTTATTGGTGGTATTCATGAAGTATATTTCCCTTATGTATTAATGAATCCATTAATGTTTTTAGCTGTTATTGCAGGTGGTATAGCTCAAATTTTTGTTTGGGTATTATTACATGCAGGATTAGCAGGATATCCACATCCAGGAAGTATTGTTTCATTTATTATTATGTTACCAAAAGAAGGCGCAATCAGTGTTTTAATTGGATTATTAGCAGGCATAGTAGCAAGTTGTGTAGTAGCTTCACTAATTTTGAAATTTACTAAAATGACAGGTAATGAAGATATAAAATTAAATGATGATTTTTCTAAAATGTTAGGGGTTCCTGTAGAAAAAAATAATAAAAATACAGAAACAATGGAAAATAAAGTTGTTGTTACAGAAGAAGACATAACATATAAAACAAGTGAAATAAATAAAATTATTTTTGCTTGTGATGCAGGTGTAGGCTCAAGTGTTATGGGTAGTGGTATTTTGAAGAAAAAAATAAAAAATGCAGGATATGATATAGAAGTAACTCATTCTGCTGTGGATCAAGTACCTAAAGATACAAAAGTTATAGTTACGCAACAAAATCTAGAAATGCGCGCAAAAGTAGCAGCACCTAATGCTGTAATTTATACAGTAAAAAACTTTATTAATGACCCTACTTACGAAAGATTGTTAAAAGATTTGAAAGAGGGAAATGTAAAATAATATGAATATAACAAAAGAAAATATATTATTTGGTCAAAGATATATGTCACAATGTCAAGCTATTGAACTTGTAGGTAAAAAAATGATGGAATTAGGTCTTTGTAAACAAGAATATATTGATTCAATGCAAGAAAAATGTGCAAAAGAACAAACTTATATAGGAAATGGTATAGGTATTCCGCATGGAAGAGATGAAGCGAGAAATTTTGTTTTAAAAACAGGAATTGTGATTGTACATTTTGCTGAAGCAATAAAGTATGATGGTGAAGATACAAGATTGATCATTGGCATTGCAAGTAATAGTGATGATCATATAGAAATTCTACAAGAATTGGCAATAAAATTATCCGATGAAGATTATGTAAAAGAATTAGTTGAAACTACAAATATAAATGATTTTTATACTGTTTTTAGTGAAGAATAAATACTGAAAGAAGGACATTGTTATGAGTTTTGCAAATAAAACAATTGTTATAACTGGTAGTGCAAGTGGGATTGGACATAGTATATTAGAGGCTTTTGCCAAAAAAGGGGCAAATGTAGCTGGGGTAGATTATAATGGAGAGGCTATAGAAAAAATAGCAAAAGAATTGACAAAGCAAGGATATAATGTTTGCGGATATAAAGTGGATGTTACTAAAAAACAAGAAATAAAAACAGCAGTTGAAGACATTGTTAAAAAGTATGGTGGCATTGATTATTGGGTAAACGCAGCAGGAATCTCGCATATTATACCGTTTTTAGAAACTAGTGAAGAAATTTGGGATAATACTTTAAATATAAATTTAAAAGGTCAATTTTTAGCTTGCCAAATAGCAGTAGAACATATGTTAAAAAAAGGTAAAGGCGCAATTGTTAATATATCCTCACAGTCAGGGAAAAAAGGCACAAATTGTTATGCACCTTATTGTGCTAGTAAAGCTGGTGTTATAGCATTAACTCAATCAGTAGCTAAAGAATTTGCTGATAAAAATATTAGATGTAATGCTATTTGTCCGGGGGTTATTTTAACACCTATGTGGGATGCTCAAGTAGCTGATTATGCGAAAAAGAAGGGTATAAAACCAGAGGAAGTTATGCCGGGATTTATAAAAGATATTCCACTTAAAAGATTAGGTCAAACAGAAGATATTGTTAATGTAGTAGAGTTTTTATTATCAGATAAATCATCGTATATGACAGGACAATCTTTAAATATTACAGGTGGTTCTTGGATGTGGTGATAAAAGGGGTCCCCTAATATATTTATTAGCCTTATATACAACAAAAAGTACCGATAGAGTTCAAACTTTATCGGTACTTTTTGTTTTGTTACTACAGTATAGATTTATTATTGAATATTAAGAGGGCTAAATTTAAATTTTGTGGTCTAATTTAAATAAATAAATTTGGCTTTGTTGTTCTTCTGGAGCATTTTTTTGTAAGCCTATGGTGATATTGACTACTTTATTATCTTTATTAGAGAATTCTTTAGTATCAGCATTATATGTGTAATCTTCAACGGATGCTTTGGGATTGGTTGAGTCGTTTACTTTTATTGCGATACCAAAGTCATTATCATTTACGACTGCGATAGTTTGTCTATCAGGAAGAAGGGCAAGACCTTCAGCTTTTTCAATATTCCAACCATTTTTACGTAAATCAATAATTAATTCTTTTTGGGCAGGTTTAAAATCGTTAGGTAATTTATTGTATTCTAAATCACTAGTGCCATTGATAGCAGTGGCATTATTTAAATCTACTTTATAAATAAGATTTTGCATTTTCCCATTTTGCTTGCCTTGTTCGATAATGAGATATTGATTATTACCAATAGAAGTAATGTCGCCTAATTTAGCTTTGGAGAAGTTTTTGTAGCCAGTATCTACAGGGTATGCATACATAGTAACTTCTTTTGTTTGAGAATTTAATTTTACAATTCTAGTATAAGATGCTGTTTTAGAAGTTTTACCATCAACATCTAATGGACTTTGCATTATGCCGATAATATTGCCTTGGTCATCGATTGTAACGCCTTCAAAACCACGGTTTGGTACACGTTGAGCTAAAATATCAGGTAATCCCATACCAGGGCCATATTTTTCTAAAATTTTGCCAGTGGAATTTGTTTTAATTAAAAACGGGCCATATTCATCACAAAGCCAGAAATTACCGTCTTTATCACGAACAATACCTTCAGTATCAAGACCATTATTATCTGTACCAAGATTTTTCATAGTAAAATCTAAAGCAAGTTCTCCTGTAGAGCCTACATTGCCAAATGGAATTATTTTTCCTGAGATTTTTTGATTATTTTTATCTTTTAGGGGAATGTTATTAATAATTTCAGCATGATTGTTAGATATTTTTAAAATGCCGATACTTGGGGTGAAATTTGGTGTAGGAAAAAATTTTCCAGCATATTTTTGACCATTTTGAATATATGTAGGAATATCGCCATTAGGACCACGGTCAGTAAGACAATAAAATTCAATGCTACCATCAGGATTGATAGATTTTAGACTAAGACCAGATCCATATCCAGGATTAATACCATTAGCAAAATCTTGTTCGGTACCGTTATAAGGTAATTGGTAATTATCTGCATTTACAATATAATTTGTTACAGTAGTATTAGCATAAGTAGCAGTAGGTAAAGTAGTAAATATAGTACCTACGGCACAACTTAATAAGATTAATTTTTTTAAATTTTTACGCATAAAAATACCTCTTTAAAATAAGTTAATTCAATTATAGTATTTATTTGTAAAAATTTATTTAGCAAAAAGTGAATAAAATGTAAAATAAAAAGATTGCCTATAATAAGTTTTTCGGCAATCTTTTTGGTGGTTTATTATTTTAAAATTTTATAAATAGCACTGCAATCTTCATTACCATAGCCTTCTTGAGATGCTTTGGCATAAAGTTCTTGCGATTGTTTGCTAAAAATTGGTGTATAATTAAATTCTTTAGCCATATTACAACCAAGAGTTAAATCTTTTAAAGTTAAATCAACAGCAAAGCGATTGGCAAAGTCTTGGTCGGCTATTAAAGTTCCTCTTCTAGTTAATTGGTTTGAATTACCGCCAGTTTGAGCAAGTAGTTCTAAGAATTGATGTGTATCAATGCCAGCATTTTGGGCAAGATGTATGCCTTCAGCAAGTACAGCAAGATTAGTCATACCTATCATATTACTAATGATTTTAAAAGCGTATGCTTGAATTACACCACCTAAATAGTGAACAGGTGCTCCAATTAAATTTAAAAGAGGAAGCATTTTTTCAAAAACAATTTTATCTCCACCAGCAAAAATAGGTTCTTTAGCCTCTTCTGCTTGGGCTGGGCCAAGTCCTAAAGTACAACCAAGAAAGCCAATTTGATGATTTTTGGCATATGTTTCAATTTCAGTAGCTGTTTTAGGGTCGATAGTACTAGTATCAATATAGATAGAGCCAGATTTTAATTGATTGAGTAAGCCATTATTTTCTATCATGATTGATTTTACTGTTTGTGGAAGTGGCAAACATGTAAAAATAATATCGCAAATAGCTAAATCGTTAATATTTTTTACAGCTTTTCCTGTAGTGCCAGCACTTAATACTTTATTTATATGTTGTTGATTTCTGCCATAAATATAAACTTCTTTGCCGGCACGAATAAGATTTCGAGCTAAAGGACCACCCATTAAACCAATACCAATAAAACCTATTTTCATGAAAAAAACCTCTCTTTTGCCTTATAAGTAATATATGATAAAATATATCTAATATATTCAACATATATTAGATTATATATAAAGTCAATATTGAGAAATAGGATGAATATTAGGAGGTTTTTACATGAACAGTCATGAGTTTCATGAACTTACACATTATGTAATGGATTCACCTGCGAGTCCACCTGCTAGTTTATTTGCTGGCGGTTTTGATGATTGGAGAAGTAGAGCACGTCTAGCTCATTTTTTGGCAATGCCAGAATTGAAAAAACATGATGAAGCAATAGAGTTGTTTCGTTCTGTTGTTGAAGTAGAAATAGATGAAGAAAATCCTGAACAGGTAGAAGAAAAAGTTTATGCTTTGCAAAGATTATCTTCTTGCCTTCGTGAAGATAAAAAATATGATGATGCTCTTCACTATATAAATTTAGCTGTGCAATTAGTAGAGTCTACAGATTATTTATATAAATATATTCTACGTGGAGAAGTTTGGGCTGACCGCTGGAATTTATTATATAATAAGCAAGATATTGAAACAGCTGAAAACGAAATCGATGAAAAAATTCGCGTATTTGAGAATTTAGACGTGAAACATAATAGTTATTTATATTATGGTTATCGTTTTAAAGCTCAATTAATGGCTACCGGTCTGATGAAAGAGGAAGCTTTAAATTATATGAGAAAGGCTTTATCTTTTATGGATATTCCTGAAAAATATAAGCCTGCTATAGAAAAAGCTTTTAGTGCTACTCATAATAATGTCGCATGGATTTTAAATACGATTGACCATGCTTGCCCTTCACCAGAAAAAATTCATTGGGATATTTAAGTTTGCAAAAAAATACATATATGACATTAAGTATTAGTTATATATGTATTTTTGTACATATATATATTTGGACAAAGATAGTATAGATAATAAGAGGAGAATTTTTATGGCGAAGGAAAAACATGTAGAAGGAGAAGCAGACCATTATATTAAGACATTAATAGGTGCTGTATTAGGATATGCAGCTGATGGTCTGGATATGTTTTTATTATCATTTATTTTAGTTTTTATTATTAAAGATTTTGGACTTACTACAGCAGAAGCTGGAAATTTAACTTTAGCAACAACGATTGGTATGTGGATTGGTTCATATATTTTTGGATTGTTAGCAGATAAATATGGACGTACAAAGATATTATCTTTTTCGATAATTTTATTTGCGGTAGCCACATTCTTGATGTATTTTGTTGATAATTATACAGTATTGCTTGTTTTACGCTTTATCATTGGTCTTGGTATCGGTGGTGAATTCGGTATTGGTATGGCGATTGTTACTGAAACATGGGCACCTGATATGCGAGCAAGAGCTACTTCATGGGTAGCACTTGGTTGGCAAGGCGGTGTATTATTAGCAGCAGTTATACCAGCTATAATTGAGCCAATGTTTGGCTGGCGTGCAGTATTTCTTGTAGGCTTAGTTCCTGCACTCATCGCAATTTATGTACGTATGCATCTTAAAGAACCGATTTTATGGCAACGTAAAAAACAGCGTCAGCAAGAATTGATTGCTAAAAAAGAAAATGGAACTATCACTGAAAAAGAACAAAAAGAATATTATTATTTGGCAGGTATGCCACTTAAAAAATTATTCACTACAAAGAGAATAACAGCGACAACAATAGGGCTTACAGTGATGTGTTTAGTGCAAAACTTTGGCTATTATGCGATATTTAGCTGGATGCCAACAATTTTGTCTCAAAAATATGGCTATAGTTTAGCGCAGACAAGTGGTTGGATGGTAATATCTATTGCTGGTATGGTTTTAGGTATAATTTTATTTGGTATTTTGGCAGATAAAATTGGACGTAAAAAGACTTTTGCACTTTGGTATATTGGTGGAACAATTTACTGTGTAATTTATTTCTTTTTCTTTACAAGTCAAGCAAGTTTATTATGGGGAAGTTTCTTATTAGGCTTCACTGTAAATGGTATGATGGGTGGTTATGGTGCAGTTATTGCTGAAAATTATCCATCTGAAGCACGTTCTACTGCAGAAAATATAATTTTTGGTACAGGTCGTGGTTTATCTGGTTTTGGTCCTGCTATAATTGGTTATTTGGCAACAGGCGGAAGTTTGATAGGAGCAATGAGTCTTGTATTTGTTATTTATCCGATAGCACTTATTTTTATGTGGTTCACTGTTCCAGAAACAAAAGGTATAGAAATCGATTAATAAAAAAAGGTTATGCTTTTGCATAACCTTTTTTGTTTATAATTTATCAATAGAGGATAGAAGCTCTGTATAATTGTGGAGATAAAAATCAGCTTGCGCTTTTATTGCCTCTGTATCAGCATCAGAATATTTGTCATAAATAGCAATGGTTTCAATACCAGCTTGTTTAGCAGCTTCAATACCGATTAATGAATCTTCAAAGATGATACATTCTTCTGGTTTGGCATTAAATTTTTGCATAGCTTTTTGATAAACTTCAGGGTCTGGTTTGATTTTGCTGACATCTTCACGTGTGTAGATTAAATCAAAATATTCATCAAGTGGAGCTTTGGCGTTGATATTTTTATTTAAAGTGCGATATATATCCATATTTGTGCGTTTTGTAGTTGTTGTTATAGCAAGTGTAAAATTCTTTGCTTTTAATTTTTTGATGACTAAGTCAGCTTGTGGTTTATAATCGATTATATTTTGGAGAAAATCTTGAGCTATTTCATAACGCAATTTGATGATTTCTTCAGCTGAAATTTGAGCTGAATATTTATCCTTGAGATATTGGCAATAACATAAATAAGGATTTGGTTGTGCATTGATTTTTTTTAATTGTGTATCACGGTCGTTTTGCACAGTTGTTTCATCGATTGTTTTATTGGCTAATTTTTCAATGAGTTTTTGGTCGATTTGGTTCCAGATGCCAACAGAGTCAATCAAAGTGCCGTCCATATCAAAAAAAGCAAATTTTTTATTTTTTAGCATGACAAAATTCCTTTCTGACAATAAAATGGTTTAGGTATATTGTAACAATTATCTAAAAAAGTTGAAATATATATTTATCCTTAAAATAAAAGCATTAATCTTTTTCTTTACAGTGATATTTATTTATGATATATTAATTTTTGTATGCAAAAGACATTCCCATTCTAGGGTAAGCGAAACTCCAACGCTGTCGTGGATTCGGGAGAAATAAAATTTAGGAGGATATTTTAATGTTAACTCAAGAACAAAAATTACAAATCATTCAAGATAACGCTACTCATGAAGGTGACACTGGATCCCCAGAAGTACAGGTTGCTTTATTAACTGCACGTATCGCATATCTTACTGAACATCTTAAAAACAATAAAAAAGACCATCATTCCCGTCGTGGCTTATTAAAAATGGTTGGTCATCGTAGAAGACTTTTAAGCTATTTATATGATATCGATGTAGAACGTTATCGTGCTCTTATTGCAAAATTAAATTTACGTAAATAATTAATTGAAAAAGCGGGAGCCTTTCCCGCTTTTTCTTTTAGTTTGCTTGATTTTAAGTTAAAATAGATATAGACACAAAGATTAAAATATTGATAAATACATAAATAGGAGGTAAGTTATGTATACTTTTGAAACAACACTTGGCGGTCGCAGTTTTGTTGTAGAAACAGGCAAAATGGCGAAACAAGCAAATGGCGCTGTATTAGTTAGATATGGTGAAACTGTAGTTTTAGTAACAGCAACAGCTTCTGCTGAGCCACGTGAGGGAGTAGATTTTTTCCCTTTAACAGTTGATTATGAAGAAAAAATGTACGCTGTTGGTAAAATACCTGGCGGTTTTATAAAAAGAGAAGGTCGTCCTGCTGAATCTGCTATCTTAAATAGTCGTTTAATCGACAGACCTATTCGCCCATTATTCCCAGAAGGTTATAGAAATGATGTTCAGATTGTAGCTACAGTTTTATCTGTAGAACAAGATAATGCTCCAGAAATTGCTGGTATGATTGGGGCATCTTGTGCACTTTCTATTTCTGATATTCCATTTTTAGGGCCAATCGCTGGTGTTCGTGTTGGTCGCATTGATGGCGAATTTGTTATCAATCCAACAGTTGAACAGCGTGAAAAATCTGATTTAAACTTGACTGTAGCAGGTTCTTATGATGCTGTAATGATGGTTGAAGCTGGTGCAAATGAATTATCCGAAGAAGTAGTTCTTGATGCTATTTTATTTGGTCATGAAGAAATCAAACGCTTAGTAAAATTCCAGCAAGAAATGATGGAAAAATGCGGTAAAGAAAAACATCAGCCAAAATTATTTACTGTTCCAGAAGAACTTGTAAATGCTATTCATGAATACACTTATGATAAATTTGATGCTGCTGTTCGTGATGCTGATAAACTTCGCCGTGATGAACATGTAGCAGAAGTAAAAGCACAAGCAAAAGAACATTTCTTAGAACTTTACCCAGAAATGGATATGGAAATAGATTATGTGCTCTACAAAACTTTAAAAGGTATTGTACGTCATATGATCACTCATGAAAAAATTCGTCCAGATGGTCGTGGCTTAGAAGAAGTTCGTCCTATTAGCTGTGAAGTAGGTATTTTACCTCGTACACATGGTAGTGCACTTTTCACTCGTGGACAGACTCAGATTTTAAATGTTACTACACTTGGCGCTTTAGGTGATGAACAAGTAATTGATGGTATCGGTGATGATACATCTAAACGTTATATCCATCATTATAATTTTCCAGGTTATTCCGTTGGTGAAGCTCGTCCAATGCGTAGCCCAGGTCGTCGTGAGATCGGTCATGGTGCGCTTGCAGAACGTGCATTAGTGCCAGTTATTCCTTCTGTAGAAGAATTCCCTTATACACTTCGCCTTGTATCTGAAGTTTTAGAATCCAATGGTTCTAGCTCCATGGGTAGCGTATGCGGTAGTACACTTTCCTTAATGCATGCTGGTGTACCTATTAAAAAACCAGTATCTGGTTGTGCAATGGGCTTAGTAAAAGATGGCGATGCTTATACAATTTTAACAGATATCCAAGGTATGGAAGATGCTCTTGGTGATATGGACTTCAAAGTAGCAGGTACTCCAGATGGTATCACAGCTATTCAAATGGATATCAAAGTAGATGGACTTAGCAGAGAAATTTTAGCAGCTGCTCTTGCTCAAGCGAAACGTGGCCGTGAATTTATATTAAGCAAAATGCTTGAATGTATCAGTGAGCCAAATAAAGAATTATCTCCATACGCTCCACGCGTAAATAGCATGAAAATCCCTACTGATAAAATTCGTGATGTAATTGGACCAGGCGGAAAAACAATTAAAAAAATAATTGATGAAACTGGTGTGCAAATCGATATTCATGATGATGGTAATGTATTTATCACAGCAGTAGGTGCTGAATCTGCACAGAAAGCTCAAGATATGATCAATGCTTTAACTGCTGAAGTTGAAGTTGGTGCAGTTTATAAAGGTAAAGTTACACGTATTATGAATTTCGGTGCATTTGTAGAAATCTTACCAGGTAAAGAAGGCTTGTGCCATATTTCTCAATTAGCAAAAGAACGCGTAGGAAAAGTAGAAGATGTTGTAAATATTGGCGATGAATTAGAAGTAAAAGTTACAGAAATTGACCGTCAAGGTAGAGTAAATCTTTCTCATAAAGTGCTTCTTTAATAAGGCTGGTGAAAATAAGTGCATATTGTTTTGATTGAACCTGAAATTCCAGCAAATACTGGTAATATTGCACGTCTTTGTGCAAATACAGGTATTGAACTTCATTTAGTAAAACCACTTGGTTTTTCTACTGATGATAAATATTTAAAAAGAGCAGGTCTTGATTATTGGCATTTAGTAAAAGTGCATTATCATGAAAACTTTGATGAAGTTTTAGAAAAATATAAAGGTCATAAATTTCATTATGCTACAACAAAAGCCAATCATGTACACAGTGATGTAACTTATGGCATGGATGATATGCTTGTTTTTGGTAAAGAAACAGCAGGTATTCCTGAAAGTATTTTAAAAGAACATTGGGACGATTGCATTCGTATACCGATGATAAGTGAATCACGTTCTTTAAATTTATCTAATTCTGTGGCTGTAATTGCCTATGAGGCTATGCGACAACTTGATTATGCAAATTTAAAACAAGTTGGTTTTGATCATTTAGATTGATAGGAGCATAAATAATGCAAAACTTAAATGAATGTATAGCTAAATTAAAACAAATTTTGCCAGAAGATAGTGTGTTAATAGATGAGCCAATGTCTAAACATACTACATTTCAAATTGGCGGTCCAGCTGATTGCTTTGTAATGCCTTCAACAGTTGAAGAAGCTATCGCTGTTATAAAAATAGTAAAAGAATATGATGTACCACTTACAATGCTTGGCAATGGCTCTAATTTGTTAGTCATGGATAAAGGTATTCGTGGTATTGTTGTAAATTTAAATGAACGTTTTGCTAAAATTACAAGAGATGGTAATTTCATTAAAGCTCAATGTGGTGCTTTAATGGTTGATGTTTCTAAATTTGCAGGTGAAGCTTCACTTACAGGTCTTGAATTTGCAGTGGGTATCCCAGGTAGTATCGGTGGTTGTATCTTTATGAATGCTGGTGCTTATGATGGTGAAATAAAAAATGTAGTTCATCGCGTTAGTGCTATTGATAAAGAAGGAAACCTCGTATACTATACAAATGAAGAAGCTCAATTTTCTTATCGTCATAGTATTTTCCAAGATAATGATAATTTGATTTTAGAAGTTGAATTAGAATTACAAGAAGGAAATCAAGATGAGATTTTAGCTAAAATGGCAGATTTGACTAATCGTAGAGAAACAAAACAACCACTTGAATATCCAAGTGCAGGTAGTACTTTTAAACGCCCACCTGGATATTTTGCAGGGACTTTAATTGACCAAACAGGTTTAAAAGGTCTCACTGTTGGTGGTGCGCAAGTTTCTAAAAAACATGCTGGTTTTGTAGTTAATATCGGCGGAGCAACAGCTCAAGATGTACTTGATTTAATCAAAGAAGTACAAGATAGAGTTTATAAAGCTCATGGCGTGAAACTTTATCCAGAAGTAAAAATGATTGGTGAACAATAAAATATAACATAAAAGCTATAGCAAAGAATTTATTTTGCTATAGCTTTTTATTTAAATTGAAAATAAATTATTAACTATTAAGGATATAAAAATGATATATTTTATGCAGGGCTTATTATTTGGATTGGCTTATGTTATGCCTATTGGCATACAAAATATGTATGTTATTAATTCTGCTATGCAAAGAAATGTAAAAATAATTTGTTTGACTACGATATTTGTAATTATATTTGATATTTCGTTGGCTATTAGTTGTTATTTAGGTATTGGAATTTTATTAGATAAATATCAATTTTTACATGATTTCATGATGTTTATTGGAGCTATGGTTATTTTTTATATTGCTTTTGATTTATGGAGAACGAATAGCAAATTAGAAATAAAATCAACTCATGATTATAGATTGTCAAAAATAATTATTTCGGCTTTTTCTGTAGCATGGTTAAATCCTCAAGCTATTATTGATGGTTCATTGATTTTAGGTAGCTTTAGAACATCTTTAGAGGGAGATAGTTCTATATATTTTATCATAGGAGTTTGTATCGCTTCTTGTTTATGGTTTTCTGTATTAGCTTTTATAGCACATAAATTTATAAATAAATTATATAGATTTGTTAAATATATTAATCTTATTTGTGCTATCATTTTGTTTTTATATGGATTAAATTTATTGTATATGTTTTGTTTAGATTTATTATGAATTATACATATAATTAAATTTTGGAATTATCTTGATTAAGACCCTAAGAGTTTTAATACTTTTAGGGTTTTGTTGTATAATAAAATAAATATATACTTATTTGGAGGTGTTAATATGATTGGTGATTGTGCGAATTGTAAAAGTCATATTTGTGCAGGCAGAGGTATTAGTTGTAAAAAAATAAATCAAGATGAAGTAATTGATTTATATACAGATGAAGAGAAAAAAATAATGAAAGCGGCAGCTTTTGTGGAAGCCACATATTATAGTGAGCTTACACGTTTAGAAGAAACTGTAGAATTTGCCAAACAAATGGGCTATAAAAAATTAGGTTTAGCTTTTTGTATCGGTTTAAATAAAGAAGCTTATTTGATTAATAAATTTTTAGCACGTGAATTTGAAGTAGTATCTATTTGCTGTAAAAATTGTGCGATAGCAAAAGATAAATTAGGTTTGAAAAAAATAAATCCCCAAAGTGCAACAGAAAGTATGTGTAATCCTAAATATCAAGCTGAATTTTTAAATCAAGCAGGTTGTGATTTATTTATTTCCTGTGGTTTATGTGTAGGTCATGATGCTATATTTAACAAAAATTGTAATGGTCCTGTAACTACATTAGTTGCAAAAGATAGAGTACTTGCTCACAATCCACTTGGTGTAGTTTATTCACGTTATTGGCGAAAAAAACTAAAATTAATGGAAGAAAATGAAATATAAATAAAAAGGAACAATATTTTGATATACATCAAAATATTGTTCCTTTTTTATTAATAGCTCTTGGATACTATAAAAAGATGCTAAAATGTGGAGATTATAAAAACTAATAATAAATGAATAGTAAATAAGAATAATTCTATAATCTACCTTAATAATATTTGGTAATATTTATTTTTCCGCATTATAAAATTTTAGTGGTAACCGTGAGGTTATTGAAAATAATTATCGTTGAATACGGTTTTAGTCTGAATGTTTGAGCGAAGCGAGTTTCTAAGCGTTGTATGAAGCGATAATTATTTTCAAAACTAAAATTTTATCTGCGGTGATTTCTTTGGTTCGTTTCTTTGTCATCAAAGAAATGAACAGTTTAATTATTATTCTCTAAATCTATCAACGATAGTTGCACAAGCAGCATCGCCTGTGATATTTACAGCAGTACGAAGCATATCAAAAATACGGTCAACACCGAATAAAATTGGAAGTGCTTCGATTGGAATATTAGCAGACATGAGAACGGCTACTACTAAAAGTGTAGGACCAGGAACACCTGCTTGACCTACAGCACCAACTGTAGAAGTAAAGATAATTGCTATATATTGTGTAATAGTGAGTTCAATACCAAACATTTGAGCAAAGAAGATAGCAGCCATAGCATAATAAGCAGCATTACCATTCATATTGATAGTGGCACCGAGAGGAAGTGCAAAAGAAGTAGTTTCTTTAGAAACATGCAATTCTTCAATAGTTGTTTTCATATTAAGTGGTAATGTAGCCATGGAAGACGCAGTAGTGAATGCGAATAATTGAACTTTGTACATGGATTTAAAGAATTGTTTAAATGTAGTACATTTAGAAAACATAGCAACACTACCGCCAATAATACCATAATTAACGATGAGGAGAACGATAATATATAATACTACAAGATAAGCTAGTTTTACTAAAATTTCTGAGCCAAATTTACCAATAGAACCTGCCATTAAGCCAAAAACACCAAGAGGTGCAATACACATAATAGCAGTCATGATATTTACAGTAACTTCAGTCATATAATTGAAGAATTTAAGTAAGAATTCTTTCTTTTCACCGCTTAAGTTAGCGATAGCAAAACCGATGAATAAGCTAAATACAATGATTTGTAAAATATTACCAGAAACGAGAGCTTCAAAAGGATTTGCAGGAACAAAACCGATTAAAGTTTCCCAAAATCCAGGAATACCTCCCTTATCAGCATATTCACTAGAAGCTTGAACTCCTAAACTAGCTAAACTAATTCCTTCACCTGGTTTAAATACTACACTGAAAATAAGACCTATAACAGTAGCAATGATAGTAGTAATTGTATAATAAATAAATGTTAAAAGACCGATTTTCCCAGCAGAACTAGAATTTCCTAGTGAAGCCGCACCACCAATTAGTGAGAATAAAACCATAGGTACTACGACCATTTTGATTAATTGCATAAATAAGTCGCCGATTGGCGCAAAGATTTGTGCTGTTTCACCTAAAGCCAAACCAACAGCAATGCCTAAAATCATGGCAATGAGAATAAGCGTACCGAGCTTATTAATGATCATTTTTGCTGTCATTATAAAAGACCTCCTAAAGATATATTTGTATATTATATAAAAATAACATAACGAAATTATACTCTTTTTGGAGTGAATTTACAACTATACTGTAGCTTTTAGAAAAAATACGCACAAAATATCTTTTAAAATGTTTATTTGTTTTTTGTATACGTACAAATTTTATTTTAAAATAATACCTGAAAGCACTAAATTTAATTTATAGCGAATGTTTTCTTGATATTTAAGTGGTAGGCTACTAAAAGAAGCAGATTGAAATAGAGAATGAAACATTTCTGTGATAATTTCAGCTGGAATATCACTGCGAAATTCCCCATTATCTTGACCAGTTTTGATAATTTCATCAAAAATATCTTTGAATGGAAGTGGTTTTTTTATCGAAACATGTGGCTGTATAGTTAATGCACTTCTATCTACAGCGCGCATAAATAATGGCAAAATAAAACGATTTTGGTCTAGTAGATTAGCAGTATATAAAACAAGTCCTTCTAATACTTGAGCTTGAGTTTTTTCTTTATTTATAGATTCAAGATAATGTTGACGAATATCCATAGCTAATTGAATGAGCAGACTACGGAGTAAATCATCTTTAGATTGAAAATAATTATAAAATGTGCCAATACCTAAATTAGCTTTTTGCATGATATCAGCAATAGAAGTATCTTTCAAACCTTTTTGAGCGAATAATACGATAGCGGATTGAATGATGGTTTTTTTTGATTTTATTTTTTTTGCTTCACGTTTACTAAGTGTATGTTCCAAAATAATCACCTGTTTATTTATATTTTATAAAAATGAATGCGGTTCGTTTTCTTTAAAATATATTATAATGGCATTTATCTTTTTTCTCAAACCGTAATAGTTTTTAAATAGTATGCTATAAATTAATGTTATTTTTTGATATAATTGCAATTAGATTTAAGGAAAAAATATAAAGGATTTCAATTTTATGAAAAAAGATGAAATACTATCAGCTATTGGTATTTTTTTCGGCATTGGTATTGTAGCTTTAGTATCTAAATCTATTGATAATAATTTATTATTAGCACCATTTGGAGCGACAAGTATAATCGCTTTTTTACTATATGACAGTGAATATGCTCAGCCGAGAAATATTATCTTAGGCTATATTATTACAAGTATTGTAGGTATTTTAATGGCTTATATTTTAGGGCATAATTGGATTGTTTATGCTTTAGGTGTAGCTATAGCCATGTTAGTGAAATCGTGGTTTAAAGCAATTCACCCACCATCTGCTGCTATGCCGATTATATTATTAAAAGCGAATGAACAAGGTATTATCAATTATTTTTTATTTGATGTAATACCAGGAATTTGTTTATTAGTTTTTATTGCTATAGTCTATAATAGATTTATTTTACATAGAGATTATCCTTTATGGCATAGATAATAATTTTAAGGAGAATTTTTGTGAAGTGGGCTAATCATAAATTAGTAACGACTGTAGTTGTATTTGCAGGAACAGGAAATTTTTTATATGCAGCATATAGTTTTTTTGGTAGTGTATTGCCAGATAGATTGGAAGGTAAACCACCAAAAGAAAGTAAAGCTTATTGGAAGTGGCGTTCAAAGCATCGCCAAAATACACATTGGACAGTGCCTTATTTAGCGATAATTGCTATTTTATTTTATTTACATGAAGTTGGTGTATTAAAAGACTTATTTTGGGAAATAGCACAAATTCCGATATTTGTCTGTGTAGGCGCTTTACTTCATATTATTGAAGATGGAATTTGTGGCAAAGTGCCACTTATCTGGCGAAAGCGAAAAATAGGTATAAAATTATTTCGCGTGGGCAGTTCATGGGAATATTTTATAAGTTATACGATTTGTGTAGCTGCTTTATATTATAAATTTATGTTGTAATAAGTTTCAGGTAAAAGAAAGTGGTGAAATATATGCAAAAACTAAAAATTGGTTTTATTGGCATTGGTGTAATGGGAAAATCCATGGCAGATAATCTCTTAAAAGCTGGATATGAAGTCATGGTTTATACACGTACAAAGCAAAAAGCTGAAAGTTTATTAGCCAAAGGCGCAAAATGGTTTGATAGTGCTAAAGCTTTAGCCCAAAATGTAGATGTAATCATCTCTATGGTGGGTTATCCTCAAGATGTAGCAGAAATCTATTTAGGTGAAAATGGTGTAATTAAAAATTTGAAACCACAAAGCATAATTATAGATATGACTACTTCTAGTCCAAAACTGGCTCAAGAGATTTATCAAGAAGCTCAAAAATATGAAATAAAATCTTTAGATGCACCTGTATCTGGTGGAGATGTAGGAGCAAAAAATGGTACACTTGCCATTATGGTCGGTGGCGATAAAGAGGTTTATGAAGAAGTTTTGCCGATTTTTGAAGCTATGGGAAAAACTATTTGCTATTTTGGCAAAGCAGGTTCTGGTCAATATGCAAAAATGAGCAATCAAATAGCTATTGCTTCTAATATGATGGGTGTTTGTGAAGCTGTTGCTTATGCGAAAAAATGTGGATTAAATCCTCAGGATTTATTAGATGTAATTTCTACAGGAGCAGCAGGTTCATGGTCGCTAAGCAATTTAGCACCAAGAATGTTAAAAGGTGATTTTGCACCAGGATTTTTCATTAAACATTTTATTAAAGATATGAAAATAGCTATAGAGTCAGCTGATGAAATGAATTTAGATTTACCAGGATTGAAATTGGCAAAATCTCTATATGAAAAATTAGCCAAAGAAGGTTATGAAAATAATGGCACTCAAGCCTTATTGAAATATTATGATGCTGAATAAAGCAAGACAAATACTACAAAAATTTTATGGATATGAAGACTTTCGACCAGGGCAGAAAAAAGTAGTTGAAAGTTTATTAAATAGAAATGATACAGTGGCGATTATGCCTACAGGTGCGGGAAAATCGATTTGTTTTCAAATCCCTGCATTATTATTTGAAGGGGTAACACTTGTTATATCGCCACTTATTTCTTTGATGAAAGACCAAGTTGATAGTTTGCGCCAGCTAGGGATAGCGGCAGTATATATTAATAGTTCTGTCAGTAAGGCTCAATTATATAAGGATTTACAAGATATATCTGCTGGTTTTTATAAAATTATTTATATAGCACCAGAGCGATTAACATCTGAATATTTACCAGATAGTTTTAAAAATTTAAATATTAGTATGGTAGCAGTTGATGAAGCGCATTGTTTATCACAATGGGGACATGATTTTCGTCCTAGTTATCGCAATATCTTAAATTTTACTAATTCATTGCGCATTAAGCCGATTATCAGTGCTTTTACAGCAACAGCTACACCAGAAGTAAAAACAGATATTATAAATTTATTAGGGCTTAAACAACCTAATGTATTTGTAACTGGTTTTGATAGACCAAATTTATATTTTTCCGTATTAAGAGGAGAAGTGAAAGATAAATTTGTCATAGATTATGTAAAAAAACATCAAGATGAAGCTGGAATTATCTATGTGGGCACTAGAAAAGATGTAGATGCTTTGCAAGTTTTATTGGAAATAAAGGGCATTAAAGCAGGTAGATACCATGCCGGTATGACAGATGAGGAAAGAAATCAAATGCAAGAAGATTTTCTCTATGATAATCTTTCTGTCATGGTGGCGACGAATGCTTTTGGTATGGGTATAGATAAGCCAAATGTACGCTATGTTATTCATTATAATATGCCGAAAAATATGGAAGCGTATTATCAAGAAGCAGGTAGAGCAGGTCGCGACGGACTTTCAGGAAATTGTATTTTACTGTATAGTCCGCAAGATACACAGCTTCAAAAGTTTTTGATAAGTAAATCTACAGAAAGTGAAATTCGTCAACAATTAGAATATAAAAGATTGCAGTCAATGGTGGATTATTGTCATACACCGCAATGTCTAAGAGCATTTATCTTGCATTATTTTGGTGAATTTGATGTAGAAGAACATTGTGATAATTGTAGTAATTGCAAATTAGAAGGCGAATTAATAGATATTACAATTGATGCACAAAAGGTTTTATCGTGTGTCTATCGTATGCATGAACGCTTCGGCGTGAAAATGATAGCTGAAGTCTTAAAAGGTTCAAAAAGTGCGAAAGTAAAACAATTTAATTTTGAGCGTTTATCTACGTATGGCTTGATGAAAGAGCGAAAGCTAAAAGATATCAGTGATTTAATTTTAAGACTTAGCGCTATGCAATACTTAGATATCACAGAAAGCCAATATCCAGTGGTTACTTTAAATGAATTGTCATGGCAAGTGCTTCGCGGTCAAAAAAAGGTTTGGCAAAAGATGGTAATTGTTAAAAAAGCCAAGGCTAAAGGTGAATTATTTGAAGCTTTGCGCAGTTTGCGTAAAGAATTAGCAACAAAAGAAAAATTACCACCATATATGATTTTTTCTGATGCTACACTTACACAGATGGCAACAGATAAACCGACTGATTTAGAATTGATGAAAAATATTCGCGGTGTAGGTGAATTTAAATTACAAAAATATGGTGAGGAATTTTTAACAGTGATAAAGAGCTACATATCGTAAAGATATTTAGTATAGATTAAGAGAAAAAGGGGTAGATTTTATGGATCCAATTTTAAAATTACAAAACGGCAGTGATGTCAGAGGTGTAGCAGTTGAAGGTGTAGCTGATGAACCTGTTACTTTGACACCAGAATATGCTAATCGCATTGTGCAAGCTTTCGTTTTATGGCTCAGCAAAAAAAGTGGCAAAAAAGCAAGTGAATTAAAAATTGCAGTAGGTCATGATTCTCGTATTTCTGCACCAATGTTAAAACAACAAGCATTAATGGCAATTGTAGCTCAAGGGGCAACAGCTGTTGATTGTTCTATGGCTACAACTCCAGCAATGTTTATGTCTTTAGTATATGAAGAAACAAAATATGATGGTTCTATGATGATTACTGCAAGCCATCTTCCATTTAATCGAAATGGTATTAAATTCTTTGAACCAGAAAATGGCGGTATGGAAAAGAAAGATCTCACTGATATGCTCAAAATCGCTTGTGAATTGACTGAACAGATAGCAGATATCAGCAGTGTAGAAAAATTTGATTTAGTTTCTCTTTATGCTGAAAATCTTTGCACAAAAATCCGTGAAGGTATCAACAGCAAAGACAATTATGATAAACCACTTACAGGCAATCATATCGTAGTAGATGCAGGTAATGGTGCTGGCGGATTTTTTGCACAAAAAGTTTTAGCTCAGTTAGGTGCAGATACTACAGGTAGCTTATACTTAGATCCAGATGGACATTTCCCAAATCATATTCCAAATCCAGAAAATAAAGAAGCTATGGACGCTATTCGCGGTGCAGTGCTTAATAATAAAGCTGATTTAGGTTTGATTTTTGATACTGACGTAGATAGAATGTCTGCTGTATTTAGCGATGGTCAAGAAGTAAATCGTGATGCACTCATTGCTATGATGGCAGCTATCCTAGTGAAAGATTATCCAAATTCCACTATCGTTACTGACTCTGTAACTTCTGATAAATTGACTGCGTTTTTAGAAGGTGAATTACAGTTAAAACATCATCGTTTCCAACGTGGTTATAAAAATGTAATCAATGAATGCAAACGCTTAAATGAAGAAGGCGTAGTATCTCCACTTGCTATTGAAACAAGTGGTCATGGTGCACTTAAAGAAAATTATTATCTTGATGATGGTGCATATATGGCAGTTAAACTCTTGATTGCTGCAGCACAGACAAAAGCAGAAGGCAAAACTTTAAACAGCTTGATTGAAAAACTTGAACCACAATTTGAAACAGCAGAATATCGCTTAAAATTAAAAGGTGAGGATTTCAAAGCTTATGGGGCAAAAGTTTTAGAAGCATTTACTGCTCGTGCAAAAGAAAAAGGCTATCATATTGTAACACCAAATTATGAAGGAGTACGCATTAGCTTTAAAGGTGAAGCAAATGGTTGGGCATTGCTTCGTCAATCTTTACATGATCCTAATATGCCACTTAATGTAGAAGGTAATGGTGAAGGCGATTGTGCAAAAATCACAGCTATGATGAAAGAATTATTAAGTGGTTTTGACCAATTAGATATCTCTGTATTTGACAAATAATAATATAACGGAAAATAACAGAAGTTTATATTATTAATAATAAAAACCTCGAGAAAGGTAGTTGTATGTTTCTCGAGGTTTTTATTTTGTGTTTGTTTTTTCCATAGATACTCTTGCATAGTTTATAAAATAATTTTTGCTGGTGTGTTTAATTTTTTATTGAAATGTTGTAAACTATAAGGAAACGCGTTTAAAAGGAGTATTTTTATGGATTTACATAATTTATTGGTATTTCAAGATTTATTTAATGATGATGTTTTTAGAGATATCGAGAAAACTATTTCTCGAGAAAATTTAAATAAAGGGGCTGTTGCTGCTAAGTTGATTAATAAAGCGGAGCAGTTGGGTTTATCTGGAAATATTATACGTTCATATATGATTTATACTGTGGCTCATCAAAGTAATTGTGTGTCTTATGCAGTGGAAAAATCTGGTGGTAAAATCGGTAAAAGTTTGTATCAAGCCTTTTGTCATGATATTGAATTAATAGAAAAATTATTGCTTTTAAAACCTAGTTTACTTTTGGATTGCGATTTATTAGATGATTATGAACCGACAAATATTAATCAATCTACAGCGTTCAATTTATTAGTAGAAAATCTAGATAAAGCACAGACTAGCAAGGATAAGGCAGATGTTTTTATCAATTATTATAGAACATTTGGCAGTGGAGATATGGCAGATTATCGAGCTTTCCGTTGGGATAGAGATGAGGATAGTTTAGTTGGTATTAAACATTTTGAAACGATGAAGCTTCAAGATTTAATAGGCTATGAATATCAGAAACAAGAATTATTAGCCAATACGAAAGCCTTTGTAGAAGATAAGCCAGCAAATAATGTTTTACTTGTAGGGGCAAGAGGTACAGGAAAATCTTCAGGTGTAAAAGCAGTGGTGAATTCTTTCTTTGATAAGGGTTTGCGTTTAGTTCAATTAACTAAAGAGCAATTAATAGATTTACCTGTTATTATGGAGCGTCTGCGAGATTTTAGCAGTAAGAAATTCATCATTTTCTTAGATGATTTATCTTTTGAAGAATTTGAAGTGGAATATAAATATTTAAAATCAGCAATTGAAGGTGGTGCTTCGGCAAAACCTGAAAATGTACTTATTTATGCTACATCAAATCGTCGTCATTTGATTAAAGAAAGTTATAAAGATAGAGGGGCAAATGATGATGATATGCACCGCAGTGATACATTGAATGAAACTATTTCACTTTCTGATAGATTTGGTTTAATCATCTATTATATGGCACCAAACCAACAAGAATATTTAGATATTGTAGATGGTTTATTAAAACAGCATGGCATAGAATTATCTAAAGAAGAATTGCGTGTAAAAGCAGGGGCATGGGAAAAAGAACATTCTGGACGCTCCGGCAGAATAGCACAACAGTTTGTAACACATTATTTAGGGCAAGTTTATAATAAATAAAAAGCAGGAGATATCCTGCTTTTTTATTAGAAAATTTCATTGAATTTTTTATTATAGATTTAAATCATTGATAGGAAATATTGATGAAATCTTAAATCATTAGTTAATTCAGGGTGAAAGGCAGTTACAAGCATATTTTTTTGTCGTGCAGCTATGATTTTATTATCTAAAGTAGCTAAAATTTGTACATCTTTATCTGTTTTAGTGATGTAGGGAGCACGAATAAATACTAAAGGAATAGGCATATTTTTATCTATGGTAGGAATTAATAAATTGGTAGAAAAACTATCTAATTGAGAGCCATAGCCATTGCGTTTAACTGTTATATCCATAGTTGCAAGATGCGTATTTGTTTGATTTTCAATATTTTTAGCAAGCAAAATTAAACCAGCACAAGTGCCAAATACAGGTAAACCTGAAATGATTTTTTGCCGTAAAATTTCTTTTAAGCTAAAATAATCAAGAAGCTTTCCTATAGCTGTAGATTCGCCACCAGGTAAAATAAGCCCATCAATACAATCTAAATCTTTGGCTGTTTTTACTATACGAGTTTTTGTATGTGGTATTTGCAATAAGATTTCTTGATGTTCAGCAATAGCCCCTTGCATACCTAAAATACCAATTATTTTATTCATATCAAATTACCAGCCACGTTTTGCCATTTGTTGTTCTTGAGGAATAGTATCTATTTCTATACCGACCATAGCTTCACCGAGATTTTCTGATATTTTAGCTAGTTTTTCAGGATCATTATAAAAAGTAGTAGCCTCGACAATAGCTTTTGCTCGTTTTTGTGGATCACCGGATTTGAAGATACCAGAGCCTACAAATACACCATCAACACCTAATTGCATCATTAAGGCAGCATCAGCAGGAGTGGCAATACCACCAGCTGCAAAATTAACAACAGGAAGTTTTCCATGTTCATGTACATAACAAACTAAATCAAAAGGTGCTCCCATTTCTTTAGCGATATGCATTAACTCACTAGATGTGGCAGATTTTACTCTATTAATATCTTTTTGCATAGTTCTAAAATGACGAACAGCTTCAATGACATTTCCAGTACCTGCTTCACCTTTTGTTCTAATCATACTAGCACCTTCACCAATTCGACGAAGTGCTTCACCTAAATTTCTAGCACCACAAACAAAAGGAATATCAAAATCTTGTTTATAGATATGATTTTCGTCATCAGCTGGCGTCAAAACTTCTGATTCATCAATATAATCAATGCCGATAGCTTGTAATATTTGAGCTTCAACAAAGTGACCAATGCGAGCTTTTGCCATAACAGGGATAGAAACAGCTTCTTTAATTTCTCGTATCATTTTAGGATCTGACATACGAGCAACTCCACCTTCACGACGTATATCAGCAGGTACACGTTCAAGTGCCATAACTGCAACAGCACCAGCTTCTTGAGCTATTTTTGCTTGCTCTACGTTGGTAACATCCATGATAACTCCGCCTTTGAGCATTTGTGCAAGATTTTTATTTAAATTGTAACGATTATTCATGATAGGCTCCTTTGATTGTAGTATATTAATTAAAATGATAAAATTGTATCAATACAATATTTAAATTTGCAAATTAAATTTTATAAATTATAGATAAAGGAGAAAAAAATAGCAAGAATGAAGGATAAATTAATTGAATTTGTATCGATACAATTAGACAAAGATTTAAAAGAGCCTTTATATGTACAATTATATGAGCAAATAAAATTAATGATAAAACAGCACTTATTATCACCAGGATATAAATTACCAGCTGTAAGAAATCTAGCTCAAAATTTGCAAGTAAATCCAAGTACAGTGGTTAACGCTTATAAAGAATTGGAAAAAAATGGTTTTATTTTTAGTAAGCGTGGTAGCGGAAGTTATGTGGCTGAACAAGTGATTAATACTATTGATGAATTAGAAGAAAATAATCACATTCCCATTGATTTAACTGATGACTTAAAAATTTTGCAAGGTCAAAAAAATGTGATAAATATGAGTACGATATCCTTAAATCCGGATATGATTTCCATAGAGACTTTTAAGCAAGTGGTAAATAAAATTTTGGAAAGAGACAAAGGATATGCATTTACATATCAAGATAGTCAAGGCTATTTGCCACTTCGCCAATCGATTACTCAAGAATTAGCGAAAAAAAGGATAAATACAACGCCAGAATACATTCAGATTATTTCAGGTGCGCAACAAGGCATAGATATAGTAGCACGTGCTATTTTAAAACATGGAGATATTGTATTTGTAGAAAATCCAACTTATCCAGGAGCGATAGCGGCTTTTCGTTCTTGTGGGGCGAAAATTATAGATATTAAATTGACAAAAGAAGGTATTGACTTAGTTGACCTCGAAAATAAATTAAGGAAATTTAGACCTAAATTGATATATGTGATGCCTAATATTCAAAATCCTACAGGCATATCTTATACAAAAGCTAATTGTCGTCGTTTAATGGGATTGGCTCGTTTTTATAATGCTTATATTTTGGAAGATGATTATATAAGTGGTCTTTGTTATCAAGAAAAATCGCCTATACCTTTAAAAGCGTATGATACAGATGATCGAGTGATTTATATTCGCAGTTTATCAAAGATTTTTATGCCAGGATTAAGACTTGCTTATTTAATCATGCCCCAAGTATTGGCACAGACTTTATTAAATGTAAAACATATTTCAGATATAGCGACTTCTGGACTTACACAGAGAGTTTTTGATTATTATTTGCGTGAAGGATTATGGCAAGAACATTTAAATTCTATTCGCAGTGTGTATAAAACACAATTTGAATTTGCTCTTAGAATGGCAAAAAAATATTTGCCTAAAGATATAGATTATTTAAAACCACAAGGGGGATTATCTTTGTGGCTGAATTTGCCGGATAGATTGAAGGCAAGTGAGATAATTGAAAAAGCTAGAAATGAAGGGGTAATAATTTGCGATGGTGCACCGTTTTTTGTACGCAATGCCCCGAATAAACAGATACGTTTGAGTTTTGCTACGTTATCTTTGGCGGAAATAAATACAGGGATAAAAATAATTCAAAATATAACTAAATCTTAAAGGGGGAATACTTATGAAAATAGGTATTGCTGGAAACGGCAAAATTGTGCATGAAATGATAGGAGCTACAAAAAATATTCAAGATTTAGAAATTGTAGCTATATGTAGTCGACCACAGAGTAGACAAAAAGCAGAAGCAATAGCAAATGAATTTAATATCGCTAAAATATATACAGATTATAATCAAATGCTAGAAGATGGCGAAATAGATTTTATTTATGTAGCTGTAGCTAATAATGTGCATTATGAATATACAAAAAAAGCATTAGAAGCAGGGAAAAACGTCATTTGTGAAAAACCTTTTACCATCACAGCAAAACAGACACAAGAATTAATAGATTTAGCTAAAGCTAAAAATCTATTTTTATTTGAAGCTATAACTATTTTATATGCGCCAAATTATCAATATATAAAAGAAAATTTAAATCAAATCGGTCAATTGCGTTATGTTCATGCTAATTATGCACAATATTCTAGCCGTTATGATAGATATTTGAATAAAGATGTAGCACCAGCATTTAGCCCTGAACATGCAGGGGGTGCTTTATATGATTTAAATATTTATAATTTACATTTTGTTATGGGCGTGTTAGGCACACCAAAAGAAGTTATTTATCGACCAAATCTCGGTTTTAATGGCATAGATATTTCCGGTACAGCATTATTAGATTATGATGATTATACAGTAGTATGTAGTGCAGCTAAAGACTCCGAAAGTATCAGTGGAATTGTATTTCAAGGTGAAAAAGGCTATATGGAATTAGTAGGTGCGCCAAATGCTTGTGCGTTAGTCAAAGTTCATAAAAAAGGTGAAGAAGAAATCTTGATAAATAAAGAAAAATATAATCATCGCATGGTCAATGAATTTGTAGCTTTCACAGAAATATTTAAACAACAAGATTTAGCTACTTGTTATAAAACATTAGAACATAGCTTAAATGTCATGAAAGTATTAGAACAAGCTAGAATAAGTGGCAAAGTAGAATTTAATATTTGAGCATTTTTACTTTATAAATAGAAAAGGCATAAGAATTTTTATTCTTATGCCTTTTCTTTAGATAAGTTATATTTTTAAAGAAAGTTGTTAGCGATTTTGTTTAATTATTTAATGTAATTAGCAATTAATTCTACAGCTTTATCTATGCCACAGCGACCTACATTGATTATCATATCATAATCTGCGCAATCACCCCATGTAGAACCTGTATAATAATTATAGTAAGAAGCACGTTTAGCATCTTCTTTTTTTAATGTAGCTAAATCTTTATGATAAACATTAGTGCCTCGTATTTTGCGGAATTCATCATCTGCACAAATAAAGAAGTGATGAGCATTTTTTACATCTTTCAAAATGAAATTAGCACAGCGACCGATAAAAATACCAGAATTTTTTTCAGCGAGTGCTTTGATAGCTTTTGATTGTGGAGTGAATAAATAATTATCGTCTTCTACATTCAAATCAGCAAACATAGTTTCATATGGAGAAACACTGCCATAGAGATTGTCATATGTTAAATCTAATTCATCAAGAGAAACACCTTTTTCAAGATGAGCAGAAATAAATGCTACAAGTTTGCGGTCATATAAAGGTATTTGTAATTGTTTAGCTAATTTTTCAGCGATTTCACGACCACCAGCACCATATTGACGACCAATAGTAATAATACAATTACTCATGAAATAATCCTCCTATTTATAAGAGAGCATCTACAAAAGTAGATGCTCTTTATTATTATTTATTATATTTATCTTTAATTAAGCAAAAGGATTTTCTGTTGGGTACATCATAGTTTTTGGTTGATTGAAAGCTACATCTTCAACACCTAAGAATTTGAAGATACTAAATAAAGCTTTACCATAATGACCGAATGCTACAGCACCATGATGTGGATATTGTTTTTCAATGAGTACATGACGATAGAAACGACCCATTTCAGGAATAGCGAAGATACCGATACCACCGAAGGAACGAGTAGCAACAGGTAATACTTCACCTTCTGCTATATAAGAGCGTAATTGTCCAGCTGCATTGCTTTGGAGACGATAGAATGTGATTTTACCTGGAGCAATATCGCCTTCCAAAGTACCGCGAGTGATATCTGGAGTGCCACCATTTTCAAGTAAACGATTTTGGATAAGCTGATATTTGATAGCACCTTTAGCGAGTTTGCACATAGGAGTATTACCGCAATGGAAGCCCATGAATGTATCTTTGAGAGTGTAGTTTTTATATTTTGGAGCAATATCTTCTTCGAATAAATCTTTTGGTACGGAGTTGTTGATATCAAGAAGAGTTACAGCATCACCACTTACGCAAGTACCAATATATTCGCTGAGTGCGCCATAGATATCTACTTCACAAGCAACAGGAATACCACGAGATACAAGACGGCTATTTACATAGCATGGTTCAAAACCGAATTGAGATGGGAATGCAGGCCAGCATTTATTAGCAAATACTACATATTTTCTAGAACCTTTATGTTTTTCAGCCCAATCAAGTAATGTTAATTCATATTGAGCCATGCGTTTTAAAAGATCTGGATATGGGTTAGCTGTGCCCATTTCTTCAGCCATATCTTTAACGATATCATCAATGCGTGGGTCATCAGCATGTTCTTTATAAGAAACGAGTAAATCAAGTTCGGAGTTTTCTTCGATTTCTACGCCTAAATCATAAAGTGGTTTGATTGGAGCATTGCAAGCAAAGAAATCTTGTGGACGAGGGCCGAAAGTGATGATTTTTAGATTTGCTACACCGATTAAAGCGCGTGCAACAGGATTGAATTCGTTGATCATTTCAGCGATTTCATCAGCAGTACCTACAGGATATTCTGGAATGAATGCTTTGATTTTTCTAAGACCAAGATTGTAAGAGCAGTTGAGCATACCGCAATAAGCATCGCCACGACCATTGATGAGGTCTTTGCCTGTTTCTTCAGCAGCAGCTACATACATTACAGGGCCATCGAATTTTTGAGCAATTAAAGTTTCAGGAGTTTCTGGACCAAAGTTACCTAAGAAAACAACTAAAGCATTACAGCCAGCAGTTTTAACTTCTTCAACTGCTTTGAGCATATCGATTTCATTTTCTACTACAGTTTGAGCTTCGAAAATTTCACCATATTGTTTAGTGTAAGCTTCAACAATTGCTTTTCTACGATTTTCAGAAAGAGAAACGATAAAGCAATCACGACTTACAGCAATGATACCAAGTTTTACATCAGGAATATTATTAAACATGAATATACTCTCCTTTTATATATACACTAATATATTTACTATTTTATTATTTTGTTTTTGTGCTTAGGCACAATCAAGAACAATTAAAGAATACCATGTAGTGATGTTTTTGTCAATAAAAATTTTTTAGAAAATTTATAATAATAGTTTAATAAAAAAATCGTCTTTTTATAAAAGAAATGTTTCTGTGTAAAATATTGAAAAAATAATATTTTTACTTATTTATAATAAAATAGAAAAACATATTAAAAAAATCTGAAAAATTATAAAAATAAATATTGACGGATAAATTCAAAGATGATATATTAAAAACAACAAATGTGCTTAAGCACAAAAGAGAGGCGGTAAATGATGAAATATTTATTAGGTTTAGATATAGGAACTTCAGCGACAAAGACAGTATTATTTGATGAAACTATGAAAGTTATAGCTTCAGCTTCAGAAGAATATCCAATGTATCAACCACAAAATGGTTGGGCAGAACAAAATCCAAAAGATTGGTATAATGCTTCCTTACATACAATTCAAGAAGTTTTGGCAAAATCTAAAATTAATCCTGAAGATGTAAAAGGCGTAGGTTTATCTGGTCAAATGCATGGGCTAGTAATGCTTGATGAAAATAATGAAGTAATTCGTCCTTCAATTATTTGGTGTGACCAAAGAACAGTAAAAGAATGTGAAGAAATCACTGCTAAGGTTGGAGCTGAAAGATTGATAGAAATTACAGCAAATCCAGCATTGACAGGATTTACAGCATCAAAAATTTTATGGGTTAGAAATAATGAACCAGAAAATTATGCAAGATGTAAACATATTTTATTGCCAAAAGATTATGTACGTTTTTGCATGACAGGTGAGTATGCAACAGAAGTATCTGATGCAAGTGGAATGCAATTATTAGATATTCCAAAACGTCAATGGTCAGATGAGATTTTAGAAAAACTTGATATAGACAAAAATTTATTGGCAAAAGTATATGAATCTCCAGAAGTAACAGGACATATTAATGATGAATTTGCTAAATTATCAGGACTTAGCACTGATACAGTAGTTGTAGGTGGTGCAGGAGATAATGCGGCAGCAGCTATTGGTACTGGTATTGTAAAAGACGGTAAAGCATTCACTACAATTGGTACAAGTGGTGTAGTATTTGCACATACAGATAAATTAAGTATTGATCCAAAAGGTAGAGTTCATACTTTTTGTTGTGCAGTACCAGGTTGCTGGCATGTAATGGGGGTAACACTTGCAGCAGGTTTATCACTTAAATGGTTCCGCGATAATATAGCTGATAATTATAAAGTAAAAGCAGAAGAATTGGGAAAAGATCCATATGTACTCATGAATGAAGCAGTAGCAAAAATTCCATGTGGCAGTGATAGATTGATGTATTTACCATATTTGATGGGCGAAAGAACACCACATCTTGATCCAAATTGCAGAGGTGTATTCTTTGGTTTATCTGCAATTCATACAAAAGAAAATATGATGAGAGCAGTCATGGAAGGTGTAGCATATTCACTTAGCGATTGTTATGACATTTTGAAAGAAATGGGTGTAACAGTAGATGAAATGATGGCATGTGGTGGCGGTGGCAAAAGCCCAGTATGGCGCCAGATGCTTGCAGATATGTTTGAATGTGAAGTAAAAACATTGACTTCTGAAGAAGGTCCAGCATTAGGGGTAGCTATTTTAGCTGGTGTAGGAGCTGGAATTTTCAAAGATGTAGTATCTGCTTGTGATGAATTTATCAAAACAGGAACAAATTGCAGTCCAATAAAAGAAGAAAGTGAATATTATAAACAAGGACATGCTTTATACAAGAAAGTATATGCGCAATTAAAGGATTGTTATCAGGATTTAGCTAAGTTATAAATTTTATATATTTAAGAGGAGAGTAAATAATGGGAACAATAAAATCTGAAGTAGCATTTCAAACGACATCAGCAAGTCGTGTAAAATTTGTGAGAATTTTCGTATTTGTGGTTGCTGGTATGGCAGGTTTATTATTTGGTCTTGACCAAGGGGTTATTTCTGGAGCTTTACCATTTATTGCCAAAGAATGGGAACTTACAAGTCGTCTACAAGAATGGGTAGTAAGTTCTATGATGGTAGGTGCAGCTATTGGGGCAATTATTGCTTCAAAATTATCTTCTGGAATTGGCCGTAAAAAATCTTTGATGATTGGTGCTGCATTATTTATTGTAGGTTGTCTTGGTTCTGGTATGGCAACAAGTGTAGAAATGCTCATTGGTGCTCGTTTGATTTTAGGTCTTTCTGTAGGTATAGCATCTTATACAGCTCCATTATATTTAGCTGAAATGTCAGACAAAGATGCTCGTGGAAGTATTATTTCTGGCTATCAATTAATGGTTACAGTAGGTATTTTAGTAGCTTTCTTATCTGATACTTATTTTAGTTATACTGGTGATTGGAGAGCTATGCTCATGGTCATTGCTATTCCAGCAGTAGCACTTATTTTATGTGTATTAGCATTGCCCGAAAGTCCTCGTTGGCTTGCTTCTAAAGGTCGTTTCCAAGAATCTGCTAATGTATTAAGTTCCATGCATACTAATGTTGAAATTGCAAAAACTGAATTACATGATATTAAAGAAAATTTAAAAGTAAAACAAGCTGGTTGGGAATTATTCAAAGCTAATAAAAATGTTCGTCGTGCAGTATTTTTAGGTGTATTACTTCAATTTATGCAACAGCTCACAGGCTTCAATATCATTATGTATTATTCTCCAAAAATTTTAAGTATTGCAGGTTTCTCTTCTACAGAAGAACAGATGATAGGTACTGTAGTCAATGGTCTTGTATTCGTTTTAGCAACATTTATTGCTGTAGGTACTGTTGATAAATCTGGTCGTAAACCAGCATTATCTAGATGTTTTGCTATAATGGCTGTTTCCTTATTTGTTTTAGGTCTTTGCTTCTTTGGTTTAGAAAGTGGAAATACATCTACATGGATTCCTTACTTATCTGCTGGTATGGTAATTTTAGCAATTATTGGTTTTGGTTTTGGTGCAGGTCCTGTTGTATGGATTTTATGTTCTGAAATTCAACCACTTAAGAGCCGTGATTTTGGTATTGCTTGCTCTACAATGACTAACTGGTTATCTTGTACTTTAATCGGTGCTACATTCTTAACTTTACTTGATACATTAGGTTCTACAATGACTTTCTGGCTCTATGCAGCATTGAATGCTTTATTTGTATATTTAACAATGCGTTATGTACCTGAAACAAAAGGTGTAACATTAGAAAAAATTGAACAGAACCTAATGGAAGGTAAAAAATTAAAAGATATCGGTTGTTAATTAAATTTTGATGAGTTATCCTATAATGCTGTGTTATTATATGTATATAATAGTGTAACTTTACTAAGAGATTTTAACAGCATTATAGGAGGTACTTTTGGTGGTTACGATAAAACAAATTGCGGACCTTTGTGGTGTCTCACGAGGAACAGTGGATAGAGTTATAAACGAACGTGGCAATGTAAAGCCAGAGACGAAAGAACTTGTGTTATCTATGGCAAAAGAATTAGGTTATAAGCCAAATCCAGCAGGAAAAGCACTATCTGCTAGAAAGAAAAATCCAGTGGTGGGAGTTGTGATTTCATCAGAAGGCAATCCTTTCTTTGATGATGTTATCAGAGGTATAAAATTAGCTGCGGAAAAATATGAAATTTATGGATTGAAAGTCATTTGGAAAAATATGAGAGGCTATGATGTAAAATCTCAACATGAAATTATGGAAGAGCTTAAAGATAAAGTAAATGCCTTGATTATTAATCCTGTAAATGATCCTGTAATTATAGATGAAATCAATGAATTTGTAGATGCTGGAATTTTTGTAGTAACAATAAATAATGATGTAGATAATTCCAAACGTCAATGTTATGTAGGTAGTGATTATACTAATGGCGGTGAAACAGCAGGTGCATTATTGCAGATGATTATACCAAATGGGGCTAATATAGGTATAGTCATGGGTTCATCAAAGGTATTAGGTCATAAGCAACGTTTAGCTGGATTTGAAGAAAATATAAATAAAAATCCTAAATTTAAAATAGTAGATATTCAAGAAAATGATGATGATGATATATCCTCATATGATAAGACTAAGATGATGTTGACAAAACATAAAGAAATAAATGCAATATTTATTGTAGCAGCTGGTGTATATGGTGCTTGTAGAGCAGTGTTATCATTAGGAAAACAGAATGATTTAACGATAATTGCTTTTGATACAGTGCCAACTACAGTGGAAATGATGAAGAAAAATGTAATTAAAGCAGTAATTTATCAACACCCTTATAGACAAGGTCAAAGAGCTATGCAAATTGTTTTTGAATATCTAGTAAATGGTATTAGCCATGATAAAAGTAGACATATAATGAAAAATGAAATAAAAATATTAGAAAATTTATGAGGTAAAGATAATGAAAAATGTACATGATATTGAATTTAAGCAATACGGTAGAGTTTTAGATGTTGATACTGCTGAATTTGTAGCAACAATGAAAGCAAAAGAAGCTATTAAAGAAGGTGTAGTATATGAACCTTCTGATGCGGATTTAGAAGCATTACCTTTATTTAAACAGATGCAAGATGAAGTTTATGGCGGATTAGAAGTGGAATTTGGTTTTTGCAGTGGCTATAACAATAAATTAAATGCAGTAGAATATCATCGTTCTTCTGAAATCGATATTGCAGCTACAGATTTAATTTTGATGCTTGGTCGTCAGCAAGATATCGATTACACAAATAATACTTATGAAACTAAAAATATAGAGTGCTTCTTTGTACCAGCAGGTACAGCAGTAGAACTTTATGCGACAACTCTTCACTATGCACCATGTAAAGAAAATAATGAAGAATTCCGTTGTGGTGTAGTTTTACCAAAAGGAACTAATCTTCCATTGCAGGTAAAACCAGTTGAAAATAAAGGTGAAAATCAATTACTTTTTGCTGCTAATAAATGGCTTATTGGACATAGTGAAAGTGGCGTAGATAAAGATGGCGGCTTTATTGGCTTAATCGGTGAGAATACAACAATTTAATAAAATAAAAACTACTATAGATTTAATTTCTAAATTCTATAGTAGTTTTTTTATTTAAATATTATGTCTAAAAACTTGTGTTAGAGCATATTCTAATTTATCCATAGCAAGGTTTAACTCCTTAGGAGAAATAATTAATGGTGGTGCTAAGGTGAGTACACAACCTTGAGATATTTTAAAACTCAATCCTTGTTTTAGACATAAATATAAAACTTTTTCAGCTTCAATAGTAGCTTTTTCTTTTGTTTGACGATTTTTTACCTTGATTTGCTTTGATTTTATCTTCGGATAAAGTATGCATAATAAATCCTTTCTTAATGTTTGATATTTGGTATAAGATATCATGAAAAATGTTTTGCTGTAAATCGTGCAATTGTAAAAAGCTGATGAAATTTTTAGTAATATTTTTAATTAATTTATAATAAATAATATATAACGATTTAGATATATTTATGCTATAATAACACTAATGACTTAATGTTCATATTAGGAGGCATTTAAATGAAAAAGCAACTTTTAGCAATGATTTGTTCGGCATTATTTATGCTAGGAATAGGAGGAACTGCTTCTGCTGCTGAAGTATATCAGCCAGCTACAACAGCAAGTGTTGCTACTATTAATTATCAGTACGTATTAGCTAATATTCCAGAAAGTAAATCCATTCAGGAAAATATGAATAAACTTACTGAAGAAGCACAAAAAGAATTTGAGAAATCTGTTAACGAAAAAATGAGTCCTGCAGATATTCAAAAAGTTCGTGCAAGAGTAGCTACTGATTTAAGACAAAAACAGATTAATTTAGTAAAACCAGTACAGGAAAAAATTAATAATGCAATTAAACAAGTAGCTCAAGAACATGGATATAGCGTAGTTATTACTTCTGATGTAGCTTTATTTACTGCTGTTGATATTACAGAAGAAGTTTTAAATGCTGCAAAATAATTGATATTTTATAAAAATAAGCAGGTACAAATAGTACCTGCTTTTCTTAGATTAATTAAAAATAGAGGTGGAAATGATGGGTGAATTAAAATGGTGGCAAAAAACAGTTGTATATCAGATTTATCCTAAATCTTTCTGTGATAGTAACGGCGATGGTATTGGAGATATTCCAGGTATTATTAGTAAATTAGATTATTTGCAAGATTTAGGTGTGGGTGCTATTTGGCTTTGTCCGATTTATCCTTCACCACTTGTTGATAATGGATATGATATTTCTGATTATTGTAGTGTAGCTAAAGAATATGGGACTATGGAAGATATGGAAAGACTCATTTCGGAAGCAGACAAACGCAATATAAAAATCGTAATGGATTTAGTATTTAACCATACATCTAATAAACATAAATGGTTTGAAGAGTCTAGAAGCTCCAAAGATAATCCAAAACGTGATTGGTATATTTGGCGTGATGGTAAAGAAGATGGCTCTGCTCCTACAAATTGGCGTAGTATTTTTGGTGGTTCAGCATGGACTCTTGATGAAAAAACAAATCAATATTATTTGCATACTTTTGCTAGCGCTCAGCCAGATTTAAATTGGGAAAATAAAGAAGTTAGACAAGCTTTATTTGATGCAGCTAATTTCTGGTTAGATAAAGGTGTTCGTGGTTTTAGAATTGATGCGATTGTATATATTAAAAAACCTAGTGAATTTAAAGATTTACCAGTAGATGGAGCAGATAATTTAGCTAGTATCGCTAAAGCTACAACTTATCAAGATGGTATATTAGATTTTCTACATGAATTTAGAGAAAAAGTTTTTAATAGAGCAGATATATTTACAGTAGCAGAAGCAGATGGTGTTTATCCAAGTGATTTTGATAAATGGATTGGCGAAAATGGTGCATTTGATATGTCCTTTGATTTTAGCCATATTCGCTTAGGTTTTGATGAAGATTGCACATGGCATAAACGCAAATCATGGAAATTAATCGATATTAGAAAATGTTTCACAGAAGATGAAGAAGCTACAAAAGATAATGGCTGGGTACCTGTTTATTTTGAAAATCATGATTTACCACGTTGCACAAATTATTTCTTCCCACAGGGAACAGATACAAAATTAGCAGCTAAATTTATTGCTACAATTTTATTGACTATGAGAGGAACACCATTTATCTATGAAGGTCAAGAATTAGGTATGACAAATATAAAATGGCCATCAATTAAAATGTATAATGATATTTCATCTATTGGTCAATATGAATTGGCACTAAAAGATAAATTGACACCAAAAGAAGCTATGAAAGGTGTTTGGAAATACAGTAGAGATAATGCACGCAGTCCAATGACATGGAATAGTGGCTCTAAAGCAGGTTTTACTACTGGCAGACCATGGTTACCACTCAATGATGAATATCCTAAATTGAATGTGGAAACAGAAACAGAAGATGAAAATTCTGTACTTAATTATTATAAAAATTTAATAAAATTACGTAAGCAATATCCAGCATTAATTGAAGGCGATTATGAAGAATTATTATCATATAGTCCAGGTATATATGCTTATGCACGTACAACTAAAGATAAATCAGAACGCATTATTGTTATCGCTAATACAACAGCAAAAATTCGCGGTTATAAAATACCAGAATTAAAAGGTGCAACATTACTAGCATCTACTTATGGAAATCGTGAAGCAACATTATTGCGTTCCTATGAAGTAAGAGTTTATAAAGTTAAGAAATAAAATAAAAAATATCCTTATAAATAGAATTTCTATCTATAAGGATATTTTTTTTAGTTTGGAATAGCTTCAATAATAGTATCGAGCATTTTTTTGATATCAGAAGGAATAGCTTCAATAAAACGAGTTGGGATATTATCATAACCATAGTAACAGCCTGCTAAACCACCTGTAATAGCACCAATAGTATCACTATCACCGCCAAAATTAATAGCAGTCAGTACAGCATCTTCAAAATTATCTGTAGGCATAAAAGCATGAAGCATAGCTACAATACTATCATAAGCAGAAGCTGTTGGCTGTGTTTCTTCGTTTTTATAATCATAATACATAGTATTATCAATCATTTTATCCATATCTTGTTTATTTATATTGTTGTTTAAAATACGGAAGATAAATTGAGCGTAAATACGGCAAGCGTTATCAGATTGGGTATTTACATGAGTCATATTAGTGATATCAAGAGCAGTAGTAACAGCATTAAATTCATCAGTATAATAAAGTGCAGGATATAAAGTATTTAATATAGCACCATTATCTACACTACCACGATTGCTGAATAAATCCACTTGTCCAGCGGACTCTTGCCAACGAGCTTTAGGAATAAGATGTTTACCATGACCTTTAGACATTGTTTTATCAATACTGCGAAGAGTTGTATCACTGATATCTTTTGGTCTGCTGATAGCCCATTTTATGAAATTCTTGCCGATTTCAGCAAATGGATTTTCAGGATTTTTCATAATTCCATAAGCAGTAGCAAGAAGTAGAGCTGTTTCGTCAGTTCCTTCGCCTGGTTGAACTTGTAACCAACCGCCACCAATCATTTCTGTAACTTTGCCGAATTGAGCTTTGATTTGTTCTTGAGGCATGAATTCAAGTGGTGCACCGAGAGCATCACCAATAATTGCACCATATAAAGCCCCTTTAATTTTATTTATTTTTTCCACAAATTTTCCTCCAATATAAATTATTAACTAAATATATGATAAACTACTGGCACTATAAGAGCAAGAAGCATATTACCAACACGAATATGAATTATATTATTAAATGTTAAATTTATACCAATAATAGTGATTAAAATATTGCCAATATAACAGATATCATTAATCATAGCAGTCGTAAGATAAGGTGATATAAAACTAGCACATAAAGTAATCAACCCTTGATAGATAAATAAAGGTAAAGCCGCAAGTAAAACGCCAGCTCCCATAGTTGAAGCAAAAACCATACAAATGACACCATCTAAAAAGGCTTTAGTCAAAAGTAAACTATAATCACCAGATAAACCATCTTGGAGTGCTCCCATAATAGCCATAGCGCCAATACAAATTACTATTAATGATTTCTCCAAATAAAGTACCGATTAATAAAGAAAATATCATCAGCATAGTACCTGTAGTTTCTAAATGACCATCTTTAAATACAAACATTTGAGAAAGTGTGCCACCTATGCCAATGAATAAAACAGCTATTCCCATAGCCTGTAATAGCGAATCTTGTAGAGATTTTTTTATGCCTTTTTTCAAAAATAAACCAATACCACCACCGATAATAACAGCGATAGTGTTGGCAATTGTTCCAAGACCAATCATAAAAACACTTCCTTGAAAAATAATTTTTTTTAGAAATAAATATATTATAACATTTAATTTGAATATAGTTTTGGAAAAAATGACAAAATAAAAACCACTTGATAAATCGTATTATTTAACAAGTGGTTTTTACTTTATATATTATTATTTATTATATACTATTTCTTTTTTTGACCATAATAAGCATTAGCACCATGTTTGCGGAGATAATGTTTATCTAATAATTCTTGTTGCATTGGTTCAAAATTATTGCCAATAGTTACAGCATGATAAGCCATCATAGCTACTTCTTCAAGAACAACAGCTTTTTTTACAGCTTTGATAGGGTCTTTTTCCCAAGTGAAAGGACCATGAGAATATACGATAACGCCAGGAACGTCCATCATTTTGATACCGCGTTCTTTGAATGTTTCAACGATAACATTACCAGTTTCAGCTTCATAGGAGCCTGCGATTTCTTCAGCAGTCATAGGACGTGTGCAAGGGATAGGTCCATAGAAATCATCAGCATGAGTTGTACCGAGTGCAGGGATATCACGGCGAGCTTGTGCCCAAGATGTAGCATAACGGGAATGTGTATGTACAACGCCACCAATTTCAGGGCAAGCCTGATAAATTTTGATATGAGTATCTGTATCGGAAGATGGATTATAATTACCTTCAACTACTTTTCCAGTATTGATGTCAACAACTACCATATCTTCAGCTTTCATAGTATCGTATTCTACACCAGATGGTTTGATAACCATTAATCCTTTTTCACGGTCAATACCAGATACATTACCCCAAGTGAAAGTTACCATATGATATTTTGGCAACATTAAGTTAGCTTCAAAAACAATTTTTTTCAAATCTTCTAACATTTATATACACCTCTTTTTGATTTAATGCCGTTCAGCATCTTTAATATTTATTATACATATTTTGTTTTAAAATAACAATATGTCATACAAGTTTTCTCGATAAAAATATTTATTTTATTTAAGAGGTTATTATGATATAAAAAAGCAATAATCTAAGTATATATCTAGATTATTGCTGAAAAATTAATATTCAATTAAAACAATTTGACCACTTTCGCGTGTTTTTTGCATATCAATAATACGTTGATTGCTACTGCCACGAAATTGTAAAGTTAGGTCTTTTTTTTCTATGAGGAAAGGTCCATCAATGAGTACATCTGTTTGATTGAGTAACTCATCGATATCAGGATTGTGCATATTTTGTAATTGTTCTAATGTATAACCTGTAAATGTGGTGATATTAAGACCACGTTTATGAACTTCTTTGGCTAATTGTGCCAATGGTTTTGCTTGGAGAAAAGGTTCTCCTCCACTAAAGGTAACACCATTTAATAATGGATTTTCACAGATTTGTGAAAGTAAATCATCAGTATCGACTTCATGACCGCCATTTACATCATGAGTTTGAGGATTATGACACTGAGGACAATTGTGATAGCAACCTTGAGTGAAGATGGTGAAGCGAAAACCTTCACCATCTACAATAGAATCATTGACAACGCCTGCAATCTTAATTAAGGCCATGTTTTACGCGGTCATGTTCTTCAGCACGTTTTGCATTGTTGAAGCGGTCTACAGTACCTACTAAATAACCTGTAATACGGCGAATACGTTCAAATTGAGCAGGTTGAGTGCGATAGTCAAGAGCGACTTCTCCATCACCAGCATCGGAAATAGTGAGGCTAGCGAGAGTTTCACTAGAATTTTCTTTAATATAATTGATATAATTTACGATTTCTTTTTCTGTAATATCTGTTAAACCATTAACTTTTACTTCTACACCATTAACTAACATTTGTATCACTCTTTCTATCGAATATTTTTGTTGATTTATAAATTTAAATTAAATGGAAGTTGCACTGCAACAATTATCACGCATACGTTTTAAAATAACATGGCGTTTATGGGCAGCTTCACTTCTACCACATTTTGGACATACTCCATTGATAATACCTGTATATCCGCAAACTGGATCACGATCTACAGGGTGATTTACAGAACCGTAACCAATACCGTTATCATGCATGCAACGGATAATAGCTTCAAAAGCTGTTAAATTCTTTGTAGGGTCTCCATCCATTTCAATATAACTTATATGACCACCATTTGTTAAATTATGGTAAGGTGCTTCAAGTTGTATTTTTTTGTAAGCACTAATTGGATAATATACTGGAATATGGAAGGAATTTGTATAGTATTCTCTATCAGTAACACCAGGAATTGAACCATAGATTTTGCGGTCAATTTTTACAAAACGACCACTTAAACCTTCTGCTGGTGTAGCAATCAAAGAGAAGTTTAATTTTGTTTTTTGAGCTTCATCGTCCATACGTTTACGCATATGACCAATGATAGCAAGCCCTAATTTTTGAGCTTCAGCAGATTCACCATGATGCTTATCAATTAAAGCTTTTAATGTTTCAGCAAGACCGATAAAACCAACAGTTAAAGTACCATGACGAAGTACTTCACTTACAGTGTCATATTCACCAATATTATCAGAGTCAAGCCAGATATTTTGTCCCATTAAGAATGGGTAGTTTTTACCGATTTTAGCACATTGAATTTTGAAACGATGCAATAATTGACGAATGACTAAATCAATCATATCATCTAAGGATTTATAGAATTTATTTATATCACCTTTAGCTTCAATTGCTAAACGAGGTAAGTTAATACTTGTGAAACTTAAATTTCCACGACCACATGTAACTTCACGAGTAGGATCATAAACATTACCCATTACACGAGTACGACAACCCATATAAGCTACTTCACTGTTGTAATCGTTAGGTTTATAGTATTTTTTATTGAATGGAGCATCTAAGAAACTAAAGTTAGGGAATAAGCGTTTCGCAGATGTTTTCATTGCTAAACGGAATAAATCGTAGTTAGGGTCATCTTTTTCATAGTTAACCCCTTCTTTTACTTTGAAAATCTGTACAGGGAAAATAGGAGTTTCTCCATCGCCAAGACCAGCATCTGTAGCTAATAAGAGGTTTCTCATAGCCATGCGACCTTCAGGAGATGTATCTGTACCATAGTTGATAGAACTAAATGGCACCTGAGCACCAGCACGAGAATTCATAGTGTTCAAGTTATGGATAAATGCTTCCATTGCCTGATAAGTAGCTGCATTAGTTTCATTCCATGCAGTATTTATAGCAAATTTATGAGCCATTTGAGTTGTTTGTTCATTTATTTCTTGATAGTTATGTTCACGTTGATGTTTTGGTAAGAAATCTACAAGAAGTTTACCAAATTTATCAGCAGTGCTCATACTGATTTTTATAGGAAGACTTTGTTCGATTTTTTTACAAAGTAGGCTAGCATCTTCAAGTTTCATATCAAGCATAGCATTGAAATAATAGCCGAGAGCTTTGTAGTATTGTTTACGATAAGTCTTAGCAACGCCTGGAGCCATGCAATAATCAAACATTGGTACAGCTTGACCACCATGCATTTCATTTTGGTTAGCCTGAATAGCAATACAAGCTAATGCAGCATAGGAACGAATATCATTTGGTTCACGTAAATAACCATGACCTGTTGAAAAACCATTTTTAAATAATTTTAATAAATCTATTTGGCAACAAGTTTCAGTGAGCATATAAAAATCCATATCATGAATATGAATATCGCCGTCCATATGCGCTACTGCAATATCTTTTGGCAAAATATGACTAGTAATAAAGTATTTAGAACCTTCAGAGCCATATTTTAACATAGTACCCATAGCAGTATCAGCATCAATATTAGCATTCTCACGTTTGATATCAGCATCTTTTGCTTTGGTAAAAGTAAGTTCATCATAGATATCCATTAAATCAGCTTTAGCTTGACGAAGTTTTGTATGTTCTGCACGATATAAAATATAAGCTTTAGCTGTGCTAGCAAAATTACCAGCGATGAGAACTTTTTCTACAGCATCTTGTATTTGTTCAACACCAGGTGTTTTTAAATTTTTTAATGCTTTAATAACATTATTAGTAATAGTAGATAATTGCTCTTTGGAAAATGTCTCATCTATAGATTCCATATTAGCTTTTTTTATAGCATCTGTGATTTTTTGTGCATTAAATTTCACAATATCTCCAGTGCGTTTCTTGATTGTTTTTATCATTGTAAGCTGACACTCCTAGTATATTTGACCATGAGCAAAATATACTATGCCATGGTTTTAATTCATTTTCTTTTTATCGCTGACAACGATTATACTATATACACGTATGAGTGTCAAACTAACCACAATATATAGTATGTGCAATAAAATAAATTTATATACAATTTTAAAATAGGTATTGACAGTAGTTTGAGTTTGTATTGACTAAATAAAAAATGTACTATATTTAATTACCTATGAATTTTTATGCAAATAAATAATATTTTTCCATTGATATAAAAGTTTTACATATATAATATATAAAAATTTTATGGATAGTAATTAAGGGATATTTTATTAATTTATAAAAAAAAGACAGGTAAAAAACCTGTCTTTTAGGGGTTAATTTTTATTAAGAGAGAAATATTTATCATTTAATTTATAATTTATTAATAGAAGAAATCAAGGTTGAGGTAGAATCTATCTGCATCTGTGTCGGAATCGATATCTTTACCATCGAAATATTTAACACTTGCTAAGAGATTTTCTACAGGAACATAGCTAGCACCTATAGCAAAACCTTTTTGATTGTTAAACACATCTTTATATGTTGTAGCAATAGTAACATCTTTACCGAAATGACGATAAGCAACATAAGCTCCCCAAGAACCAGGATCAGCAATATTAGCATTTTTGTATTGAAGTTCTGCCATATAAGCTTGTTTGTCATCGGAATTATCAGATTCAGTATTTACAGCATATTGACCAAGTAAGCCCCAATTATTATCGAAGCGATATAAACCACCTACAGACCAAATATTCATTTTATCTTTATCATAGGTATAAGCATTGCCCCATAAACCGAAACTATCATTTGGATTTTTTGTATCAGATGATTGAGTATTTTCAATATTAGTCATTACAGCATACATAGCATTAGCATCGAATTTTTCGCTTTTATAATTAAATTGAGTTGCATAGAAATCAGCAGTGAAATCTTTTAATGTTTGACCAGGTAAAATATCTGGATTATCATGACCAGGATTGTAACGACCTGCTAAAAGAGAAGTAGTGAAGTTTTTATCGCTACCACTTGCAATATCAATTTGAGCACCAGACATATGTTCATCAAGAAGCATACCATAAGTATCAAGAAGAGGAATTCTACCAGCAGTAACGGTAGTATTATGTCCAATAGGTCCTTTAGCATAAGCACGAGCTACTACTGTTTTACCATTAGCATCTTCATCAGCTTTCATTTCATAATCGACACGAACGTTAGCAGTCCATCCTGTATCGCCAATATAAGCTTTTGGTTCAAGACGGAACATTACTTGGCTAGTGTCATTATCATTGTATTTTTTACCAGTGATTTTACTAACAGCATCACTTGAAGCATCAACATAACGGTAGCGCAATTCACCTTTCCAAACAACATTATCGGATTTCTTTTCAAGATCAGCAACACGAACGCCAAGGTTATCAAGTTCATCTGCAAATTCAGCAGCTAATTTATCAACGAGAGCTTTATCAGCTTTTTCAAGATCTGTTTTTGCCATAGCACGAGCTACAATTTGAGCCATTTCATAGCGAGTCATAGTATTTTGACCTTGATATGTACCATCTGGATAACCATCAATAACACCATCAGCAGCAAGCGTAGAAACAGCATCATAAGCCCAGCTATCAGCAGGAACATCACTAAATGGATTATTAGCAGCAAAAGTAGTACTAGCTGCACCAACAACTAAAGCAGCAGTAATTGCAGAGACAAGAGTTTTTTTAGACATTAATATTTCCTCCAAACGCGATGAATTATATTATAAATAATTAACTTTCATAATATAAATTAAAGAAAATATAGAGTGTCCAAGTTTCCTCTAAGGTTCAATGCTATAAATATGAAAGTCAATTTCTTTATCTGTTTGAATTCTATCATAATATGAAATAAATTTCAATATTTTATATAAATAAAAATTTTTATAAAATTAAATATAAGATTATGGCTTTAGAATATTTTTATTTCTAATAGACGAGATTTTTCCTGTTATGATAT